>FTDJ01000489.1_pt1 | contig 9456 bp, 7 predicted proteins | sample 1639861 | NCBI WGS metagenome assembly FTDJ01 (sample SAMEA3914869, study PRJEB12502) | metagenome | biome: forest; material: soil | place: USA | collected 2012-03-12 | depth 0.1 m | reverse complement strand
GGCCTGGACTCGGACGCTGTAGGTGCGGCCGAAGCGGTTGAAGTCGTTGACATATTGCGAGCCCAGATAGATTTGCAGGGTTTCGAAGATGTCGCTGACCGAGACGCCCAGCTGACGGGCGCGGGTGCGGTCGATATTGGCGAAGACCTGCGGGACATTGATTTGGTACGAAGTATAGACGCCGGCCAGTTCCTTGGTCTGGTTGGCCTTGGCGACCAGGGTCTTGATCGCGGTGTTCAACTGGTCATAGCCCAGGGATCCGCGGTCCTCGACCTGCAGCTTGAAGCCGCCGGTTGTGCCCAGGCCCAGCAGGGGCGGGGCCGGGAAGGCGACGACGTTTGCCCCCTGGATACCGGCGAACTTGGCGTCCAGCGCACCGGCGATGGCGCCGGCGCTTTCCGCCGGACCATGGCGTTCGGAGAACGGCTTCAGCGGCAGGAAGACGACGGCCTGGTTGGAAGCGATCGTGAAGCCGTTGATCGACATGCCGGGGAATTCGATCGAGTGGGCGACGCCCGCTTGGCCTTCGGCTATCTTGGCGACCTCGCTGGCCACCTTTTCGGTGCGATCGAGCGTCGCGCCGTCAGGTAGTTGCACCATGCCGACCAGATAGGCCTTGTCCTGTTGCGGGATAAAGCCACCGGGGACGACCTGGAACATCAGGTAGGCGGTACTTGCCAGCACGGCATAGAGGCCGAGCATCACCGTCTTGCGGCCGACCAAGCCACCGACGGTCTTGCCATAGGCGTCCGAGCCGCGTTTGAAAACGGTGTTGAAGCCCTTGAAGAAGCCGCCGAGCGTGGCGTCCATGAACTTGGTCAAACCATCCTTGGGCTGGTTGTGGCCCTTCAGCAGCAGGGCGGCAAGCGCCGGCGACAGCGTCAGCGAGTTCACCGCCGAGATCACTGTCGAAATAGCGATGGTCAGCGAGAACTGGCGGTAGAACTGGCCCGACAGGCCGGTGATGAAGGCCAGCGGCACGAACACCGCGATCAGCACCAGGGCGATGGCGATGATGGGGCCGGAGACTTCGCGCATCGCCTGGTAGGTGGCGGCGCGCGGGCTCTTGCCCATTTCGATATTACGTTCGACGTTTTCGACCACGACGATGGCGTCGTCGACGACGATGCCGATCGCCAGGACCAGGCCGAACAGCGTCAGCGTATTGATGGTGAAGCCGAAGACCTGCATGACAGCGAAGGTCCCGATGATCGACACCGGCACGGAAAGCAGCGGGATGATCGAGGCGCGCCAGGTCTGCAGGAAGACGATGACGACAATGACGACCAGCACGATGGCTTCGAGCAGGGTGTGGATGACCGAATCGATCGATTCATGGACGTATTCGGTCGTGTCGTAGGCGATGCGATAGTCGACGCCTTCAGGCATGGACTTCTTCAGCTCGGCCATGGTCGCCTTGACGTCGTGCGACAATTGCAGCGAGTTGGCGCCGGCGGTCTGGAAGATCGGGATACCGACGGCGGCCTTGCCGTCGAGCAGCGAGCGCAGCGAATAGTCGGACGCGCCCATTTCGACGCGGGCGACGTCGCCCAGGCGGGTGACCGAGCCATCGGCGCCGGTCTTGACGATAATGTCGCGGAAGTCGTCTTCGGTTTTTAGGCGGCCTTCGGCATTGACCGACATCTGCAGGACGTTTGACGGCAGGCCAGGCGAGGCGCCGACGGAGCCGGCGGCGGCCTGGACGTTTTCAGAGCGGACGGCATTGGTGATGTCGCCGGCCGACAGACCGCGTTCGGCGACCTTTTGCGGATCCAACCAGATGCGCATGGCGTAGTCGCCGCCACCGAACATCTGAATTGGGCCAACGCCCTTGACCGCCTGCAGGCGGTCTTTGACGTGGATCAGGGCGTAGTTGCGCAGGTAGTTGACGTCATAACGACCGTTGGGCGAGACGATATGCACGACCATCGGCAGCGAGGACTGGCTCTTTTCTGTGGTCACGCCCAGTGCGCGGACGTCTGACGGCAAGCGCGCCTCGGCCTGCGACACACGGTTCTGCACCATCTGTTGCGCCAGATCGGGATTGGTGCCGAGCTTGAAAGTGACGGTCAGCGTCATGGTACCGTCGGTCGTCGCTTGCGACGACATGTACAGCATGTTCTCGACGCCGTTGACCGACTCTTCGATGGGGGCGGCGACGGTTTCGGCGATGACGGCGGGCGAGGCGCCGGGATAGACGGCGCGGACGACGACCTGAGGCGGCACGACTTCCGGGTATTCGGAGATCGGCAAGGTCTTCAGCGACAGCAGGCCCATTACCAGGATGATCAGGCTGAGCACGCCGGCGAAGATCGGCCGGTCGATAAAGAATTTGGAGAGGTTCATAAGAGCCCCCTTCAATGGGGTTGATATTCGGATGCAGACGGCCCCCGGCCCCGGCCGCACGCGGCCGTGGTTATGGCACTCCCCGCCGAAGCGGGGAGGTTGGAGCGTTGTAGAAAGACTTAAGCGGCGGGTTGAACGGCAGGCTTGTCCATACGCACGACCTGCTCGGAGACAACCGAGCCCGGACCGATGTGCTGGACGCCGTCGACGACGATCTTTTCACCTGGCTTTAACCCCGAGGTGACGATGCGTTCGCCGTTGGGAGCGGCAGCGCCCAGTGTCACTTCGCGGTAGCTGACCTTGTGGTCGGCGCCGACGACGTAGACGAAACGCTTGTCCTGATCGGTGCCGACCGCCAGTTCGGAGACGAGCAGCGCCGGCTTAGCCTCGGCGGCGCCCATATGGACGCGGACGAACTGGCCGGGGATCAGCTGGCCGTCGGCATTGTCGAACACGGCGCGGGCGCGCAGCGTGCCCGAAGTGTTGTCGAACTGGTTGTCGATCAGTTGCAGGTGGCCTTGGATCGGCTGGCCGCCATGGCTGTCCGTCTCCAGCGTCACCGGCACGCGGTCGAGGGTATTTTCGCCACCGGTCGCCTTGAGGTCGGCCAGGGTGCGGTCGATGACCGTCTCATTGGCGTCGAACGAGGCGTAGATCGGGCTGATCGAGACCAGGGTGGTCAGGACTTGCGACGACGGACCGGCCGCGACCAGGTTGCCGGCCGTGACTTCGATCTTACCGACGCGGCCGGAGACTGGCGCGCGGACCTGAGTATAGGACAGGTTCAGATTGGCGGTCTGCAGCTCGGCCTGGGCGGCGTCGACCCCGGCCTGGGCGGCCTTCAAGTCATTGGTTTTGCTTTCCAGTTCCGACTGGGCGATGGCGTGGTCGTCCCACAGGCGCTGGGCGCGCCCCTGTTCGGAGGTGGCCAGGGTCAGGCGAGCATTGGCGGCGGCGAGGTCGGCGCGGGCGTGGGCCGCCTCGGCTTCGAACGGCGCCGGATCGATCGTTACCAGCAGGTCGCCGGCCTTGACCAGCGCGCCTTCGCGGAAGTGGATCGCCTTGATGGCGCCAGCGACACGCGGACGGATCTCGACGCGGTCAACCGCTTCGAGGTGACCGGAGAAATCGTTCCAGGCGGCGATGTTCTGTTCGGCGACGACGGCAACCGAGACCGGCACGGCCTGGATGGCCGCGGCCTGCGAACGGGCTTGGGAAGTGATGGACAGGGTGGCGATCCCGGCGGTGCCGAGCACGGCTAGGACGGCGACGGACGCCAGCAGCGGCTTGCTGTAGCGACGCGTGATGACGGAGAGCGTATGGATATGCGACATGATGACATGCCTTCTATGAGTGAAGGCTTCAGCCTTCTTCGGGGGGAGGAAAACAGCGGCTCCGGGCTTGATACGCCCCGGATGCGACCTATTTATGTACTGACCTGCAAATTAATAGGGGGTGGTCGCCGTTTTGTAAACATATTTTTGTACTAATTCGTATAAAAATATGTTAGGGCCACCGAAGCCCTTAAAAGTCAAGCGTCTACGCGTTCCGCGGAAGACAGTTTCCGGGGACTGGAACTTGACAACGAAGGGTATTAGTCTGAGGGTAATGCGGGACTTAAAGGTCCCCACCGTCAAAACGTGTCAGCAGGGGTTGGGACAGGAGTAGAGTTTTCCATGGAGTCTCTGGACGCCAAACCCGAAGTCGCCTTCGACTTCAACCCCGAATTCTGCGGCAGCCAGGCGGCTGATGAAGCGGCCTGCTGCGCCGTGGCCAAGAAGCGCGGCCGTCCGCGCGCCTACGATCCCGACGTGGTCCTGGAAAAGGCTCTGGAAGTCTTCTGGATGAAGGGCTTTGCCGCGACTTCGCTTGACGACCTGGTCGAGGCGACCGGCGTCAATCGCCCCAGCCTCTATGCCGGCTTCGGCGACAAGGAAGCGCTCTATCTCAAGGCCATGGAGCGCTATCAGAACCAGATCGCCGCGCAATTGGACGAGGTCCTGACCTGCAAGGGCTGCACCGACGGCCTGCGCGGCATTGTCCATCGTTATTTCGACGTCATGATCCGCGCCTATACCGGTGAGGCCGAGCATCCGCTGGGCTGCGCCTTCATGTGCACGGCCCTGACCGACGCCCCGCAGCACGAATCGATCCTGGAAATGCTGCAGGGCACGATCGAGAATTTCGATCGCCGCTTCGAAAGTTTCTTCACCACGGCCAAGGCGATGGGTTTCCTGAGCCCCGACGCCGATCCCAAGCTTTTGACGCACTTCATTTGTGGCATGACCAACAACCTGCTGGTGCGTGCCCGGGCCGGCGCCAATCGCGCCGAGCTCCAGGCGATCGTCGATTCGACGACGGGTTTCCTGTTTCCTTAGGCAATCGACATGGGGGATCGATGATCAGACATAGTGCGGCCGCGATGGCAGCCCTGGTGATAGGGCTGTCTGCCGGCCAGGCTTCGGCTGGGCTGGACGCTGAAAACGTCCTCACACCGCTGCCGAGTGGCTTCAAGATCGGGGCCCAAGGACGTACGGCGACCGGCAGCATGAGCGAATATATTCCTCAGGCCGAGACGGTTCAGGACTGGTCGACCATGGTCACGGTCATGATCATGCATATCAAGACGGCGCCCGACCAGTTCGCCACAGGCATGTTCGAAAACGTCAAGGGCGGTTGTCCCGGCATCCAGACGCAAAAGGTCACCGAAGGTACTGAGAACGGCTACGCCTTCTCGCTATGGCTGGCCGATTGCCCGCTTAATCCGGCGACCGGCAAGCCGGAAAGCTTCTTCATGAAGGTCGTGGCCGGCAATGATGCGCTTTATAACGTTCAATACGCCTATCGCCAGGACATGACCAAGGCACTGATGGTACCGGCCATGACCTATCTCAAGCAGGTCAAGGTTTGCGATACGCGCGACGCTACCCACCCCTGCCCGGCGGGAATGTAACCTCCGCGGGGCCGAACACGTCGTCGGCGCGTCAGGCCGGTAGAATGTCGATGGCGTCGACCCGGTCGGGATAGAAGGCGACGTGGTCCTTGATGACTGACACGGCATCGTGGGGCTCGCGATAGCTCCAGATGGCGTTGACGGAACGCGCTCCCCCGACTGGCAGGCTGTAATAGCTGGCCTCGCCCTTGTAGGGGCACCAGGTCTTGTGATCGCTGGATTCCAGCAGTTGAGGATCGACGTCGGCCAGCGGTATATATTGCACCGGCGGATAGGACGCTTCCTTCAAGGTCAGGGCGTGGCGCGTGTTGGCGACGGTTTTGCCGGCCAGCGTGACGACGACGCGGCCGTCGGTCGGCGTCACGGTAATCGGATGGTCGGGGCCGGGGATTCTGGTTTGACGGTCGGTCATGGTCGCCTCCTGAAGGAATGACTCCCTAGGTGGGCGCGATGGCAGGCGGTGGCAAGGGCCCTAGGCGGCATAAGCGGCCATTGGTCCGCTACGGGTTTGGCGGCGCCAATTGCCTGGGCTGACGCCCGCCAACTGGGTGAAAATCCGGGTGAAATGGCTCTGGTCGGCGAAACCGCATAGCCGCGCAACGTCCGACAGCCCCAGGTCGCGCTCGCGCAGATGCGTCTTGGCGCGCTCGACGCGCACCTGCAAAAGCCAGCGATGCGGCGGCATGCCCATGGTCTGGCGGAAGGCGCGCGACATGTGCCGGGTGGAGAGCCGGCACTCGGCCGCCAGCTGGTCGATCGACACATCGCCGTCCAGATTGGCTTCGATAAGGTCCCGTACCCGCTTTTCCTGCCAGGGCGCCAATCCGCCGCGGGCGACCGCCGGTGCCGGTACTAAACCGCCATAGGTGTGGCCGATGTGGGCGGCGACGGCGCGCGCCATGTGGTCGATGAAGAGCTGGTTGGCTTCTTCCGGCTTGGCGAAGGCCAGGGCGAGGGCGTCGGACAGTTGGGCCAGGGCCGGATCGTCGACGATGTCGGCATTGCGCAACGAGAAGCTATCGACGCTGCCCCGAGACTCGGCGACGCACGCCAGGGCGGCCAGCGGCACGTAGAACTCAACCGCGTCGACGGCCGTGCGCAGGCGCAACTGGTTGGCTTCGCGCAGGTCGCAGAAGGACAGACTGCCGGTTGGGACGGTTGCGTCCGATCGCCGGCTCATAGCTGGACAGGTCAGTTCGCGGCGAAAGGATGCCCGCGCCAGGGTCAGCACGATCGCCCCTTCCCGGGGCAGGGTCACGACGCGGTGCGGATCCGGCCGTGCCATCTGGATGCGCGTCGCGGCCATTTCGGCGCGTTTCAGCGCAGTCGACACCAGGGCGGTCCGCTGCTCCGCTCGGTCGGCCTGGGCCGTGTGGTCGCCGTAATAGCCGTGCGTAGCGGAACGGCATGGGTTCGGATCAGCAAGGGACATGGCTGGGCGGACTTTCGCGGAAGAGGAGGGTACGCCTACAATTATGGGGTCACTATGATCCGCCGATCGGGCCCGGTCTTTGCCAATTCGGGCGTTTTTGTACAATTCACGCCAAACGGACGATGGATCGGCGTGGGCCTGGCTGGAAAGTCCGGGCACACAGCCCCTTTTATCTAAGGCGAAAAGGGAACCGGGTCGCCTTGGACATTTCGGCGGCGTTTTGGCGAAAACTGACGTCAATCGGTTTCCGTAGAATAAAGAAGCGGGCGGCAAATCCGGTTTCGACCGGGACGTCGTGCGTTGCAGACAAAAACCGGTCGAAACGGAAAACACGCCGATCTTATGGAATAAGGCCATCAGAATAAGGCTGGGTGAGACGCGTCTGTTTTGTGCAAGGCGGGGCGGGTTCGAGAAATACGCGGGACTTGTTTTGGCTGATCTTGCTGTTCGACACGACAGAAAGGCCCTCCATGACGAACATTTCCGAATTGCTGAGTTTCCCCTTCGCCGGCGGCCAAAGCCTGGGCTGGAATGAGGACCGGGTCGACGATCTTTATCCCGCTCCTGGCGTGCGCAAGGCCCGGGCGATCCGCGCAAAGGGCATCATGCTTGAAGGCGAGTTCACGCCCGCCGAAAATGCGGCGGGGCTGGGCGGGGCCTCGATATTTTGCGGCGAGACCTTGCCGGTGACGGCCCGGTTCTCCGATTTCGCCGGCTTTCGCGATGACTTCGACACCCATCCGCGCGGATTGGCCGTCACGTTCCGCCCGCGCCTAGGGCCGCAGGCGGATGTTGTCAGCCATAGTTTCAACGGTTTTCCGACGCGCCGGACGGCCGAATTCAGCTTTGGGCCACGGCATGCGCGCACCGGCGGCGGCCAGGCACCCGCGCCGCAATCCTATGCGACCTGCGCCTATTATGGCGTCGATACGATGGCCTTAAGCCGTGCCGACCGTCGCTTGATGTTCATCCGGTCCCACTTCGTGCCGGCCGCCGGAGAACATTTCCTGACGCTGGGCGAGATCGCCGCGCGTGGGCACGACTACCTGCGGGAAGAGATGATGGAACGGCTGCGCGCCGGCCCGGTGGTTTTTTACTTCGTCGGAGAGATTGCGACACCTGGCGGCGACATCGCCGATCCGTCCGCCGCCTGGCCGGAAGGCGGACCGCTGGCCGTATTGGGCACCATCACCTTGCGAGGGGTGTCGCCGGGTCCGGCCGGCGCCGATGGCGCCTTGCCGGTCATGCCCGATACACTGGCGGATGCCGTCATGGCCGCCCGGTCGCCGCTGCTCCGGCGCGACGCGGGGCGTCCGTTCGCTGGCCAATGGCAACCCGGCTGACGCCCTGCCTCATTTGTTATTGCCCTGCCCGAAAAGCCCTTCGCGATGGTCGCGGAGGGTTTTTTCATGGGCGTCGCCGGCGGGCGGAACGCGCGGCGATCGTGTCTTTTTTCGCAAAAAGAGCGGAGGAAACGGCCAAGAGCGGATCGCCGCGAGCGGGCAGGATGGGACCATCAACGCAAGGAAACCCATCATGTCCCGATTATCCCTGATCCCCGCAACTGGCTTGCTGGCGACGGGTTTGGCGCTTGCGCTGGTTATGGGGGCGTCGCCCGCCGGCGCCGCCGTGAAGCCGTTCCCCGCCGGTGTGCATGGCAGCCAGATGCCGGTGACCGGCGGGACGCAATATGTCCGCGTCGGCGGTCATGGGCCGGCGGTGCTGTTGCTGCATGGCTTCGGCGATACCGGTGACATGTGGGAACCCCTGGCGACGATCCTGATGAAGGACCACACGGTCATTATCCCCGACCTGCGCGGCATGGGCCTGTCGTCTTATCCGGAGGGCGGCTACGAAAAGACAGCCCAGGCGCGCGACCTGGCGGCGATCCTCGACCGGTTGCACGTCGACAAGGTGGCCCTGGTCACCCATGATATCGGAAATATGGTCGGCTACGCCCTGGTGACGCAATATCCCGACCGGGTCACGCGCTGGGCGGTCATGGATGCGCCGCTGCCGGGCATCGGCCATTGGGACGACCAGCTGAAGAACCCCAAGACCTGGCACTTCAATTTTCGCGGCCCTGACGTCGAGCGTCTGGTGAAGGGGCGCGAACGCATCCTGCTCGACCGCTTCTACGACGACCTGTCGGACGATCCCAAACGCATCGATACCGCAACACGCGAACACTACGCCCGCCTCTATGCGCGTCCCGGCGCCATCCATGACGCCTTCAGCGGCCAGTTCGCCGCCTTCGCCCAGGACGCCATCGACAACAAGGCCTTGCTGGCCAAGGGCAAGTTGACCCTGCCGGTGCTGGCGATCGGTGGCGATCATTCCTATGGCGCGCGCCTGGCGGAAGAGATCGGCTTTGCCGCCAGTCACGTCACCTCGGGGGTGATCACCCATTCCGGCCACTGGATCATGGAAGAGCAGCCCAAGCAGGCCATCGACCTGATCGTTCCCTTTATCGAAGCCAAATGAGGTCTACCATGCGCCTGTTCCTGCTCAACACCGCCATCATCCTCGGCCTGGCCCTGCCGGCCATGGCCTTTTGCGAACCGCAATTGCGCCTGACCCCGGACGAGGTCAACGCCCTGCCGAAAGCCGTCGCCGGGGTCGGGACCTCGGGTTTGCCGGCCGTCCAGACCATCAAGCTGGTCGGCGATCCGGCAAAGACTGGGCCCTATGTCATCCGGCTGATCGTCGCGCCAAATACGACGAT
>FTDJ01000196.1_pt1 | contig 9456 bp, 8 predicted proteins | sample 1639861 | NCBI WGS metagenome assembly FTDJ01 (sample SAMEA3914869, study PRJEB12502) | metagenome | biome: forest; material: soil | place: USA | collected 2012-03-12 | depth 0.1 m | reverse complement strand
CGCCAAGGAAACCGTCAACGTCATGCAAAAGGAAACGGAGAACCATCCGGACCTCGTCGACCGGGCTTCGTCCGAATCCGACCGGGCGCTGGAACTGCGCACGCGTGACCGTCAACGCAAGCTGATCTCCAAGATCGACGAAGCCATTTCGCGCATCGACGACGGCTCCTACGGCTTTTGCGAAGAAACCGGCGAGCCGATCGGCCTCGGCCGCCTCGAAGCGCGTCCGACGGCAACCCTGTCGATCGAAGCCCAGGAACGCCATGAACGCTCAGAACGCGTTCATCGCGACGACTAAGGGGCAAGAAACTGGAATTTCAAAAGGCGCGGAGCGATCCGCGCCTTTTACGTTTTCAGCTTCTCAAGCGCCTTTTCGATGCGCCGCGCCCGCGTTTCCGGCGTCTTGGCGTCGTCTATGGCGCGGACGTGCTCCTTGCGATGACTGAAGGCCAGTTTGTCGAATGTGGCACGCAGACCCGCAGCGTCCAGCGCCGTCGCGAAATCCTCCGGCACGGTGACTTCGCGCGGTTCGGTGTCGAGTACGATGTCCACGGTGATGACGTCGCCGCCGTTGAGGCCCGAGGCAGCGCGATGCTCCGAGCTGAAGGCGACCAGGAACTTGCCGCCCATCACCGCTACCGTGGAACGATAGACGTAGCCGTTGACGTCGAGCCTGACCGGCGGCCGCTTGCCGCCGCCGAGTGCCTCGATGACCTCAGGCGGGATTTCGACACCGGTATTGTTGCCGGTCTGGAACAGGGTGGTGTCGAATTTCATTTGACGAGCTTTCGCGTGATACGGCGCGCACCATGAAGGATGCGCAACAGGATGACGATATCGTGCTGCGGCTCATACCTGTAGACGACAATATAAGGCGAGACGACACTGATGCGCACGCCACGGCCGAGCTTAGGACGAGGCGCGCCACCTTTAGGGTAAAGCCCTGTGCGGTCGAAGCAATCGTCAAACAGGGCCAGATATTTTGTGGCCGTCGGCCAGCCGGCTTCACGGGCAAGATATTCAATAATGTCGGTAATGTCCCGGTCGACGGCCGGAGCGGCGACGACCTTGGCCATCAGGGACGCAGGGCAGCCAAACGCTTGGCACTGCGCGCCTTCAGGTCTTCGAGAGACAGCACTTCGCCGCGATCGACTTCAGCAATGGCCTCGTCCACCAAAGGCTTGGCCCAATCGAGATCGTCTTGTTCCTCGGCGATGCGCTCGTCGATAAGGTGTGCTAACGCCTCCTCGACCGAGGAGAATGTGCCATCAGCCATATAGGCGTCGAGCCAGGCCTGTTGTCGTGCACTGAGAGTCATACAGCCAGTATACCACAGGCCCGGCTGCCGTCCAATCGGTCTACCTCCCGACGACCTGCACCAACTTCGCCAGCGTCTTGTCGCCGCTCAGCGTCTGCGTCGCGTCCGACCAGTGCAGGTGCGTCGTCGTGCCCTTGCCCTTTTCATAGTCGTAGGAGGTGCCGTCGTCGTCGTAGAGGGCGAAGTCGCCGTCCTTTCCGGGATAGACTTTCACCGCGGCGATGGTCTGCTTGGTCGCCGTCGACTGGATATCGGAACCCACCGGCAGGATGGCGCCTGAACGAACGAAGACCGGGATCTGGTCGATCGGCGCCTTGACCTTGACCCACTGGCCACCGGTCAGCTTCTCGTTGGTCCAGTAATTGTACCAGTCGGTACCGGCCGGCAGGTAGACGTCCTTCACCGTCTGGGCCTGCTCGGTCACCGGCGCCACCAGGAAATCGGGGCCGAACAGGTATTCGGTGCCGATATTGGCAACGGCCGGATCGTTGGGGAAGTCCATCCACAGCGGCCGCATGAACGGCGCGCCGGTGTCGTAGGTCGTCTTGGCCGACGAATAGATGTACGGGATCAAAGCGTAACGCAGCTTGTCGTACTTCGCCATGATCGCCTCGGCTTCATGACCGAAGGCCCAGATTTCTGTGTGCTTGCGATCGCCGTGCAGGCGCAGCGTTGGCAGGAAGGTGCCGTACTCGAACCAGCGTGTCAGCAGTTCGGGATAGTCGTTGTTCTGACCGACGACGTCGCGCGCGTCCGACGGATCGAGCAGGGGCGGGTAGATGGCGTTGGTCGTCTGCGGCAGCCACTGCCAGCCGCCGATATCGTTGCCCCAATAGGCGATGCCCGAGGCCGTCATGTTGAGACCGGTCGGGATCTGCCGCGTCAGGGCTTCCCAGGTCGGGTTAATGTCTGACGACCAGAACAGGGCGCCCGTGCGCTGCGAGCCGAGATAGGCCGCTCGTGCCAGGATCAGCACGCGCTTATTGGGTTTCCAGTCGCGCATCCCATCGGCCACGCCCTCGACGTGGAGCAGCGGAAAGACGTTGTGGAAGCGGTCACCCGAACCGATCGAGAAATAGGATCCGTCCGGCACCAGGTCGGGCTCGGTCTCGTCCAGCCACGGATAGTCGAAGCCGTGGCTCAAAATATTGTCGCGGGCGTGCTCCCAGTACCAGGCGCGGGCCTTGGGGTTGGTGGCGTCGATCAGGGCGCCGGTGCGGTCGGAGCGGAAGGGCAGGCCGTCGACCGGATGGCCATCCTTGTCCTGCAGGAAGTAGCCCTTGGCCGACAGCTCGTTGTAGTAGCGGCCCGAGGTCTCATACCGCGGCCAGATCGAGATGATCGACTGCATCCCCATGTCGTGGAGTTGCTTGTTCATGGCGTCGGGATCGGGGAACTGGGACGGGTCGATGTCCATCTGGCCCATGCGCGTCCAGTAGAACCAATCGACGACCATGACGTCGAGCGGATAGCCTTTCTGGCGATAGGTATTGGCGACGCGCAGCACTTCGGCTTGGCTGTCATAACGCGCCTTGGACTGGATCAGGCCGAACGCCGCCTTGGGCGGGATCGGCGTCTTGCCGGTGACACGGGCATAGGCCGAATAGATCTCTTCCGGCGTAGACCCGGTGACGACGAAGAAGCTGACGCGTTCGCCAACGTCGGAATAGATGTGGGTCGAATTGTTGACGCCGGCGACGAGGTGGGTGTCGGACGGGTTGTCCCAGATGATGGCGTAGCCCTTCGATGATACCAGAACCGGCACACAGACGGTCTCGCCGAAGGGCGCGTCGTACCAGTGTTTGCAGTCGATGGCCCGGCCGCGCAGGTCCAAGATGCCTTCCTGGTTCTGGCCGAAGCCATAATAGTGCTCGTCGCGCGCCGAAGCGAAAGAGGCGCCGACCTGATAGGTGTGTTCTCCGGCGACATCGTGCGGCGCCATCTCCCAGCCGCCCATGCTGAGCACCGTTTCGCCCTTGGCGTTCTTGACCTGCAAACCGACGGAGGCCAGCGACGGGGCGAAGTACTTTTCGCCCTGGCTCGGCACGTGCGGCGGTGGCGCGGCATTGACGTGCAGGGTGAGGGCGGACGACGCAAAGGTATCGCCGTCGGCGGTGGTGTGGCTGAAGCCTTTGTTATCGGCGTGATCGCTGAGGATGCCATAGCCGGCGGGCTTCAGCGCCTCGGCCTTGTCAGCGGCGATGGTCACGTGCACGACGTTGGGCCCGTAGGCTTCGACGCTGACCCAGGCGCCGTTACGGTCCAGCGTCGCCAGAGGATCGGCGTGCGCCGCCGTGGCCAGCCCGGCACTAAGCGCCAGGCCTGAGACCAGACCGAAAAGCCCTAAAATCCTTCGGCGCATGCGTGCCTCCCCTGATAGCGTTGTCATTGCGACAAGGGCTAAGCCAGGGTGCGGTGCGGCGTCAAGGCTTTGCGTGCAAAATGTGAAATCGCGTTTACTGGTGAAAACGAAGTGGCCTGTTCAGCCGCACCGCGCGGCGCGCTTTAGCAAGGCCTCGCGTTCAGGAAGATTGCGCGTCATGGCGGCAGCGATATGAAACGCCGCCTGGGCTTCCTCCGGCTTACCGGCGCGATCGAGCAATTCGCCACGCGCCGCCCATAGGGGATAGTAGTCCTGAAGCGCCGCCACGGTTTGCAGAGGGGCGAGCAGGGTAAGCCCGGCCGCCGGGCCATGGGCCATGCCGGTCGCCACGGCGCGATTGACACCGACGACGGGGGAGGCCGTCACCTCGAAGAGCAGTGTGTAGAGCGCTGCGATCTGAGGCCAGTCGGTGTCGTCCGGCTGCAAGGCGCGTGCGTGGCAGGTGGCAATCGCGGCTTGCAGGTAATAGACGCCGGGCGCGCCGGGCAAGGCCTTTGCCGTCTCGAAAGCGTTCAGGCCGCGCGCAATTTGCAGATGATCCCACAGGGCGCGGTTCTGTTCGGGCAAGGGGACCGGCGCACCCGCCGCATCTATGCGGGCGCGTGTGCGCGAGGCCTGAAGTTCCATCAGGGCCAGCAGGGCATAGACCTCGGCCTCTGCCGGCGCCAGGGCGGCCAGCATTCGCCCCAGCCGCAGGGCTTCATCGCACAGCGACTGCCGCAGATAGCTGTCGCCGTGGCTGGCGGCATAGCCTTCGTTGAAGATGAGGTAAACGACCTGAAGCACGGCCGCCAGGCGCTCTGCCTGATCGGCTGGAGCAACCTCGTCGAAGCGCACGCCGGCCTCGCTCAACTTGCGCTTGGCGCGAACGATGCGCTGCTGGATCGTCGTCTCGGACGCCATCTGCGCCCGCGCGATTTCGTCGGTCGTCAAGCCGCAAACGATGCGCAGGGTGAGCGCCACCTGCGCCTCGTGCGGCAGAAGCGGATGACAAGCGATAAAAATCAGCCGCAATACATCGTCGGCGATCGCATCTTCGGCCAAATCGGGCGCACGGAAGGCCTCTGCGTCGCGGCCGATCTCGGCCAGCTTGTCGCGGAAGCGCCGGTCGCGGCGCAGCCGGTCGATGGCCTTGTTCTTGGCCGTTGCCATCAGCCAGGCGCCCGGACTAGGCGGCACGCCGCGTGCGGGCCACTGTTCCAGGGCGGCGATCAGCGCGTCCTGCGCCAGATCCTCCGCAAGACCGACGTCACGCACGATGCGGGCGAGGCCGCCGATAATGCGGGCGGCCTCCATTTTCCAAACGGCGTCGATGGTGCGCTCGAGAGACACCTATTCTTGAACGGCCTTTTGAGTTGTCTGGCGCGCCTCCAGCTTTTCGCGCCGTTCGGTCATGTTGCTGCCGACGGCGTCGTCCCATTGAGCATAGTCATCCATCTCGAACAGTGGCCGGATATCGACGTCGCTGACGCTCAGCGTCGGGTTCGGGCACTTCTTCAGCCATTCGACGGCCTCCTCCATGCTGCGGACCTGCCACAGCCAGAAGCCGGCGATCATCTCCTTGGTCTCGGCGAAAGGGCCATCGATGACCGTGCGGTTGGCGCCGTCGAAATGCACGCGCTTGGCGGCGGAGGTCGGCTTAAGCCCTTCGGCGGCCAGCAGGATGCCGGCCTTGACCAGTTCCTCGTTGTACCGGCCCATGGCGGCCAGCATGTCTGCATCCGGCAACTCGCTGGCCTCGGACTCCTTGGTCGCCTTGACGATCACCATGACTTTCATCGGTTGTCTCCCTTTCGGCCGCCTTGAGGACACCATGTCATCAGGGGCGGCTCTGTCAACACATCGAACGGGGAGACCCAGAATCGACACGGCCCGCGAAAAAATTTCACGGGCCGCGCATTTTCCTGATTTTAGAGCGGCTTAGCCGGCGCGCAGGCGGCCGACAAAGGCGGCGACTTCGTGCTGCAGGTCGGCGGAGCGATGTTCCAGGTCCGACGACAGGCCAAGCAGGGCCTGAGCCGCTTCGCCGGTGGCCGAAGCCGCGGTACCGAGGCCGGCGATGTGGCCCGTGACGTCGCGTGTGCCGGAGGCGGCGAGCGCCGTATTGGCGGCGATCTCATTGGTCGCCATGCCCTGCTGCTCGACCGACATGGCGATGCCGGCGGTCAGGTCACCGATGGTCTCGATGGTGCGCACGATGGTGGCGATCGAGGTCACGGTGATGTCGGTCGCCGCCTGGATTTCACCGATGCGGGAGCGGATATCGTCGGTTGCCTTGCCGGTCTGGGTCGCCAGGGCCTTCACTTCCGAAGCGACGACGGCAAAGCCCTTGCCGGCCTCGCCGGCGCGGGCGGATTCGATGGTGGCGTTGAGCGCCAGCAGGTTGGTCTGCGAGGCGATGGCCTGGATCAGGCTGACGACTTCGCCGATCTGGCTGGCCTGTTCGGTCAGGGCGCGGATGGCGGCTTCGGTGCGGGCGGCCTCGTCGACGGCGGTGCGCGCCACTTCCGAGGTGCGTATGACCTGCTGGTTGATTTCGCCGACGCTGGCCGACAGTTCCTCGGTGGCGGCGGCGACGTTTTGCACATTGCCGGCGGCTTCGGCGGCGGCGGTGCTGACCGAAGCGGCGCGGCCGGCGGCATTGTCGGCGTTCTGGCTGAGGCTTTGCGCCGAGGTCGCAACCGTGCGCGACGAAGCGGCAAAGCGGTCGGCCAGATCACCCATGCTGCGTTCGAATTCGCCGGCGATGCGGGCGCGTTCGGTCGCCATGTCTGCGGCGATGCGGTGCTCTTCCTCGACCTGGTGCGCCTTCAGCGTCTCGGCCTCGGCGGCGCGGTCGCGCAGCGTGCGGATCGAGCGCCACAGCGACGAAATCTCGTCGCGGCCGGTGGCGGCTGGGATATCGGTGTCGTAGGCGCCTTCGGAAATGTGCATGACCGAGGCCGTGACGTGGGTCAGCGGCCGCGAGATCGACTTGATGGCGATCCACAGGGAACCAGCGATGAGGCCCAGGATACCGGCGGCGGCGATCAGCAGGAACTGGATTTCGCGCGTCTTGCGGTAGCGCAGCAGGTCGGCCTGCGACTTGCCGAGATTGGTGCGGATGTGCGCCACCATGGCGTCGATCGCCGCCTGGAAGGCCTTACGGTTGGCACGATTGGCGTCGTTATTGCCTTGCGTGTTGGCAGCGTCGACCGAGACGTCGCGGCCAAGGCGCGCCAGTTCGTGGCGGAAGCTGATGAAGGTCTGGGCTTGCTCATTCACGGCGGCGAATTCCGGCAGATCGCCGGGCTTCATCGATCCGCGCCAGTCATTGAGCAGGCTGCTGATATCGCTGAGGTCCTGGTCGATGCCGTCGGCGTATTTGCCGGCTTCCTTCAGGTCCTTGGACATGTAGACGCCGCGCGATTCCATGACGGCGGCGGTGACCAGACGGTTGAGATGCTCGCCGCGCCAGGCGTTTTCATAGGCGTCGCTGACTTCGCGCAGCATGCCGTTATAGTCGCTGATGGTCACCAGACCGAGCGCGGTAATGGCGGATGCCATGACGGCGAAACAGGCAACAAGCCCTAATATGCGACCCCGGATCGTCATACGCAAACTCCTACTTTAGCGCGATTTTCTTCGCTTTACCCTCCGATTTACGCCCACACGGTTAATGTATCGTGAGCATATTTCGCCTGAGAGGGGAGCGGGCCGCGCTAATCCAGCAGAAGTTCGAGCTTGGCGTCGTTGATGCGCTTCAGTTCGGCGGAGCGGTCGCGCAGGATGCCGATCGCTGCCCACAGCCGCGAAATCTCGTCGCGCGCGGTCTTGGTATTATTGTCCGGGATGGCGGTGTCGTAGGCGCCCTCGGAGATGCGGATGATCGAGCCGGTGATGGTCTTGATCGGATTGGCGATGGTGCGGATGGCGATCCACAACGACGCCAGCAACAGGAACAGGGTGCCCGAGCCGGCGACGATGAGGAATTCGCTGAAGCGCGCCGCGCGATAGGTCTTCATGCGCGCCTGGCTCTGCACCAGCTTGGCCTGGAAGTCATCGGCGACCTTGTCGAGGACGGCCTGGAAGTGCTCGCGGCCGGCAATGCTGGTCGGATTGATGCCGAACTGTTCGGCGGCGGGAATGCCCTGGGTGCGGGCGATCTGCAGCACCTTGCGGCCATAGGCGCCGACGCTTTTGGTGCCCATGACCATCATGTCGAAATACGGCACTTCGCCCGGTTTGACCTGAGCCTTCCAGTCGTTCATCAGCGCCGTGGTCTCGTCGATGCGGGCATTCATCGCCGCGGTGACGCGGTCGAGATCCTGCGGCGTGTGGCTGATATAGACGTTGCGCATCTCGATCGTGGTGTCGGCGATCAGTGTATTCAGGCGCTGGGCGCGGAAAGCGTCGGTCGAGGTCCGGGTATAGTCGTCGATGACCTGGTTGCAGTCAGCCATGGTCTTGAGACCCAGCGCGCTGATGGTGGCCGCCATGACGGCGAAGGCGGCGACGAGGATGAGGATCCGGGCTTTTATGGTCATGCGGCACTTCCGGCACTGATACGCGCTCTTGGGCGTTCAGGTTAACCGCAAGACTTTAATATTCCGGATAGCCGCGTGATTAACGAAATCTCTCCGGTTTCATCTCTTTGGCTTCAAATATGCATAACGAAGTTATCGTGGTTGACGCCCGAGGGTGCGCCGTCTTAAGTCTCCCGGCATAAGAGGAGACGCCAAGATGAAGACCCGTGCCGCCGTGGCTTTCGCCGCGAAGCAACCGCTTGAGATCGTCGAAGTCGACCTCGAAGGGCCGCGGGCCGGCGAAGTCCTGGTTGAAATCAAGGCCACGGGCATCTGCCACACCGACGCCTATACGCTGGACGGGCTCGACAGCGAGGGGCTGTTTCCGTCGATCCTCGGCCACGAAGGCGCGGGCATCGTGCGCGAGGTCGGCCCGGGCGTCACCAGCCTGAAGCCCGGCGACCACGTCATTCCGCTGTACACGCCCGAGTGCCGCCAGTGCAAAAGCTGCCTGTCGCGCAAAACCAACCTGTGCACGGCCATTCGCGCCACCCAGGGCAAGGGCGTCATGCCCGACGGTACCTCGCGCTTTTCCTACAAAGGGCAGGCCATCCATCACTATATGGGCTGCTCGACCTTCGCCAACCACACGGTGCTGCCGGAAATCGCCCTAGCCAAGATCCGCGACGACGCCCCGTTCGACAAGGCCTGCTATATCGGCTGCGGCGTGACCACCGGGGTCGGCGCCGTGGTCAATACGGCCGGGGTCGAGCCGGGCGCCAATGCCGTCGTCTTCGGGCTGGGCGGGATCGGCCTCAACGTCATCCAGGGCCTGAAGATGGTTGGCGCCGACAAAATCGTCGGCGTCGACGTCAATGACAGCAAGGCCGAATGGGGCAAGCGCTTTGGCATGACCCACTTCGTCAATCCGAAGACCGTCTCGGGCGATCTGGTGGCGCATCTGGTCGAGCTGACAGGCGGCGGAGCGGATTACACGTTCGACTGCACCGGCAATGTCGACGTCATGCGCACGGCGCTGGAAGCCTGCCACCGCGGCTGGGGCGAAAGCATCGTCATCGGCGTGGCGCCGGCCGGTGCCGAGATCCGCACGCGGCCGTTCCAGCTGGTGACCGGACGCGTGTGGAAGGGGTCGGCCTTTGGCGGGGCGAGGGGCCGCACCGACGTGCCGAAGATCGTCGACTGGTATATGGACGGCAAGATCGAGATCGATCCGATGATCACCCATACCT
>FTDJ01001254.1_pt1 | contig 9537 bp, 10 predicted proteins | sample 1639861 | NCBI WGS metagenome assembly FTDJ01 (sample SAMEA3914869, study PRJEB12502) | metagenome | biome: forest; material: soil | place: USA | collected 2012-03-12 | depth 0.1 m | reverse complement strand
GGTCGGCATTGCCGAAGCGCGCGCTGGTGCGGTTGGATACCGTTCCACGCCCCCTGCGCACCCGATTGGGCAGGGCGTTTTCGTCGACGATGGGTTCGTGAAGCTGACGGTGGACGGGCATGCCGCCACTATACATTTAAACGTGAACAAATAAAGAACATTTACCATGTCTTGCCAGCGTCGCCTTACGGGACGATAGTGGGACAAACAGGAGATCCGCATGAGACGCAGGGATATGATCGGCGCTGTCGTGGCGACGGGGGTGCTGACGGCGGCATCGGTGCGCGCGCAAACGCCGCCGGCCCTGGTGCGCATCCGCATGACGACGGGCAAGGGCGATATCGTCCTCGACCTCGATGCCGAACATGCGCCGCTGACGGTCAAGAATTTCCTGCGCTATGTCGATCTCAAAAAGCTCGACGCCACCGACTTCTATCGCGCCATGCCTAACGGTACCGGTCCGGACGGCGTGACCCGCGGCCTGATCCAGGGCGGCGACAGCCGCAGGGCGCTGCCGCCCGTGGCGCATGAGCCGACCACGCAAACCGGCCTGCATCATACCGACGGCACCATTTCCCTGGTCCGTGGCGCCCAAGCCGGCTCCGGTCGCGGCGATTTCTTTATCTGCGTCGGCGACATGACGTTTCTGGATGCGGGCGGCGGCGGCACGGGCGACAATCTCGGCTTTGCCGCCTTCGGCCACGTCGTCGATGGCATGGATGTGGTGCGCGCCATTTTTGCGTCGCCGGTGGCCTCGGCCGACGGCGACGGCGCCATGAAGGGCCAGATGTTGTCGCCGCGTATCCCGATCCTTAAGACGCGCCGCGTCTGACATTTATGCTTTTTTGCCCTGCACCGGGGCATCGGGGGCAGATTCCTTACGCCCCGGTGTCCATGGTGCAGCCGTCGCGGCAAGCGCCGCTCGCAAGGAGACCTGTCATGGCAACCGCCCAGCCCGGCATGCCTGCCAAGCCCCGGCCACGCACCGCGCGAATGCGGCGCTATGGCTTCATTCTCGGTCTGCTGATTATTCTTACCTTTATCGCCATCGTCGTCATCGGTGGCGCGACCGGACCTTCGACGGCCAGTCCCGGCCTCGGTTCACGCTCGCACGATGGGGTGGTCGACGCCGCCGAACGCCGGCGGCTATAGCCTATTCCGCCGCGATGGCCTCGACGGGTGGCTGCGGTGGCGTGACGCCCTCATCGAACAGGATGACACCCGGCCGCGCCGCATCGAGCAAGAAGCGCGGCTTCAAAGGACTCTTGTTGCCCTTGAAGCCGCCGCTCATCTTGACGATGCGCGCCAGGACGAGTTTGAGCGGATTGAGCCAGGCCGGCGACCCGGCCAGCGTCGGTGTCCGTCCGAACCAGCGTCGCAGCAAGCCGTTGGCATAGATGACATTGGCGCGCATCAACGCGCCCGGCGTCATGAATTCGATCGACAGCGAGACATTGACCATGTCGCCATTGACGATTCGGTGCGGCGCGTTCTGGACCCAGGTCATCATCTCGCCGGGCTTCAGATCGTGGATCAAAGCGCCGCGATCCCAGCTCGGATCGAAAGGCAACTGCTCGTCGGATTCCCTCAGCGCGATGGCTTCGAGATCGGTATCGCTGACGCACGGCGTCGCTGCCGGATAGAGATGCAGCTTCTTTACGCCGCGAATTTGCCACAGCATGACCAGCGGCATGTCGAGGTGATAGAAGACGTGCGCATTGGGCGACGAAATCAGCAGGCCCAGATCGGGCTTCAAGGTCGACACACCGGTGCGTTCGGCGATTTCCTCGAACATGCGGTCGCACAGCGCGCGCACGGCCGGATCGTGATGATTGACCTTGCGCAGGTTCAGCCACAGACGCCCGGCCTTGACGCCGGCCATCAGGGCGCGGCCGTCCAGCGTGCCGCGCCGGCCGAAAAACCATTGTCCCGACGTCGCCGGGTCGTAGCCCATGGTGAAAACCTCGACGCCTTCGCGCGGGAAGCGGTCGATCAGCGAAATCAGCGCTTCGTCACTGAACAGCTCGCTGGTGTGCAGGTCGTGGTCGAACAGCAGATTGTCGCGCGTGAAGCGGCGTTTAAGCTCGGGCGTCCAGTGCAGCAGGTCTTGTGTCATGTCAGTGCCCCGCATTGCGCAGCAGCGCCTGGCCGTAGAAGCCGATCTTGAACGGCGGGAACCAGATGGCCTTGCCGAAGCCGCGCATGGCCTTGTCCAGGCGCGGCGCGCTCTGATGGCTACCGGTCATCCACAAAAAGCCGCCGATCAGCGAGAATAGCACGCCCTGGATGACGCCTTGCAGCATCCAGGCGGCGCAGGTCAGGGGGCGGTGGCTGAGCGCCGCCGAGAAGCTTGGGCCCTGGCCGTAGGCAAAGGCGCGGCGCAGCGTGTATTTCAGCGTCGAGCGCGACGCCGGCACGTCTTCGTAGACCAGCGCGTCGGCGGCCCATGCCATGACGGCGCCGGCATTTTGCAGGCCGTGGAACAGCTTGTCATCCTCGCCGCCCATTTCGTTGTGGTCGGTATCGAACGGCTTGCGGCTATGGCTGAGGTGGCGCGTGCGAATAAGGCTGTTGCCACAGCCATAATAGGCGTCCAGACGCTGCGACTGAGCCGGGCCCTTGCGCGAGAAGAAGGTCTCGAAATAGGTCGGGAAGCGCGTGTCGCCGTCGGCCAGACGGGCGCACACCGGGCCGAAGACGACGTCGGCGTCGAACTGGGTCTGGGCGGCCATGAGCGAGGCCAGCCAGAAGGACGGGGCTTCTTCGTCGTCGTCGAGGAAGGCGATGAATTCCGGCGCGAAATGATCGACGGCGGCGACGACGGCGCTGTTGCGCGCATTGGCCACACCCGTCTTCGGCTCATGGACATAGATCATGGCGATGTCGGCGCGGGCCGCCAGGGTCGCGACCTGGGCGCGCGCCGAAGCTTCGGGACTGTTGTCGCAGATGACCAGGCTGACGGCAAACGTGCTCAACGCGGTCTGCTTCAGCACCGAGTCCATGGCCAGCGCCAGGCCGTCCGGCCGGCGGAAGGTCGGGATGATGACGCAGACGCTGCCGGGCGCTTCTGCGCTGGGCGTACCCTTGGGGAAGGGGAGGGCGCTGTCGGGCGTGTTAGCCATTGTCGGTGACTCTCCGTCGTTTGGAAGCGCTGGAAAAAGCGTAGGCGACGCCGCGGGCGCGCGACAAGGTGTCGAGCTCCAGGCTGGCGATCTGGTCGAAGCGGCGGTGCAGGCGGGCAAAGGCTGTATCGACGCGGGCGCCCATGGCCTTGCGGACATTGACGGTCAGGCGCGCCACGCCGGCGCTGAGGCGGGCCGGGCGGACATCGCTATAGGCGCGCACATGACGGACCGGAAAAGCGGTGTTCGAGAATATGCCTTTATACGCTTGCTGGCCCGTCGACAGGTCGTAATGAACCAGGCCGGCTTCGCGCAGGGGCTCATGTAGGCCGTTGAGGAAAATCTGGCCCGGCGAAAACGCCGAATAGGCCGGATCGTAGCTGGAAATCCACGGATGGGCGCGGTCGCCTAGGCGCACGCCGAAGTGCCACAGCAGCGGTGCATCACCCGCCATCAGCGTCACCATGCAGCCGTGCAGGCCGGTTGTGGGCGCGGTGAACAGGTTGTGCATCAGGGCCTGCACCCACGGTGCGGCCAGAAAATCGTGCAGGCCGGTATCGCGCGTCTGCCGGCGCTTCCAGTCCATCATGCGTTCGAAATGCTCTGGGTCGCGATCGCCGATGACGAAACGGACCTCGCCGTGCTGCTCTTCGAGATGGCGCGACAGACGGCGGATATTCTTCTTCAGCTTGCCGTTGGCCTTGTTTTCCGGCGCGCCGTCACGCAAGTCGATGCCGTGGGCTTCGTCGGCTTCGCCGCCGGGCGTCAGGCCGAAGACCTGATACGGGTCGATCAGGCCGATCGCCTGATACTGGCGAATGCCGGCGGCACGCAGAGCTTCGCCGATTGTCAAGCCGGGATTGGCGAAGCTGATCAGGGCGCTGTAGTCGGAAAATGGCGCACCGACCGGGCGTGCGAAACTGCCGGGGCGAACGTGGACGGGCAGAAAGCCGATCGTCTTGCCATCGCGGCGGAAAATGCAGACGCGGACATCGTCGCGCACGGCGGCAACGGCTTGCGTGAATTCCGGCGACAGCAGGATCGAGGCGAAATCGGGTGTCGCCGCCTGCATGGCCTGCCAGGTGGCAATGTCGGCCGGGGTCAGATCGCCCGCCTGGACCTTGTCGCACATAATCATAGCAAGCCTCTTTGAAACAATTCGCCTTCTGCGGGCGGGACTGTGCAATCGACGGGCCATGGCGTCCGGTTTAGCGAAAACCGGTAAAAATAAGGTGTCGCGAGGGATGACTTATCCACATTTTGTCAAACAGGCATGTCTTTATGACAAGTATGCTTGACACGTTCAATGCGCTGGGTGTAAAGCATCCTTGTCATTTACATCCAGATGAGAGTGGAGGCTGTTATGAACGGGGTCGCTATGAGCAATAACAAATTACCATTTTGGGCCGGTCTTATCGCTGTCGCCCTGTTCGGCGGCTTCATGGGTGCCATCAATGTCACCTGGCGGCATCACGGCTTCCCGAGCTGGGGCGTACCGGCCGATTTGGTCGCCGTCGCGATCATCGCGGTTGCCGTCATCTACCTGCGCCGGCTGAAGGCCGCGACGACCGACGAGTTTGCCGTCGTCAAAAAGCGCTACGCGGCGTCGACCGGTGTCATGATCGGCATAGTGATCTTTCTGCTTAGCGGCCTGTGGCCGACCCTGTCGCCGGATAGCTACACTGCTTTCCTGGCTTGGAGCGGTTCGCCCGACGACGTCTTCGTCATGGGCAAGGTATTCGGCTTCGCGCCCTTCGTCCTGGGACTGCTCATCGGCCAGATCGCGGCCTGGATCAAATATCGATGAGCGCCTGCCTGCTGACAACTTGCCTTCCCTGCCAACGACGCTAAGAGGCGGGTGCCATGAATAACCGCATCAAGGTCCTGCGCGCCGAGCGCAACTGGTCGCAGGCCGACCTGGCTGAGCGCCTCAAAGTGTCGCGCCAGACGGTCAACGCCATCGAGACCGGAAAGTACGACCCGTCCCTGCCGCTGGCCTTTGCCATTGGCGCCGTGTTCGCCTTGCGGATCGAAGACATATTCAAGCCGGAATAGGCCGCTAGAGCGGTCCGGCATTTTTTGGAGGGGGACACATGCAGATCAAGGACTGGTTTATCGATCGCGGACTTAAGATCGCGGGACTGGCTTTGGGTGTGGCGGCGCTGGCCGGCGCGGTGTGTGGCGTGCTGCCGCAGCCGGTGCGCGCGGAAACGCCACATCCGCTGATGTGGGTGGTGCACGGCACGGATTCCACGGTTTACCTGTTCGGCACGATCCACGTTATGCGCGACGACGTGAAATGGCTGACGCCGGCGATCCGGCAAAAGTTCGAGTCTGCCGACGATCTTTGGCTGGAAGTGCCCGACCTCGACAACATGATGGCGGTCACCCAGGCGGCACAGAAATATTCGGCCAATCCGGCTGGCGACATGACGCGCGGCCTGACACCCGAAGAGATCGCCCAGATCGATGCGCTCACCGCACCCTATGGCCTCAGCGCCCAGCGCATGCAGGGGCTCAAGAAATGGGCGGTCGGCCTGTTCATCACCACCCAGCAGATCGCCGCTCTCGGTTACAATCCGCGCATCGGCGTCGATGTGACCCTGCTCGACGGCGCGCGCTATCTCGACAAGCCGGTGCACGGTTTCGAGACGATCGACGGCCAGATGCAAATTCTGGCGCCGACGACCGACGCTGAGGATCTGGCTGCCCTGCGCAATGCTCTGAAAGACACTGCCGAGCTCAAGACGGATCTGCCGCCGATGCTCGAAGCCTGGGAAACCGGCAATGAGGATCGCATGGTCCACGATCTGATCGACAAGGAACGCACAGAGGATCCGGCGGAATATCAGCGTCTGATCGTCGGCCGCAATCAGGCTTGGGTGCCGCAAATCGAACAGGTCATAAGGGGCAAGGGCACGACTTTTATCGCTGTCGGCACCGCTCATCTGATCGGATCGGACAGCGTCATCGCCCAGTTGCGTAAGGACGGTTTCAAGGTCGACCGCGTGCCGTGAGTCCGGGCCGCGCGCCGCATTGCGGGTGCGCGGCAAACTGTCCTGAAATGGCGCAGCCTGTGCTGGCGCGGAGCTTGCTTAACCTCTTGGTAACCATTTGCCCAGAGGTTCCCATGACCAGCCAGATTCGCCGTCGCCAGTCGCGCGTGCGCCACGTCCTGACGACCATGCCGTGGTGGCTGCGCGACACCCTGATCGGCTTGGTCGGGGGCGGTATGGCGGTCGGCGCCTGGTCGCTGGTCGAATCCCTTCTCGAAAATTTTGCCGATGCGCCGGCTGCCACCGCAATGCCGGCCGTACCCACGGCCCAGGCACAGGTGCCTGCCTTGCCTGCCGCCACGGGCGCGCCGCTGCTGTGGAAGGTGTCTTCCGGCAAGGCGACCGTCTATCTCTTCGGCAGCATCCATCTTCTGCCGTCGGGCAGCCAATGGATGGACACACGCCTGTTTCGCGCTTTCGACACGGCCGATGCCGCCTGGTTCGAGGTCCCCGATCTCGACGCTCTGCCGCACTTCAAGGGCTTCAATCGTAAGGTCATGGCCGATCGTCCGGTCCTGACCGCCGGCCTCACGGACGCGGAAAAACAGCAACTGGCCACTGTCCTGAACCGGTACAATTACACGCTGGCCGATCTGTCGCACGTCCGTCCGGGTGTCATGGCCGCCGCCATCGCTTCGCTGGATGTCTCGGGCAGCGGCGCCAAGCTCGATACCGGCGTCGATATGACCCTGTTCCATCGCGCCAAGATACTGAAACATACGCTTGGAGGTTTGGAAGACGCCAAGACCCATTACGGTTATCTGCAGGTCCTCAACGATGCCAATGGCGACGGCACGGCGGCGTTGAAAACCGCCCTGGCGGCGCATTTCGGCACCGGCGATCTCGACCAGAGCTTCGGCGCCTCGATGAAGGCGTGGCGCAGCGGCGACGAGGCGGCGATGACCGGGCAGATGATGAGCGACCGCGTCCGCAATCCGCGCGTCTATGACGAGCTCCTGGTCAAGCGCAACAGGCTGTGGGTGCCGAAGATCGATGCCCTGCTGGGTGGCGACAAGACGACCTTTATCGTCGCCGGCGCCGACCACTTCCTGGGGCCGGACGGCGTCGTCGCCCGCCTGCGCGCCCAGGGTTACAAGGTCGAGCGCGTGGACTCGTAGTTCATGACGATTTCGCGACGATATTGACATCCGGGCGCGTTTTCCGCAAAAGGCGCGCCTAAGCCCCAAAAGCTTAGAGGCCAAGCGCCTGCAGTTACGTCCTCTTCGTTGTTGCGAAGGGGATTTTTCTCTTTTGGGAGTCCTGTCATGAGCCAAGTTTCCGACGATCATCTGTTCAGCGTTTACGCCCGCGCCCCCATCGAGGTCGAGCGCGGTGAAGGCGTGCGACTGTACGATCGATCGGGCCGAAGCTTCCTTGACTTCGTCCAGGGCATCGCCACCAACGGCCTGGGCCACGCCGCCCCGGTCCTGGTCGAAGCCGTGACCAGGCAGGCGCAAAAGCTGTGGCACGTCTCCAACATTTTCACGATTCCGGACCAGGCGACCCTGGCCGATCGCCTGTGCGCGGACTCCTTTGCCGATCAAGCCTTCTTTACCAATTCGGGCACCGAAGCGGTTGAGTGCGCGCTCAAGCTGGCGCGTAAGTATCAAAGCCTGAACGGCCACGACGAACGCATTGACATCATCACCTTCGCTGGCGCCTTCCACGGCCGCTCCTATGCCGCCGTCACCGCCGGTGGCTATGAGCCCTACCTCAAGGGCTTCGGTCCGCGCCTACCGGGCTTCATCAATGTCAGCCTCGACGATCACGACGCCATCCGCGCCGCGGCCGAGGCGCCGACCGCCTGCGCCATTATGGTCGAGCCGGTGCAGGGCGAGGGCGGCGCGCGCGCCCTGACCGAAGCCGAGCTGCGCATGCTGCGCGACCTGTGCGACGCCAACGGCCTGCTCTTGATCTTCGACGAAATCCAGTGCGGCATGGGCCGGACCGGCAAGCTGTGGGCCTATGAACATACCGGCGTCCAGCCCGATGTCATGTGCATCGCCAAGGCGCTGGGCGGTGGTTTCCCCATCGGCGCCTGCCTGGCCACGCGTGACGCGGCCGCCGGCATGGTCGTCGGCTCGCACGGCTCGACCTTCGGCGGCAATCCGCTGGCCATGGCGGTCGGCCTGGCCGCCTTCGGGGAAATCTCGAAGCCCGAACTGCTCGACAACGTCAACCGTGTCTCGGGCTATCTGCGCCAGCAACTGGCCGGCCTCAAGGACGCCTATCCCGACATGATCGAGGAGGTGCGCGGCAAGGGCCTGCTGGTCGGCATCAAGCTCAAGCCGAACAACCGCGAAATCATGGGCCTGGCGCGCGACCAGGGCCTGCTCATCGCCGGCGGTTCGGACAATTGCTGCCGCATGCTGCCGCCGCTCAACCTTACCGAGGACGAGGCGCGCGAAGCCGTGTCGCTGCTCGAAAAGACGTTCGAAGCCGCCCGCGCCGCCGCCAAGCAACCGGCATAACATCATCTACGGTAAGGGCCCGAACCTCGCGCAAGACAGAGGTCGGGTCCGGAAACCCCACCAGGAATTCCGATGACCCGTCATTTTCTCGATATCTGCGACCTGACTGCCGAAGATTTGCGCGCGATTGTTGACGACGCGCACGCCCGTAAAAAGCTGCGTCAGGGCTGGCCCAAGGGCAAGGTCGACGCCGACGCGCCGGCGCGCGATCGCGTGCTGGCCATGATCTTCCAAAAGAACTCGACCCGCACCCGCTTCTCCTTCGACGCCGCCATCCGCCAACTCGGCGGTTCCGGCATCATTTCGACCGCGTCGGACATGCAGCTCGGCCGTGGCGAAACGATCGAAGACACCGCCAAGGTGCTGTCGCGTATGGTCGACGCCATCATGATCCGCGCCAATGAGCACGACGATGTTCTGCGCCTTGCCGCGGCCGCGACCATCCCCGTCGTCAACGGTCTGACCAATGTCAGCCACCCATGCCAGATCTTGGCCGACATCCAGACGATCGAGGAACATCGCGGCCGCATCGAGGGCAAGACCCTGGCCTGGGTCAGCGACGGCAATAATGTGTGCAACAGCCTGATCCACGCGGCGGCGCGGTTCGGCTTCAAGCTGAATATCGCCTGCCCGGTGGCCTACAAGCCGGCAGCCCAGGCGCTGGTTTTCGCCTCGGAATCACGCGCCGACGTGACGGTGATGCACGATCCGAACGAAGCCGTCGAAGGCGCCGATGTGGTGCTGGCCGATACCTGGGTGTCGATGGGTGACCTCGACCACGACGAGCGGCTGGAGGCCTTCCAGCCCTATCAGGTTAATGACGCCCTGATGCAGCGCGCCCGACCGGACGCCCTGTTCCTGCACTGCCTGCCGGCGCATCGTGGTGAG
>FTDJ01000762.1_pt1 | contig 9683 bp, 5 predicted proteins | sample 1639861 | NCBI WGS metagenome assembly FTDJ01 (sample SAMEA3914869, study PRJEB12502) | metagenome | biome: forest; material: soil | place: USA | collected 2012-03-12 | depth 0.1 m | reverse complement strand
CCTTGCCGATCGTCGACTCGCGCACGATCAGCCGCGCCGGGATAAAGACCGACGGCGGGTTTTCCCCCTTCAGCTTGCGGAACAGCGTATCGACCATGACGCGACCGGCTTCGGCCAGGTCCTGGCGCACCGTGGTCAGGGGCGGTGACATGCCGCGCGCCATGGCCACATCGTCGAAGCCGCACAACGCCACGTCGTCGGGGATTGACCGGCCGCGTTCGGCCAAAGCGTCGCGGGCGCCTGAGGCAATAACATCGGACGCGCAGAAGAGGGCGTCGAAGTGCGCGCCGCCGTCGATCAGGCCCAAAACCGTCTGATAGGCCGAAGCCTGGGTAAAGCGGCAATCGATCTGCGCGACGTCACCGGCCGCTTCGGCGCCTTCGGCCATGGCCTGAAGGTACCCACGATAGCGGCTGTCGACCTCGGGCACGCCGACCGGTCCTAGGAAGCGGATCTGGCGCCGGCCGAGGGCCAGCAGGTGTTCGGCCGCCAGGCGACCGCCCAGCACATTGTCCAGGCCGACCGAGGTATATTGCTGGCCGGGCAGGCGCTCACCCCACACCACCACCGGCGCGTAGGTCTTCGACGCACCTTCGATGGCCGCGTGCTGGTCGCTTTGGCCGATCATCAGCATGCCATCGAAGCGATGCGACTGGATCAGGGCGTTCAGCCACCCCTCCTTGGGGGCGGAAATCTTGGTCAGCAGGATGTCGTAGCCGCGGTGAATGACTTCCTCGGACAGGTGACCTATCATTTCCAGCAGGAACGGGTCGGTCATCGCCTGGCCCGTCTCGTGGCCCATCGGCAGCACGATGCCGATCGTCTGGGTCGTGCGCGTGCGCAGATTGCGCGCCGCGGCGTTGACGACGTAACCCTGGCCGCGCGCGATCGCCTCGATCTTCTCGCGCTGCGCCTGGGGAATCAAGGGACTGCCGGCCAGGGCGCGCGACACCGTCGACACCGAGACACCAGCCAGTTTGGCGATATCGGCCATTTTCAAACGGCCAGGCGCCGGCTTTTCGCTTGTCGACGCGGGATAAAGGAGTTTCATGGTGTCCATTCTACGCCGAGCGCGGTACGCGAACGATTAACAGGGATGGAAAATGATCTGCAAACGATTTCATCGATCCCTTAGTCATATCAGACCTGCAATATTCCGCCACGATTTTTTGCGAGCCATTCGCTAAATTCGCCCCATGCGCCTCGACCGGCTACGCAAATTCCCCGGCTATTTCCAGCCTTTCGACTGGCATCATGCCGCCGTTTGCGTGCCCGGCATGATCGCCTGCCTGCTGTACGGCCTGATTACCCACGACACGGTCAGTGCCGCGATCGGCGCCGGCGCGGCCTTTTCCGTCGGCTTCGGCCTGCGCCGCCAGCGCCAGTTCCGCTCGATGGCCGGCGCGGTCGCCCTGATGACGGCCGCGACCTTGATTGGCTCGTTCACCGGCAGCCAGTTTATCCTGTTCGTCCTGCTGGCCGCCGGCGCCGCGGCGGGCTGCGCCTGCCTGGCCCTGGTCGACGAGGATATCTGGTGGGTGGCGCTGCAGGCGACCATCGCGCTTCTGGTGGCCAGCCACTATGCCGGCAGCCCCAAGGCCGCCTGGGTGCGGTCGTCGATCGTCCTGGGCGCCGGGCTGGCCCAGATGGGTCTCGTCCTGTTGATCGACCGGCTGATCCCGCGCGGCCACCCCAAACCGGTGGCCACCATCCCGATCCCGGCAACCGTCCGCGCCATGAGCCTCTACGGCCTGGTCTCGGCGCTCAGCGTCGCGGCCGCCCTGCTGATCGCCTACGGCCTACGCCTCGACAAGGCCTACTGGGCGCCGATGACCGCGCTGATCGTACTGAAGCCCAAGTTCCACCTGACACGGCAGCGTGGCTGGGAACGGCTTTTGGGCAACCTTGTCGGGTGCACGGTGGCCCTCGGCGTCACCCTGGTCCTGCCGCCGGTACAATGGTTCGATTGCCTCCTGCTGGTCCTGGGCGCCGGCGCGTCCTACGCCCTGTTGAAGGCCCGCTATGCCGCCTTCTCCCTGGCCGTCAGCTTCACCGCCATGATGCTGCTCTATACGGCCCATGCCTCCGCCGTCCAGGGCGCCGAACAAAGGCTCTACGCCACGGCCATCGGCGGCCTGGTGGCGATCGCAGTAATGGGACTGGCCTCGCGTACGGTCGCCAAGGACTATCGTATTTAGACCATATCCAGCAGGCCGCGCACGCGGCTGGCCAGCTCGTCCAGGGTGAACGGCTTGCCGATCATGTGCACGCCCTTGTCCAGCACGCCATTGTGGACCACGGCATTGCGCGTATAGCCGGTCATGTACAGCACCTTCAGATCCGGGCGCATGGCCAGCGCCTGGTCGGCCAGTTTGCGGCCATTGGTGTCGGGCATGACCACATCGGTGACCAGCAGCACGATCCCCGGCTGCCGCGCCAGCAGGTCGAGCGCCGCCCGCGCCGTCGAGGCCTCCAGCACATGGTACCCCAGCTCGCTCAAGGCCTCGACGGTGAAGCGGCGCACCGCCTCCTCGTCGTCGACCACCAGGACGATCTCATGGGGATCACCGGGCAGCGGCGTGTGATCGGCCGTCCCCGCCTCGGTCTCGTCGGTGGCCACCTCGGCGCGCGGCAGATAGATCTTGACCGCCGTGCCCTCGCCTTCTTCCGAATAGATCTTGATGTGGCCGCCCGACTGCTTGACGAAGCCATAGACCTGGCTGAGCCCAAGGCCCGTGCCCTTGCCCGGCTCCTTGGTCGTAAAGAAGGGATCGAAGGCCTTGGCCAGCACGTCCGGCGCCATGCCGCCGCCCGTGTCGCTGACCACGATCATCACATATTGCCCCGACGGTACGCCCAGTTCACCGGAGACGTAGCGCGCGTCCAGGTGCACGTTCTGCGTTTCGATGGTCAGCCGACCGCCGTCGGGCATGGCGTCGCGCGCATTGACGCTGAGATTGAGGATGACGTTTTCCAGCTGGTTCGGGTCGACCTCGGTGCGCCAGGTGCCGGCCGCCAGCACGGTTTCCAGCCGCACCGCCGCACCGATCGAGTGGCGCAACAGATCGGACATGCCGATGACCAGGCGGTTGGCGTCGACCACTTCGGGCTTCAACGGCTGCTGGCGCGAGAAGCCCAATAGCCGCTGGGTCAGGTTGGCAGCGCGTTTCGAGGCGTCCGCCGCCTGCTGGACATAGTGCTTGGCGCGCGGATCCTCGTCCCCCAGCCGGCGGTTCAAAAGTTCCAGCGAGCCCATAACCACGGCCAGCATATTGTTGAAATCGTGGGCGATCCCGCCGGTCAGCTGACCGACCGCTTCCATCTTTTGCGACTGGCGCAGCTGTTCTTCCAGCCGGCGCTTTTCGGTGATGTCGATGCCGACACCGGTGCGCCGCAGCGGCCGGTTGTCCTCGCCGAAATAGGTATTGCCCCGCGACAATACCCAGCGGGTCGAGCCGTCCGGATGGGCGATCCGGTATTCGAGCTCGATATCGCCGGCATTGACCAGGCCGCCCGCCATGGTCTCGCGCAGGCCCACCTTGTCGTCCGGATGGACATTGCCCAAAAAGTCGGCGCGCAACAGCCCGCCTGGCCCGTCGTCCGGATCCAGCGCATAGAGCTCGGCAATGCCCTCATCAAAGAAGAAGCGGTCGCTGGCCACGTCGTAATGCCAGATGCCGACGCCGCCGACCGCGCCCAGGGCCAGGCGAGTGAAGTCCTGCGAGTCGCGCAGCGCCCGTTCGCGGGCGCGGATTTCGGTGACATCGCGCGCGGTGCAATAGATCAGCCCGTCTTCTTCGACCGCATTCCACGAGAAAGCGCGATAGCTGCCGTCGCGCGCGCGCAGGCGGTTTTCGAAGCGGATGGTGCGGCGCCCGCGGCCCAACTCGACGACCTCGTCGTGAGTCTTTTGCACATCGTCGGGGTGGGTGAGCCAGTCCGACGTCTTGCCCAGCAGCTCGTCCGCCGGCCAGCCCAGGATGTGGGTCCAGGCCGGGCTGACGCGTTGCCAGACCCCGGCCGCGTCGGCGATCAGGAACGGATCCTGCGACACGTCCCACAGCCGGTCGCGTTCGGCCAACTGCTCGGCGACCTGGACCTGCAGCGACTGGGTCAGGGCCTCCAGCGCCGCCACGGTCTCGGCGCGGTCGATCAGCTGCCGCGTGCGCTCGGCGACCGTCTCCATGAAGGCGACTTCGTCGGCCGACCAGGCGCGCGGCTGCTGCGCATTGAGGTAGACGATGGTGCGCAGACGGCCGCCGCGCAGGAAGGGCACGACCAGGATGGCGCGCGTGTCGGTTTCGCCGGCCGTCTCCAGCGTCCGCGCCTCGCCCTTGCTGAGCGTATCGGCGAACAGGTCGTCGACAACGATGGTTTGACCGGCCGTCAATTGCGCGACGATGCGCTCGCCGAAGACATGGGCCGGATAGTCGCCGAGTAGAGGCGGTACGCTGCCATCGGTCCAGCAGACATCGTAGCGGAAGACGTCTTCCTCCGGATCGAGCACGCCGTAACCGACGCGCGACACACCGAAATAACGGCCCATCAGGGCGCAGCCCTTGTCCAGGGCCGCCGCCGGATCACCGCTGCGCATCAGCTCGGTCAACTCGGCCAGCAGGGCATTGCGCGTCTCGGCGGCCTTGCGCGCCGTGATCTCGATGGCCGTGCCCATGGCGCGGATACAGATGCCGTCGGCGTTGAACAGGCCCTTGCCCTTGGCCGCCACCCAGCGGACGATGCCATCCTCCTTGCCGACCGTGCGATATTCGACGTCATAGACAGCGCGTACCTTTGGATCGAGCGCCGAGGCAAAGGCGATCCCGGTGGCGTCGCGGTCGTCGGGATGCAGGCCGGCGTAAAAGTCAGCCATGCTGCACGGTACGTCGGGCGAAATACCGAACATCGCCTTGGTGCGGTCCGACCAGGTCAGGATATCGGTTTTCAGGTCGAGGTCCCAGGTCCCGATTTCGGCCGCTTCGGTCGCCAGGCGCAGCGATTCCTCGGACAGGGCCAGCCGGTCGCTGACCCCTTCCAGCGAAAGCTCGGCACGCTTGCGATCGTCGATGTCGATCAGGACGCCCGGAAAGCGCACCGACTGGCCGTCGGCATCCTTGTCGACGCGGCCATTCGCCTCGATCCACATCCAGTCACCGCCATGCTTGACACGGTACTGGATGCTGTAGGGGCCGCCGCGGGCCAGGACACCTTCCAGGTGCGGCACGACATAGCCCAGGTCGTCGGGATGGATGGAGGCCAGCAGGACCTCGACCGGAACCCCGGCGCGCAGGGCTGCCGCATCGACCTCGAAGGTGCGGGCAAAGCGCTCGTCGGCCGTGATCAGCCCGGCCGTGATGTCCCATATCCAGGTGCCGATGATAGCGCCGGACTCAAGTGCCAGGTTGACGCGCTCGGCCGCCACTTGGGCCTCGGTGACATCATAGCCGCCGACGAAGATGCCGGTGATCTCACCACCGTTATCGCGGATAGGCTCGTACAACAGGTCGATGTAACGATCGCCGTTCGGCGTATCGAGATGAATCGGCAGGGCGCGGCCGACATAGGGCACGCCCGTTCGATAAACCTCGTCGAGCAGGCCATAGAAGCCCTGGACAGCCATTTCGGGAAAGGCTTCCCGCACGCTCAGGCCATCCAGAGGCCGGCCGCCGGCCACCGCGCTATAGGCGTGGTTGGCATAGGTGAAGACGTGTTGGGGCCCCTCCAGGATGGCGGCGAAACCCGGCATCTGGCTCAACATTGACTGAAGGCGGGCGCGCTCTTCGCCGGCCCGGCGCTCGGCCAGGACACGCTCGGTCGTCTCCACGACGACGGCGATAACCCCGGCCGGCTGTCCGGCCTCATCCAGCACCGGCGAATAGTCGAGATTCATCCAGGCGGGCTCAAGCTTGCCGCGCCGCGCCAGGCTAAGCTGCTGGTCCTTGTACTGCAGCGTGCCGCCGGCCAGGCCGACCCTCATGACATTGTCGTTGAAGTCGGCGACCTCGGGCCAGCCCTCGCGCACCTTGGAGCCCAGCAGCTGAGGATGGCGGCCACCGGCAAACACCGAATAGGCGTCGTTGTACAACATGACGCCGTCTTCGTTCCACAGCATGACGATCGGCACGGGTGAACGCAGCAGCAGGTTCAGCGCCGTGCGCAGCGATTGCGGCCAACCGGGAATGGCGCCGATCGACGTCTTCGACCAATCGTGCGCGGCGATCAGCCGGCCGGTCTCACCGCCGCCTTTCAGGCTTTCGATAAAGGCCACGTCCTGGCGCGTCAGAGTGTCTGGGGAGGTCCCGGCCGTCATAGTGCTCGCATTCGATTGACGACGCACTTTAGTGGCGGCCTGTAAGTTTTCAATATCCTTGCGGTTTCGGCGTGGCGCCGGCCCGCATTCCGGCAACTTTTGATTCACCCGGCAGGCGTATCATTTAAGGCGAAATCCGCCATCTTTCAAACCTGGGTTGTCCATGTCTGTGACCGACTTTCGTTTGACGTTTACCCTTGAAACCTCGCGTGGCTGGGTGCGGACCAAAGGCTATGGGCCGATCGATTCCGCGGCTTATGTCGATGGCTCGATCGCCTTTTTCAAGACGCTCGAAGCCCCCTGGCGCTATCATTCCCTGGTCGACTGGAGCCAATGCAGCGGCTTCGTCGTCTATGAGGACCTATTCCGCCTGGCCGCCTTCTGGGCGCCTTACCTCCACCTCATGGCGGCGCCCCGCAAGATCGCCGTGGTCAGCGTCAATCGCCTGACCGTGGCGCGCATGCCCAGCGTCGACCAGCTGTTCCCCGGCCAGATCTACCGGCCCTTCGCCACGGTCGTCGATGCCGAAAGCTGGCTGGCCGGCTGATCCGGAACAATTGCATCCATGCCGATAACGGCAATCTTTCATTCATCCCAAAGTGGTACCTTGACGGCCTAGTACGCCCCCGGTACCCCTTTGCTTTTTCAAGATTTCTCCGTTTTCTTCGCGCTCGACGAAGCGCATGACGTGATCCGTGTCGAGGCCAATGGGCCGATCCGGTCGGCGGATTTTATCGATCGTTCGATCGCCTTCTACACATCGCTCGACGAACCATGGCGTTATCATCGCCTCAACGACATGTCCCACAGCACCGGCTTCGTCAATCTGGAGGACCTGTCGCGCATGGCCGCCTTCTGGGCGCCGCTGGCGCTGCGCATAACCCGTCCGCGCAAGGTCGCCGTGGTCAGCACCAGTCGCCTGGTCGCTGCCCGGATCCCGACCGTCAACCAACTGTACGTCTCTCAACCCCACCGCGTCTTCGAAACCATCGAGACAGCCGAGGCCTGGCTTTACGAATAGGCGCAACCCTCCACGCATATTGCCTTCGCGCGCTCCGCTGTTAGGTTGGGCGAAAAGGCGGAGGAAAAGATGGCGAAGCGATGGATTGCGGGCCTGGCGCTGACGGCGGCGCTTTTCGGGCACACGGCAAGAGCCGACGACGCCCCGCCGACACCGTTCATCGTCATCGACCAGTTCGGCTACACACCGGCCATGGCCAAGATCGCCATCGTCCGCAGTCCCGAAACCGGCTTCGACGCCGGCTGGAATTTCACGCCAGGTGCGCTCTACCAGGTCATCGATACCAAGACCGGCGCCGTGGTCTACGAAGGCAGGCCGACGGCCTTCAGGGACGGCGCGGTCGATCCGGCGTCCGGCGACCACACCTGGCGCTTCGACTTTTCGGTGGTCACCGCGCCCGGCCGCTACCTGATCCGCGACAAACTGGCGGGCTATGACTCCTATCCGTTCGACATTGCCCCCGATGTCTACAAGCCGGTACTCCGGGCCGCCGTGCGCATGCTGTATTACCAGCGCGCCGACACCGTAAAGGACGCCCGGTTCGCCGGCGCCGCCTGGGCCGACGGGCTCGACCACATGGGCAAGGGCCAGGACGGCGAAGCCCGCCTGTTCAGCAAGCCGGGCGACAAGACGACGGCGCGCGACCTGCATGGTGGCTGGTTCGACGCCGGCGACTACAACAAATACACCGCCTGGACCGCCAACTACGTCATCGCCCTGCTCGGCATCTACGCCGAAAAGCCGGCGATCTGGACCGACGATTTCGACATTCCGGAATCGGGCAACGGCGTCCCCGACCTGCTCGACGAGACCAAATGGGGCCTGGACTGGGTCGTGCGCATGCAAAACGACGACGGCTCGGTGCTTTCGGTCATGGGCCTGTCGCACGCCAGCCCGCCGTCCGCCGCCAAGGGGCCGAGCTTTTACGGCCCGGCGACGACAGCGGCGACCTATGGCGCCGCCGGCGCCTATGCCTATGGCGCGAAGATCTATGGCGGCTTTGCGCCGTTTGCCACCTATGCCGCCGACTTGAAGGCCCGGGCGATCAAGGCGTGGACCTGGGCGCAGAGCCATCCGGACGTCACCTTCTACAACAACGATCCGCGCGACCATTCCGAAGGCCTGGCCGCCGGCCAGCAGGAGCCCGACGCCCACGGCCGGGCGGTCAAGGCCCTGGTGGCGGCGATCTACCTCTTCGACCTGACGGGAGACGATACCTATCGCGCCTATGTCGATGCCCACTATACCGACGGCGACACCGACGCGATCGAGCTCTTGATGCACTATGCGGGCCTCGCCCAGGCGACGCCGGCGATCGCCCAGGCGATCCGGACGAACGTTACCCAGGGTATCGAACCCGTCTGGCCCAAGGGCGAGGCGGACGCCTATCTGTCATGGGTGCCGGGCTATTGGTGGGGCAGCAACCTGATCAAGGCCAATACCGGCAATCTCTTCGCCGACGAAGCCCTTTATGGACTAGGCGCGCATCCGGCCGGGGCGGCGATGGCCCGGGCGGCCGGCTATGTGCACTACATCCACGGCGTCAATCCGCTGGGTAAGGTCTACCTGTCGAACATGAAGGCACTGGGCGCGAGCAATTCGGTCAACCGGTTCTACCACACCTGGTTCGCCCCGGGCTCGGCCTGGGCGGATGCGCGGACGTCAAAATTCGGCCCGGCGCTCGGCTATCTGGTCGGCGGCGCCAACCCGACCTACACCTGGTCCAAGGGCTGCCCGCAGATCAATGCGCGCTGCGGGTCGGCCCCGCCCTCGCCGCCGGCCGGGCAACCGGACGAAAAGGCCTATACCGATTTCAGCGACGGCTGGCCGATCGATTCCTGGGAGGTAACCGAGGATTCCGAAGCCTACCAGATCGGCTATATCCGATTGCTGGCCCGATTTGTCGATTGAGGTGAGGAGAGTTTCCGCTTGCCTCCGATTAAGTAAAATGATTTTATTTAATTGGCGCGACCGCCTGACAGAGTCGCCCTGGTCGGGAGGATATCTCATGAAATTTGCTTTGGCGGCGCTCGCCGGCGTCTCGCTGCTGGCCCTTTCGACCGCGGGCCACGCCCAAACCGTCTGGGGCCCTTACAACGGCGACTTCCCGGCCGCCGGCGGCGAACTGGCCAAGGACCCCAAACAAGGCGCCCTTACCGGCACGAACGTCACCCTTTCCGGCTGGGTCAAGCCCTCGGAAACCGTAAAGGGCACGGCTCCGGTCGCCGGCACGAATAACGGCGCGCTGGCCCTGGCCGACGGCCGCCTGGCCTTCATCTCTCCGAACGGCGATGTCGTAAGCCAGGCCGCGCTGAAGCCTGGCCAATGGACCTATGTCGCCGCGGTCAGCGACGG
>FTDJ01000544.1_pt1 | contig 9706 bp, 6 predicted proteins | sample 1639861 | NCBI WGS metagenome assembly FTDJ01 (sample SAMEA3914869, study PRJEB12502) | metagenome | biome: forest; material: soil | place: USA | collected 2012-03-12 | depth 0.1 m | reverse complement strand
GCCAGGCCCGACAGGCAGCCCATACCGGTGACGAAAACGCGTTGCGTCACGCCGCGTCACCTTCGGGCTTCAGCGACAGCTTGCCTTCGACGACGCGGATAAGGTCGCCGAGGGTTTCGACACCGGTCAGGTCGTCGGGCTCGACGATGACGCCGGCCACATCCTCGATCGAAAACAGGACATTCATCATGTCGAGCGAGGTGATCTTCAGGTCCTTCAGCACGGTTGCTTCCGTCAGATCCGCCGGGTCCAGCGCCGCTTCACGCGCCACGACGTCGATTATCGCCTGGGTATCGATCACTGTAACCTCACTGATTTTGAATGATTTTGGGCGCCGCCGGCGTGTGTTGGCGCATAAAAAGAACGAGCGGCAATGCGCACGCCGTGAAAATGGCGAACGTCCAGAAGACGTCGATATAGGACAACAGAAGCGCCTGGCGGCGAATGGCGGAAACGATCATCAGCGTGCCGCGCGACGGCGCCAGCATGGCGTCGCGGTAAAAGGGCTGGATGGCGGCGGTCAGGCGGTCGGCGCCGGCGGCCCAATGCGCCGCCGACAGGTGGTCGGACAGGCGCGCCTCGTGGAAGGCGCTGCGCCGCGCCAGAACGGTCTGGGCGGCGGAAATACCGGCCGCGCCGCCGACATTGCGAAACAGATTGAGGAAGGCCGAGGCCTGCGACGTCTCGGTACTGGCGAGTTTGGCATAGGCGCCGGTGGTCAGCGGCGCCAGGATCAGCGGCAGGCCCGCGACCAGCCAGACGCGGTCGGCCGCCATGGTCCAGAAGCCCATATGGTCGCTGATCAGGGTGGTGTGCAAAAGCCCCGCGACCTCGACGACGATGCCCGCGCCGATCAGTTGCCAGGCCGGGACGCGGTTGGACAAAAGCGCGGTGACGCCGGTCATGGCCAGCGTCGCCACGGAGCTGGCGGTCATGGCCAGGCCGGCATTGGACGCCGTATAGCCCATCATCTGTTGCAGGAACTGCGGCACCATCTGGGTCGTCGCATAGAGTGAAGCGCCGGTGACGCCCATGATCACCGTGGCGACGGCAAAGTTGCGGTGGCGGAACAGGCGCAGATCCAGCACAGGATGCCTGGCGCGGAACTCCCACAGGCACAGCCCCACGAGACAGATGACGGCCGCCGCGCTCAGCCAGCAGATACCAGCGTCAGCAAACCAGTCCGATTGCTGGCCGCGATCGATGACGATCTGCAAACAGCTCAGGCCCGCCGTCACCAGCAGGAAGCCGAGGATATCGACGGGCCCGCGCGTCGCCAGCCGGGTTTGCCGGCGCGTTTCGAGCGCTTGCGGCTCGACGACCAGCCACCTGACCAGAAAGAGCGACAACAGGCCGATGGGGATGTTGATGAGGAAGATCCAGCGCCACGAGGCGGCGTCGGTGATCAGCCCGCCTATGGTCGGACCGAAGGCCGGGCCGAAGACGAGCACGACCCCGTAGGCAGCGATGGCCTTGCCGCGTTGCGACGGCGGAAACGTGTCGATCAGCATGGACTGTTCGCACGGTGCCAGCCCGCCGCCGCCGATGCCCTGGGCAATGCGCGCGACGATCAGCCAGGTCAGGGACGGCGCCATGGCGCAAGCCAGCGAGCTCAGCGTAAACAGGGCGACCGAGATCATGTAATAACGTTTGCGACCGATGACGTCTGACAGCCAGCCGCTGAGCGGGACGATCACCGCATTGGCGACCAAATAGCTAGTCAGGACCCAGGTGGTTTCGTCATAGCCCGACGACAGGTCGCCGCCGATATGGCGCAGCGATATGTTGGCGACGGAGGTGTCGAGCACCTCCATGAAGGTCGCCAGCGACAGGATGAGCGTGATCAGCCACGGATTGCGGGCACCCGCCGCCGAACAGGCCGGCGTCCAGCCCGTATCGTTGGCTTCAGCGTACATGGATTCGGACCCGCGCCGACAGGCCGGGCGCCAGGGGGGTAGCCAGAGGGGCATCCAGCACGATCTTCACCGGCACGCGCTGCACGACTCGGACGAAATTGCCGCTGGCGTTTTCCGGCGGCAGCAGGCTGAAGGCCTGGCCGGCGCCTTGCTGAAGGCTGTCGACATGGCCTTTGAAGGTCTGGCCGGGAAAGGCGTCGATCGTCACGTCGGCGACACCGCCGGGCTTGACGCCCTTCAGCTGGGTTTCCTTGATATTGGCGGTGATCCAGCCCTGGTCGGCGACGATGGCCAACAGGGGCTGGCCGACATGGACCGTGTCGCCGACGCTGACCATGCGATGGGCGACATAGCCGGCGGCCGGTGCGCTGAGGCGCGCCTTGTCGAGCGCCAGTTGCGCCTGGGCGACGCGGACATCGGCCAGTTTCAGCGCCGCGTCCTTGCGCGCCGACGCGCCCTGCCCGTCGAACTGCGCTTTATCGGCGTCGCGGGCGTCCTGCGCCGCGTCGCGTTGCAGGGTCAGGTCGCGGTCGTCGAGGTCGACCAGGGCTTGATCCTTGGCGACGTGGGCGTTGTCCTGGACGTGGATGGCCTGCACGACGCCGTTGGAATTGGCGGCGACGGTGACGATGTCGGCGTCGGCAAAGGCATCGTCCGTGTAGACCGATCCCTGGTTATTGGCCCAGATCGTACCGGCGACGGCCACCAAGACGAGACAGCAAACGGCAACGATCACCGTGGTCCGGCGCGATATGGTGGTCATGGCTGTCACCGAACGCAATGGTTTTCAGGCGGCGACGGACATATCGGCGGGGACGAAGACGCGGTCATGGGGCTCGATGGACAGTTGCGTGTAAAATGACGCAAATCCAACGAGGCTCTACCACCCCAACCTGAAATCGCGCGGCAAAACAGGAGGTTACTGCTTCAATTTCGGCGGAATGCCGAAAAATAACACCGTAACGTCCGGCATTTGGTTACACCGGGTTCCCGGCGCGCGCAACGGTCAATTTCGATTCCGGACGGGCCGGCACCATTACAAAAACCGTCACTATAAGAAGCGCGGCTTATCCAGGTCGAAATAGCTGCGATAGGGCTGGCGTTCGCCGAAACTGTAGAAGGGCCGCAATTCGCCGACCTCCTGCCCGCCCTGCTCCAGCCTGTGGTCGGCATCGTCGGCATAGGTCAGGACAAGCGCGTCGGGCTTGCGGCTGAGGCGTTGCAGGACCTGGTCGGGCGGGCCGTGCAGCGGATAGCTGAAGCGCGCATCCTGGGCCATGAGCACCGGACCATAGAGGACGGCGACGCGGTTGGGATGCTGGGCGTCGACCGGCAAGAGGCGCGGCGCCATGGGCAGGGTCAGCGTGATTTCGTCGCCGTTTTGCCAGGTGCGTTTGATGTCCGCCCAGCCGTTGGGCGTCGTGTCGACAGCGACCGGCTGGCCGTTGACGAGAATGCGAGCTTTCGTGCACCAGGACGGGATGCGCAGGCGAACGGAGAAGCTTTGCGGCTTCGCCAGTTCGAGGCGCAGGCGCGAGGTGTCGGCCTCCGGGTAGGTGGTCGTCTGGGTTAGCTGGACCGCCTGCCCGCCCTGGCTCCATACGACAGTCGACGGCACGGTCAGGTTGACATAGAGGCCGCCGGCGTCGTGGTAATAGAGGATGTTGTGATAGTCGGCGATGTCCTGAAGATAGGTCCCCGAACAGCACGGCCATTCGTCCCAGAAATAGGTCTTGGCCGACATGCCGACGCGGTGATCGGCGTAGTAATAGGCGCGGCCGTCGGGCTGCAAAGGCAGGGCGGCGCCGATGCCGTTATAAAGCAGGGTCTCGATCCAGTCGCCGTAGCGCGCTTCGCCGGTAAATTCGGCCAGGTAGCGCGATAGCTTGAAGCCCGCCCACGAGCCGCAGGGAATTTCCGCCGTATCGAGGCGGATGTCGAGCGCGTCACCCAAAGCGCCGTCGGCCGGCACTGACCATTCGCCCGGGCCGAAGCCGCCCGACGCGTAGGTCTGGGTCTGGCGCGCCCAGTCATAGCCGTTTTTGAGGATGGTCAGATAGCGTTGATCGCCGGTAACGGCATACATCATCGCCACCGAGGAAAAGGTGTTGATGTGGCTATAGGAATGGCGCAGCGCCGCGTTGGCCGGGCGGCTGGTCGTCAGGAACGGGTCCCAGAAGTCCGGATAGAGCCACAGCTCGGCGAAATCGCGATAGAGCGGATCGCCGGTCAGCTGATAGGCGCGCAGCGAATTTTCGGCGAGCGTATACCATTCCAGCGTGCCGTGCGGGCGGCGGCCGTCGCGGTCGTCGATGGTCGCCGGTGAGCGCGAGCGGTCGAAATGGTCGCGCGCCCACACGGTGATGCGGCGCAGGATATCGAGCGCCGGCTTATAGTCACCATAGGTCGCCAAGTCGACCAGGCCGCACGACATCTTTTCCCAGCCATAGGTCGCCATGCGCGGATCGTCGCCCGCCCCCAGCGTCTTGGCCCATTCCTCGGCCAGATAGACGGCCTTTTCGCGCAGGGCGTTGTCGCCGGTGGCCAGGCTCAGCCGCGCCATCCCGCTCAGCCACTGGCCGAAGGTGGCGTTGCAGTCGGTGCGGCACCAGCCCAGCATGTCCTTACCCGGCGCCGGCAGCCCGGCATTGCGGCGAAAGCCTTTCAGCAGGTCGTCATTGGGCAGGTTGAAGAACAGGTTGCGCGCATAGGTCATCTGGTCCTTGAAACGGCTGTCGAGCAGGGTCACGCCGCGATAGTCGAAGGCTTGCAGTTTTTGCGGCCTGGCCGGCGGGACCGCGGCAAAGGCGCGCGACGAAAACGGTACGGCGGCGGCCATCAGGCCGAGAAAAGAGCGGCGGTCCATGCGGGGCCTCGTCAGGTCAGTTGCGGAAAGGACGTGATGCGCAGCTTCGCCGCACCATAGGGGATCAGGGTGACGGGCACGGCCGCGCCCGATGCTTTCGACAGTTCGGGCGGCGGCGGCGCGAAGGCATCGGTCGTCGTCCAGTCCGGCAGGCGGACAGCGTGCGTCGCCATCCTGACCGGCGGATTTTGCGTCGAGAACGGCACCTGGCCGATGGCAGTATCGGTGCGCGTAAACCGCGCCGAGGACGGCAGGCCGTAATTCCACGGCGTGGTCGGATGCACCTCCCAGTCGGCGCTCTTTTCGCCATGATCCCTGAGCTTGCGCCAGTCTTCGCCGATCGGCAGGACATAGAGGAGCGGCCCGTGTTCGACGCTCAAACTGTCGTTGAAGCCCGCCACGGTGCGCGTTTCCCCGGCAAAGGCGACGGTGACGCGATCGCCGGCGCGCCAGTGCCGGGCGATGGTGACAAAGCCATTCGCCTCGGCGGTTTTCACCGCCTGGCCGTTGACACGGATGACCATGGCCTTGGCCCAGCCCGGCCGGCGCAGGCGCAACGGGAAGCTGAGCGGCGCGGCCGGCGAGACCTCGATCGTCACCTGATCGCGGAAGGGATAGTCGGTCGATTGCCGGGCGTGGACGGCGACGCCCCTCACCTGCGTGCGCACCTGCGACGGCGCGTAGAGCATGGCCGCCAGGCCGTCGTCGCCCGTGGCCATCCACAGGCTGGCGGTCAGTTTCGGCCAGCCCTGATGGAAGTTGGCCGTGCAGCAGCCGAAGTGCGGCTCCAAGCCGAACAGATTCGAGTCCGGGCCGTTGGTCGTCCACGGCCCCGGCGCATGGCTGCATTGGATCTGGTTGGGCTGCTGGTCGTACTGGTGCGCCCACATGGCTTCGTCGAAGGCGCCCGGCAGGGCATTATAGGCGATGCGTTCGATGCGGTCGCCGATTTCGGCATCGCCGGTAATGGCAAGGGCCAGTTCCAGCGAATACATGGCTTCAACCACGGCGCAGGTTTCCAGACCCTGCGACGGATTGCGGCCGGCGAAATGCTCGTCGGCGGAAAACAGGCCGATCGGCAGGCCGTGGTAGCGGTCGAGCTCGGACAACTGATGGCGGATGGCGGCGCGGTCTTCCGGCTTTCCGGAAACGACCGCCCACATGGGTGACGCCTTCAGCCCCTGTGCGTTATTGACGCCGTGCACCGACAGGGCGCGGTCCTTGAGCGTATTGACCAGGTCGCCGCTGGCCTGCTCGGTGAGGCCGAGGCTCTCAGGCGTCGCCTTGTCCTTATACGGAAAGTCGGCGAAAAGACCCTGCCAGTCGTAGCCCTGTGCCTTCAAGAGAGCTGCCAGGTCGAGCAGTTTGGCGTCGCCCGTGCGGTTATAGAGCCACAGGACCGACACCAGTTCATCCTGCCAGCGGAACCGGCCCCAGTCGCGCAAGGGCCGCTCCGGCAAAGCGCTCAGCTGATAGTGGAAATAGCCGGTCATGACGGGAATGACGCGCGGATCCCCAGTCAGGTCATGATACTGGATCAGCACCTTGAGCATGACCATGCGCGGCCACCAGTCGTCGTTCGACTTCGGCCCGATCATGCCGTTGGGCCACGGGTTATCGAGCGTCCAGTCGATGAATTTTTGCGCCTTGGCCTTGAGGCGCGGATCGTCGAGCTGCCAGGCCAAAGGCACCAGCCCGTCGAGGAAATACGGACCGCGTTCCCATGATTCACCCGTCCCGCCCAGCCAGCCGGAATTGGGGCCGACATCGGCCCAGATTTCATCGAGATGCCCGCCCAGGCCGTCGGCCTGGATCTGCATCTGCCGGCGCAGCCACCCCGACGGCGTCACCGCGCCGGTGGGCAGGAGATAAAAGGGTTGCGGCTTGAGCGGAGCGCGATTGATGACTGCGCCCGTTGCCGCGGCGACAGCGACGCCGCTGACCAGCAAGCCGCTCAGGGCGGTGGCGGAGGCAAGAAATGAACGGCGCGTCGTCTGGCACATGCAACACCTCAAGAGGGAAAAAGGATCCGGCAGCCAGGGATTGCTGCCGGATCTTCAGGTACGAGAAGCGGACAAAAAGCAGGGAATTCCGTTCTCGGTCTAGGGACTTTTAATAGCGGAAGCGCAGGCCCGCCGAGATCGTCTTGCCTTCGTAGCGCACGTCGCGCGGATGGCTGACGTCACCGAAATAGTCCTCGAACGGCTTGCCGGTCAGGTTGGTGGCGTCGAGCGTGAAGGTCAGGTGACTGTCAAGCTCGTAGCTGGCCGAGAAGTCGAGGCGTTCGACGGCCTTGGTGTATTCGGCCGCCGCCACGCCACCGGCGGTGTAGTTGGTGACGAAGTGGCTACGATAGTTATAGGCCAGACGCGCCGAGATCGGACCTTTTTCATAAAGGCCTACGATATTGTAGCTGGTCTTCGACACACCCGGAATGTCGCCTTCGGCGCCGGCTGCCCCGAGGCTGGCCGGCAGGGACTGCTTGCCGTCGATCAGGGTGTAGTTGAGCTGCGTACCGAAGCCGCTCCACAGACCGGGCAGGAAGTCGAAGAAGGTCGTGTAGGCGGCTTCCACACCCTTGATTTCGCCGGTACCGGCGTTTTCCGGGCGATAGACGTCGATCTGGCCGTAGACCGGATCGTTCACCGGCACGCGGTAGGTCGAGATGAAACCGCTGATGTCGCGCTTGAACACCGCCAGCGAGGCCGAAGAGGTCCGCGTCCAGTAATATTCCAGCGAGGCATCGTAATTGGTCGACCGCACAGGTTCGAGGTTCGGATTGCCGGTGCTGCCCGTATAGGTGATCTGCGCCCCCTCCGTCGTCTGATTGATGATCAGGGCGGGGTTGATCTGGTTATAGCCCGGACGCGTCAGCGTCTTGTTGGCCGTCAGGCGCAGCTGGAAGGCGTCGCTGAACCTGAAGCGGGCGCTGATATTGGGCAGGGTGTCGGTATAGCTCGACTTGGCCGTGTTGGTTTCATAGGTCGACGCCGATCCGACCGTGACCAGGTTGGTGCCGGTCAGGGTGTTTTCGGTCTTGACCACGCGCACGCCGATCGTGCCGTCGACCGGTACGCCCAGGGTCAGGGCGTACTTCGCCTGAACATAGCCCGTGGTCGTCTTTTCGTTGGCGGCATAGTCGTTCACCGGATTGTAGTCCGGCAAGGCCGACGCATAGTTGGTGGCGCCGTGCGTGCGCACGAAGTCACGCAGGGCGTCCATATTGTCGCGGATACCGGCGCGCGACGCGGTGAACCAGTCGCGGAACGACTGGACGCCGCTGCCGCGGAAACCGGCCGGAATGACTTCACCCTGGCTGGCGATGCCTGGGACGTCGATCAGCGGAATCGCCTGGTCGACCAGATAGGCATAGCGGTCGCCGAAGATCGACGAGGCGTCGCGGTCCGAATAGCGGAAGCCGAAATCGAAGTCGGTCAGGTGAGCCCAGCCGGTGCGGTAGACGAAGTCCGTCCGCCACTGTATCGACTTGCCCTTGGTCGTGCCGCGCGCGTCATAGAGGCCGCGGAAGATGTAGGTGTTCGGGTCGTACTGAGCGACGCCCGGCAGGGTGAAGTCGACGCCGTAGCCGACATCGAACTTGGCGACCACGGTCGGCAGGGTCTTGAACGACGTATCGAAATTGTAGGTCGTCGAAGTGACGGTCGAATCGGTGAACGCCAGGTCCGTCGTCGCCGTCAGTTTGTCGCCGCGCCACTTGCCGCCGATGGCGTATTGATAGGTGTCGGTATCGGTGTCGTTGGTGTTCTTCGACGGACCGGTCGTGCATTTCAGCGTCGCCGACAAGCTTTGCGCCACGCCGTTCTTGACGACGACGTCGTTGAGCGCCGGGTCGCAGCCGCGGATCGGAATGCCCAGGAAGTCGTCCTCGCTGCGGCCGCGATAGGCTTGCCACAGGGCGTCGGCATAGAGGTCGAGGCGGTCGTTGACCTTCCACTGGTAAGAGCCGTTGACGGACGGGCGATAACGGAAGCCGCGGGCGTAGAAGATGCCGATATCCTGCGGGAAGGTAAAGGTGTTGCCTGCCGAGGCCGGCGTGATGACCTGGGCGGGGGTCGGTGTCTGGACATAGCCGTCGTAGCGCACCGAATTGAGGTAGTGCGCCGAGGTCACCGATGCGTTCAGCAGAACACCCATTTCGCCGACGCCGGTCTGCCAGCGCGTGCTGAACAGGACGTTGCCGATCGGATCGGTACGGCCCGTCTGGTTGCTGGAGACGGCGCGGATACCGCCGGCGATCGTCGTGCCGGTGAAATCGAACGGCCGGCGCAGGCGGACATTGATCAGGCCGGCGATACCGCCATCGAGCGTATCGGCCGTGGTAGATTTATAGACTTCGAGCGACGCGAGCGAATCGGCGGGAAAGTCCTGCAGCGCGACGGAGCGGCCGTCGGCGGTGAAGATTTCGCGGCCGTTCAGCGTCGTTTCGACGTTGGGCAGGCCGCGCACCAACACGCCGTTGGCTTCGTCGGCATAGCGGTTGACCTGGATGCCGGTGACGCGCGCCAGGGCTTCGGAGGCATTGTTGTCGGGCAGTTTGCCGATGTCTTCGGCGACGACGACGTCCTCGACCTTGTCCGAGTTCTGCTTCACGCGCTGCGCCGAATAGAGGCTCTTGCGCAGGCCTTTGACCACCACGGTCTGATCATTGCCGCCCGTCGCGGCGGATTGGGTTCCGGCATTTTGGCCGTCTTGAGCGAACGCAGCCGTCGCGGCCATCAGCAAGGCAAGCGAGGACGTCGCGTAGAAAAAACGTTTCCACGTCATGGTGTTTCCCGTTTCGTAATTTTAAATGTTATGTGGAGACCAGCGTTGTCTCGACCAGATTAATTGTATGATTATTATGATACGTCAAGCCACTTTTTTACAGGCGAATTTTTGGCGAAGATGAACACATGTCATCGAT
>FTDJ01000899.1_pt1 | contig 9725 bp, 9 predicted proteins | sample 1639861 | NCBI WGS metagenome assembly FTDJ01 (sample SAMEA3914869, study PRJEB12502) | metagenome | biome: forest; material: soil | place: USA | collected 2012-03-12 | depth 0.1 m | reverse complement strand
GCGCATCCACGTCCTTCACGTTACCACGGCCGAAGAGATCGACTTCCTGACCGACAACAAGGACATCGCCACCGTCGAGATCACGCCGCAGCACCTGACGCTTGCTGCGCCCGAAGCCTATGAGCGGCTGAAGGGTCTGGCCCAGATGAACCCGCCGATTCGCGACCAGTATCACGTCAACGGCCTGTGGCGCGGCATCGTCCAGGGCGTCGCCGACGTGCTGGGCTCCGACCACGCGCCGCACACCCTGGAAGAAAAGGCCAAGCCCTATCCGGCGTCGCCCTCGGGCATGCCGGGGGTGCAGACCCTGTTGCCGGTCATGCTCAACCACGTCGCCAATGGCCGCCTCAGCCTGGAACGCCTGGTCGACCTGACCTCGGCCGGGGCGCAGCGTGTCTTCGGCGTCGCCGACAAGGGACGTATGGCCGTGGGCTATGACGGCGACGTCACCCTGGTCGATCTCAAGGAAAAGCGCGTGCTGCGCCACGCCGACATGCGTACGCGCAGCGGCTGGACGCCGTTCGACGGCATGGAAGTCACCGGCTGGCCCAAGGCGACGATCATCCGCGGGCGTGTGGTCATGCGCGATGACGAAATCGTGACTCCATCGACCGGTGAAGCGTGCCGCTTTATGGAATCCTTATAATATTGCGGCTGGCGCTTACCTTTCCTGTACTCACGCACCTCAGGCATTTCGCGGACGCGAAGACGGGCGATTAACCCTTATTGTCAAACCGTTTACTTCGCTCATTTACCGGTTAGGGTAGGAAATATCCGGGGCCAGCGAGTGTGCCGATGTATTGTTTGCGTAGCGTATCCTTGATGTCCGCGGCCGCCCTGGCTGCGCTGATGACCGTTTTTGCTGCGGTGCCGTCCATGGCGGCGCCGGCGGCCGGAAACGAAGCTCAGGCCTCCAGCTACATGCCCGTCGGCGGCCCCGTGGCCGCGCCCACGGGTTATCTCGAACTATGCGTGCGGTCGCCGGTCGATTGCCAGCAGGCGCCGCGCGACGGGCTGGACCTGATCGCCGCCGGCGCGAAGACGGCCTTGATCGAAAAGCGCCAGTCGCAGATCCGCACCGCCAAGGTCGAAGGGCGAGGCGGCGGGCTTCAGAAAGCATCGGCCCAGCCGGTCCAGGCCGCGCCCGTCGTGGCGCCGCTGTCCGACATGGTGCATTCGGCGGCCTATACCCGTATCGATTTCGATGAACCGACCATGGCCATGGTCATCGCGCTGAACGACCGGGTCAATCACGGCATCAAGGCCGAAACCGACCAGGCGATCTATCATACCGGCGACTATTGGGTGGCGCCTGGGCTGGAACCCGGCGCGCGTGGCGACTGCGAGGACTTCGCGCTGGAAAAGCGCCGCCTGCTGATCGCCTCGGGCGTGCCGGCCTCGGCCCTGTCGATCGCCATCGTGCGCACGCCGGCGGGTGAGATCCACGCCGTGCTGGTCCTGTCGGCCCGGCAGGGCGACTACGTGCTCGACAACCTGCACGGCGAGGTCAGGGCATGGCAATTGACCGGCTATAGCTGGATTTCGCGCCAGGCGCCGGGCGACGACCTGGGCTGGGTGTCGCTGGCCCCCGCCAATCCGGTGCGTCCCGAGACGGTGGCGACGCGATAGGCACCTTTTCCCTTCGCCGAGGCACCACAAAAGAAAAAGCCCCGAAGTCCTGCGACTTCGGGGCTTTCGTTCGTTCAGGCCTCAAACCTTATTCGGCGTAGGTGCCGTTTTCCGGAATGGTGCACTTTTGCGCGTCGTGGTGGGCCGCGGCCAGACGGCACGGATCGGCGTCGATCTTGTTGCGGTCGGGCGTGATGACGCCGATATAGCCGCGCTTGTTGGAGCAGGCGACTTCGACGATCAGGGCGTTCTCCGGCGATTCCGCTTCGCCGATGTAGCGCACTTCCTTGACGTCGCAGCCCTTGCCCGGCTCGGCGATCTTGATCAGCTTGTCGATCTGAGCCTGCAGTTGCGCCTCGGTGGTCAGCGTGCACGACTTGTGGCGGACGCGGTCCATGAAGCAGTCGGTGACCGTGACGTCCGACTTGGTGCCCGGTTGCGGCACGAAGCCGATCAGGCCCCACGGCTGTTCGGGGCACTTGAACTCGACATAGTCGCGGTGGGTCGATTCCTGCGAACCGACGACGTTGGTGGCCGACACGGTGCAGGGCTTGCCAGCGGCCTTGAGCAGGCCGGTATAGGTGGCGTTGGCGTCGGCGGCGATGGCGCCGGCGGCGGTCAGGGTGCAGCCGCCGAGACCGGCGGCGGCGCTGCACGGCACTTCGCGGGCGAAGCTGCCGTCAGCGGCGGCCTGAACCATGAAGCCCGGCTGGTTGGAACAGCCGAATTCGTAGTAGGTCGCCTGGCTTTCCTTGGCGACGCCCACGAAACGGACGCTCGAGACCTGGCACTTCGGGTCGGCCTTGGCCGCCAGAGGCTTCATCTGCTCGGCCGTCTGGGCCTTCGTCGTCAAGGTACAGGCCGAACCCGTGCCGTCGACCATCAGGCAGTTGTGGAAGGCGACCGGCGCCTTCGACTTGAATTGCGGGTAGTCGACGATGCCGCCGGGCGCGGTGCCGCAGGCGACTTCGTAGCGGTCGATCGGCGCGTCGCCGGTGGTCGACCCCATCAGGCGGGCGTCGCTGAGTTGGCAGCCCGGCAGAAACGGCGCGGCGACCGGTTGCAGCCACTTGTAGACCGGGGCGTTTTCCGGCAGCTGGCAGACGATGCTTTCGGCCTTGCCCTTCTGCACCTTGGCGGCCAGGATGCAGGTGAAGGGCTGGTGGGCGACGCCGTCGGCGGTCTTGGTGACCATGAAGCCCGGACCGGCCTTGCAGGCGATCTCGTACAGTTGGCCCTTCAGTTGCGCGCCGTTCTCGGTCACGGTCGTGGTACCGCGCATATAGGCGTTGGCGGGGTCGCAGACGATGCCGGCCGAGGCGATGATGGCCGGGGCATCGGCCATGCCCTGTGCCTGGAACTTCGGATCCATTTTGAAATCGGCGGCGTAGGACGCCTGGCCGGCGCCGAGACAGGCCACGACGGCCAGCCCGGCGGAGACGATCAGGGCGCGCGCCCGATCCAGAATGTGAGGCAGTTTCATAAGGGCGACTTTCTCAAGAGCTTCGCGAGAACCTGTAGGTGCCATACGCCGCAGAGGGGCATGGTTTCATATTATGGTATCTCTATCTACAGGATAAATCCGACGTATGGCAATGCCCCAAACGGACGAAGCGGCCTCCGGAAACCGCCGATCCTGCCGCGACGTCACGGTTGCGCGACCGGGTGGCCTGGGTTAGCGATGAGCCGACAGGGAGCACGATCATGGACGAGATCCTCAGCGAGATGAACGAGGGCGTGCTGCGCCTGACGCTCAACCGCCCGGAAAAGAAGAACGCGCTGACGCGGGCCATGTACAGCGAACTGACCGCGGCGCTCGACCGGGCTTCGGCCGACGACGCCGTTCGCTGCGTCGTCCTGGCGGCGGCCGGCGGCGATTTCTGCGCCGGCAACGACATCGCCGATTTCGCCCAGGGCGCCGAAGCCTTTGCTTCGCCCGACGTCGATATCGAAAGCCTGCCGGTTTTCCGTTTCCTCAAGGCGCTGACCTTTTTCCCCAAGCCCCTGATCTGCGCCGTCCAGGGGCAGGCGGTCGGCGTCGGCGTGACGCTGCTGCTGCACTGCGACCTGGTGGTGGTGGCGGACGATGTCCGCCTCAGCCTGCCGTTCCTCAAGCTGGGGCTTATTCCCGAAGCGGGCTCGACCCTGCTGCTGCCGCGGCGGATCGGTCATGTCCGCGCCTTCGGCTGGATGGCCCTGGGCGAAAGGATCGGCGCTACCGAGGCGCACCAGCTGGGCCTCGTCAACCGCGTCGTCGGCACGGCAGACCTGTCCGAGGCGGCGCTCGGCATGGCGGCCACGCTCGCGGCGCTGTCGCCGTCGTCGCTGCGCCATACCAAGGGGCTGATGCGTGAGCCGGAGGCGCTTTGGGCGGTGATCCAGGACGAGGGCCGCATCTTCCGGCAGCAACTCCTCAGCCCCGAAGCCCGCGCCGCCTTTGCCGCTTTTCTTGCGCGGTAACGGTCGTCACATTCCGACGTATAATTTGCACGACCTGCGGGCGGTTTTCTGCTATAGGCCGCGTCCTTGTCTGCCGGGGGGCGTGACATGGAAGGATTACGAGCGTGGCGTTGGATAGCTTGACACAGGATTACACGATCGCCCTCGAAGGGGCCGCCGGCTCGGAAGATACTGGCCTCGACGCGCGCATTCTCGAGATGACCGATCGCGCCTTCGGGCCCGGCCGTTATGTCAAGACGGCCGAACGTCTGCGCGAAGGCGCTCAGCCGCTTGCCGATCTCAGCTTCGTCGCCATGCAGGGTGCCAAGGGCCAGGAGAGCCTGCTGGGCAGCGTGCGCCTGTGGCCGATCTCGATCTTCGATGAAGCCACCAACACCTATGAACCGCTGGCCTTCCTGGGACCGATCGTCGTCGACGCCGCCTGCCGCGGCACGGGCGTGGGCAAGGCGCTGATGAAGGCGGCCATGGAAGCGGCCTTCGCCAAGGGACTGAACGCCGTGCTGCTGGTCGGGGCGAAAACCTATTTCGCGCCGTTCGGTTTCGAGGACGCCACGAACATTACCTTGCCGGGGCCGGTCGATCCCAAGCGCGTGCTGATCGCCTATCGCCATCCGGACGGTGAAAAGCTGCGCGGTCGCGTGACGAAGGCGGTTTAAATCCGCGGCTCGTCCCTTTAAACTCGGGGGATGAGTCTGATCCTGCAACTGCCCGATATCATGCGCACCGATGCCGTGCGCGCCGTCTTCGCCGCCCTGGAAGCCGGGGGCGGGCGGGGGTGCGTGCGCTTCGTCGGCGGCTGCGTGCGCAATGTCGTCATGGGGCATCCGCCGACCGATCTCGACCTGGCGACGCAACTGACGCCGGACGAGACCGAGGCGGCGCTCGAAGCCGCCGGCATCAAAAGCGTGCCGACCGGCAAGGCCTTCGGCACGATTACCGCGGTCGTCGGCGGCGAACCCTACGAGATCACCAGCCTGCGCGAGGACGTCGAGACCGACGGCCGCCGCGCGGTTGTCAGCTATACGACCGACTGGGCTCTGGATGCGCAGCGGCGCGACTTCTACCTCAACGCGCTCTATGCCGATGGCCTGGGCGAGGTCGACGATCCGACCGGCTTCGGCCTTGACGATGCGCGCCAGGGGCGGGTGCGCTTCATCGGCGAGGCCGAGCAGCGCATCCGCGAGGATTACCTGCGTATCCTGCGTTTTTTCCGCTTTACCGCCGGCTATGGCCGTTCGGTCGACCCGGCATCGCTCGACGCTTGCGTGGCGCTGAAGGCCGGGATGGCCGGCCTGTCGGGCGAGCGTATCTGGCAGGAACTGATCAAGACCCTGGCCTTGCCCGATCCCATGCTAGCCTTCGACGCCATGCAGCGGACGGGGATGATGCCGCAGGTCTTCCCGGGGTGGCGCTTGGCCGGAGAGGGCCTGCCTGAACTCAAGGCCATGGTGGCGCAGACTGCCGATGCCGAGCGGCGGTTGCTGGCCCTGGTCGATGCGGGCCTCGGCCTGGCGCCGGAGGCCGTCGACGCCTTGCGGACGCGGTTGAAATTCCCGACGCGTGTGCGTGACCGGCTGGTTGCCGCGGGCCAGGTCGCCGATCTCCTGGCGAACGACGAGGACCTGGTCTTCGGCCGCCTGATCTATCGGTTCGGGCGGGAGGCGGTAGAGGACGCGATCTGCGTGATCGCCGCTCACCAGGGGCGGTCGGCGGACTTGGTGCTGGGCTTGCTGGGCGACGTCGTCGTTCCGGCCTTTCCGTTGCGCGGCGCCGACCTGATCGCGCGCGGCCTGGAAGCCGGACCCGAGGTCGGCCAAAGGCTTAAGCAAATCGAAACGGAATGGGTTAACAATGATTTCTCACAAACTGTGATCGAGCATTCCCTTGACGAAATAGGGAAACGGACGACACATTAACTTCACATTCCGTGCCCTAGCCTCATGGATTATCAGTATGCGTGACCCCGCCTATATCGCCATTCTGGAAACCGGCATCCCGCCGGCCGGCCTCGATCAGACCTACGGCTCCTACGCCGATATGTTCGAGGGCGTTCTGGCGCGCGAGGGGCGCACGTTTCGTGTCTTCCGGACGTTGCAAGGCGAATTGCCGTCGATCGACGACGATCAGCTCAAGGGCGTCGTCATTACCGGTTCGCCGTCGGGGGTCTATGAAAGCGATCCGTGGATCCAGGACCTGATCTACTGGTTGCGCGCACTGGACCGCGACGTGCCGGCGGTCGGCATCTGCTTCGGCCACCAGATCATGGCCCAAGCCTGGGGCGGCCACGTCGAGAAGTCCGAAAAGGGCTGGGGCGTCGGCCTGCACGAATATCGCATCGAGGCCCAGGACGTGTGGCACAAGCTGCTGGGGCGGCCGGACGACGGGACGGCCATTCGCGTGGCGGTGACCCATCAGGACCAGGTCGTCGTCAAGCCGGAAACCGCTGTCCGCCTGGCGGGGTCGGAGTTCACGCCCAATGGCGCGCTCTACTATACCGACCGCAAGGCGCTGTCGTTCCAGTGCCATCCCGAATTCTGCGAGAGCTTCGCCAGCGACCTGCTGATCAGCCGCCGCGGCACGCGCATCGATGCCGCCCTGGTCGATCAGGCGGTCGAGACGCTGAAGACGCCGTCCTCGCGTAACGAGGTGCTGGGCGCGATCTCCAACTTCCTGTCCTAGCGCGCAGGCTTAGGGCCACTTCACCACGGGCGGCAGGGACGACAGGATCGAGGCGACATTGCCGCCGGTCTTCAGCCCGAACAGGGTGCCGCGGTCGTAGAGCAGATTGAATTCGACATAACGCCCGCGCTGGATCAATTGCGCTTCGCGTTCGTCCGCGCGCCATGGCTGGTTCATGCGGCCGCGCACGATCTGCGGATAGATGCGCAGGAAGGCCTCGCCGACCGACCGCGTGAAGGCGAAATCGGCCTCGTGATCGCCGCTGTCGAGGTGGTCGTAGAAGATGCCGCCGACGCCGCGCGGCTCATCGCGGTGCGGCAGGTAGAAATACTCATCGCACCACGCCTTGAAGCGTTCGTAATAGGCCGGATCGGCACCGTCGCAGGCGGCCTTCAGCGCCGCATGAAAGGCCACGGCGTCCGGCGCATCCTCGCGGCGGTCCGCGGCCATCAGCGGCGTCAGGTCCGCCCCGCCGCCGAACCAGCTTTTGGTCGTCGTGATGAAGCGCGTATTCATGTGCACGGCCGGGACGTGCGGATTGGTCAGGTGCGCGATCAGGCTGATCCCGGTGGCGAAGAAGCGCGGATCGGCCTCGGCGCCCGGAATGGTCCGGGCGAATTCCGGCGAGAAGGAGCCGTGCACGGTCGAGATATGCACGCCGGCTTTTTCGAACAGCCGGCCCTTCAGCATCGACATCTCGCCGCCGCCGCCTTCCGGGCGATCCCACGGCGTGCGCGCGAAGCGTCCCGGCGTGCCGGGGTAGAGGTCCGAGGGGGCTTCGTCCTCAAGCGCCTCGAAGGCGGCGCAGATGGCGTCGCGCAGGCTGCGGAACCATTGGGCGGCGCGTTGGCGGTGGTCGTCGAGGCCAGAATCGGGGGCGGAAGCGGGGGCAGGTGCGGTCATATTCATGCTCTAGCGCGTCATTGGCGGACGGGGAAGGCGTGGGTTTGCCGCAGGGCTTCGCCCAGCCCCATGGCCGCCGCGGTGATGACGTTGATCGAGCGCGCCTGGGCCGAGATCGGAATGAACAGCCGGTGGTCGGCGGCTTCGTGGACCTCGTCCGGCACCCCGGCGCTTTCGCGGCCCATCAGCAGGACGTCGTCGGGTGCGAAAACGAAGCCGGTATAGGGCGCGGCCGAGCGCGTGGTGAACAGAATCAGCCGGGCCTCCGGGCTCAGGACGTCGCGCCGGAAATCGAGGAAAGCCTGCCATCCGGCGTGGTGCGACACTTTGGCGCACGTGCCGTAATCCATGGCGGCGCGCTTGATGGCCTTGTCGCTGAGCGGGAAGCCGCAAGGCTCGATGACGTCGAGATCGACCTCCAGCGCGGCGCTGAGGCGAATCGCCGCGCCAAGATTTTGCGGGATATCCGGCTGGTACAGGGCCAGGCGCATGACGGCTCCTCGAACGGACGGGCAGGGACGGACAGCCTTGCCCGAAACGCGCTGAAAACGCGCAAATGCCTCATCGAGGCTTCAATCGCAAAAGAAATGTCAAAGGCGGTTTGTACAGAGGGCACAATTGTGTTTATAGACGGAAACCACCGTGAAAATGCGGGGGAAGCCATTGATTCCCGGCAGGGGAAGCCGCGCCCGTCAGAGGCGCCGGTTGCCGTGTGCGCCGGGACGATTTGAGCTTTTATAAAATTCGTCTATGAAGTTTTGGCGGACGACGCCAAAGGTAAACAGGGTACAGCGGAAAGAGGTGGTAAGGTGAGTGAACCTGAACACAACAGCGGCAGTGATCCCAACCGCCGTGACTTCATCTACATCGCGGCCGGGGCCGGGGCGGCAGGGGCCGTCGCGGCGATCGCCATTCCGCTGATCGGGCAGATGAACCCCGCTGCTGACACGCTCGCGCTCGCCTCCATCGAATACGACCTGGGCAAGGTCACCGAAGGCCAGCAGGTGGTCATCAAGTGGCGCGGCAAGCCCTTGTTCGTGCGCTATCGCACCAAGAAGGAAATCCAGGAAGCCCAGAACGTCGACATCAAGACGCTGCGCGATCCTGAGGCGGACGCGGATCGCGTCAAGAAGGGCAAGGAACAGTATCTGATCGTCGTCGGCGTCTGCACCCATCTGGGCTGCGTGCCGAACTTCGGCGGCGGCGATTACGGCGGCTGGCTGTGCCCGTGCCACGGGTCGCAGTACGACACGTCCGGCCGCATCCGCCAGGGGCCGGCGCCCCTCAATCTTCCGGTTCCGGACTACGTGTTCCTGACGGACACCAAGATCAAGGTCGGGTGAGGCGAGAGGGCAAAATGAGCGATCATCAATCTACGTACGAACCTAAGACCGGGATCGAGAAGTGGCTGGATTCGCGCCTGCCGATCCTGCGCCTGGCCTATGACAGCTTCATCGACTATCCGACGCCGAAGAACCTGAACTACTGGTGGACCTTCGGCGGCATCCTGTCGCTGTGCCTGGGCATCCAGATCGTCACCGGCATCATCCTGGCCATGCACTATGTGCCGCAGGCGGACCTGGCCTTCGACTCGGTCGAACGCATCATGCGCGACGTCAATTACGGCTGGCTGATCCGCTACACGCACGCCAACGGCGCGTCGATGTTCTTCTTCGCCGTCTATATCCACATGTTCCGCGGGCTGTACTACGGCTCCTACAAGGCGCCACGCGAAGTGCTGTGGATCCTCGGCTGCGTCATCTACTTCCTGATGATCGCCACAGCCTTCATGGGCTACGTCCTGCCGTGGGGCCAGATGTCCTATTACGGCGCCGTCGTCATCACCAACCTGATCGGCGCGATCCCCGTCATCGGGCCGTCGATCCTGACCTGGCTGCAGGGCGGCTTCGCCGTCGACCAGCCGACGCTGAACCGCTTCTTCTCGCTGCACTATCTGCTGCCGTTCGTCATCGCCGGCGTGGTCGTCCTGCACATCTGGGCGCTGCACGTCGTCGGCCAGAACAACCCGGCGGGCGTCGAGATCAAGTCCAAGG
>FTDJ01000684.1_pt1 | contig 9746 bp, 6 predicted proteins | sample 1639861 | NCBI WGS metagenome assembly FTDJ01 (sample SAMEA3914869, study PRJEB12502) | metagenome | biome: forest; material: soil | place: USA | collected 2012-03-12 | depth 0.1 m | reverse complement strand
GGTCGACCGCCACCGCGCCGGCCATGGCGCGCACCAGCGTCGACTTGCCCGCGCCGCTGGGACCGATGACCCCGACAATGTCGCCGGCCGCGATGGCGAATGACATGTCCTGCAATATGTAGGCGTTACGCTGGGGGTTCATGACGCCCAGCTGTTCGACGCGCACGTCGCCCGTCGGCGGCGGCAGACGCGTCGCCGGCGATGTGTTCGCCCCGGCGGCGAACATGTCCAGCAGGCTGGTGAAGGCGTCGCGCCCCTGGTTGAGATTTTTCGACGCCGCCAGGATCTGGTCGATCGGCGCCAGGGCGCGGCCGACCAGCAGGGAGGCGGCAAAGATTCCGCCGGCCGAAATTTTTTGTTCCACGGCAAGATAGGCGCCGAGGCCAAGCGAAAGGGATTGCAAGGCCAGGCGGACAAATCGGGCCAGGGCATTGTGACTGCTGGCTTCGAAACTGGCCTTCATCTGCAGCCGCGTCGAGGCCAGGCGCTCACCCAGGTGCTTTTGCACGAAGGCGCTGCGCATGCCCAGGGCCTGGATCGCATCGGCATTGGCGATCGACTGCTGCTGGCTGAGGTAGCTGAGGCTCGTCGCTTCGCCCGCCGCCTTCAACGGGTTGTGCGTCATCCGGTCGTTGAGATAGGCCAGGCCGAAAAGCAAGGCGACGCCGCCCAGCGCAAGCGCGCCGAGGGCCGGGTGGATCAGGAAGCTGATAATAATGTAGACCGGCGTCCACGGCAGGTCGAACAGGGCCAGAATGCCCTGGCCGGTCAATGTCTGGCGCAGGGTGTCGAAGTCGCGCATGGCCCGGTTCGACACGCTGGCGCCGACCTCGGCGCGAAGCTTCAGGGTCGCGTCGATGACGACGCGCGCCAATTGGTGATCCAGCATCGCACCGGCACGCACCAGGAGGCGGCCGCGGGCATAGTCCAGCGCGGACAGCACGAACAGCGACAGCAACAATACCAATGTCAGGAACAGCAGGCTGAGGTGACTGCGTGTCGGCACGACACGGTCATAGACCTGGAGCATATAGAGCGTCGGCGCCAGATACAGCAGATTGAGCAAGGCGCTGAATATCGCCGCGAACACGAGGTGCGGCCTGCACGCCTTCACGGCGTCCCACAATGGGGAAGCCACTAACGCCTGCCGCATTGATCTTTCCCCCCTCAAATCACTCGGCATACCTACTCTCGGACAACCCCACCGCGCCTGTATGGCATAAATGGCCGGCACTTGCGACCCAACTCAAGCGATAGCGGCTCAAAAAACTTTCACCTCACAAAACGTCCCACACGCACTTTCCGCGGCCGGCCATTCGCCTTAAACGGGAATATCTCCGGTGTCTTCGCGTGCCGGAACGGCCGTTCAGGCGCATTCCGCGTCCGCAAAGTCTTTCGCGGGTCGGCGGACCGGCCGGGCCCATGGCCCGCAGAGCCTTCAAATCAATGCGAAAAGGCTCGATCTCAGGCCAGCTTAGGCTTGCCGGGCCGTCGAGATCATCTTAAAGATGCGGGCGTGTCGCGACCTGGGGATCGGTGTGCTTCCCGAGGACCGAAAATCGAACCGGCATCTCGACCATGACGATGCCATCGTGCGGCCAAATGAGGGTGTGGGCTTATGTCATTGGAAAAATTTCGCTTATTGGGCAACGATGTCATCCTGACAGAAGCTCTGGAACGCATAGAGGCGCTCGGCGTCGAGCGGGCCCGGATCGAGCTTCTGGACGACTACTGGCAGCTTCATCCTCGCGTGACCTTCTTCAAGACCGTCAACCGTCATGCGCGCCTGCTGGATGTCGGCGCGAACAGCGGCGCCCTCGCGCACCTGAGGCAATATTGCCGCCCCTTCCGCGAAGACATCAAGATGTACGGTGTGGATCTCGTGAAGGGTCAGTTCGCCGACCTGTACGAAGAGTACCATATTCTCAATATCGACGATGGGAACCTGCCCTGGGCGGACGGTTTCTTCGACGCCATCGTGATTTCCCACGTCTACGAGCATCTGGAAAAGCCGCTGGACTTTCTGGCCGATGCCTTCCGTCTTTTAAGCCCGGGAGGGCGGATCTATATCGAAGTCCCGTCGCCACATAGCCGGGCCCTTCCCAACAAGGACGATATCATGGTCCAGGGCGTGCCGGTGGCGCCGTCGAACTTTTTCGACGACAGCACGCACATCTCCACGTTTTCGGCCGATGAAATCCGCAAACAGGGCGAAGCCCTGGGCTTCTTCCACATGGCCGGCGGCTTCGTGAACGCCCCCAGCCTGGCCGACGACCTGATCGCCCTGGGCGCGGAGACGGACGACAACGCCCTTGCCACCTATGGCTTTTGGCTAAGGACCCTGTGGTCGACCTACGAGATCCTGCACAAGCCCGACGTGTTCCTGGAGCGCCTGGCCTCTGCGAAACTATACGACCACCGGCCGGCCCCGGAGACGGAAACGGCCGAATCCGAGGCTTGACAAGGTTCGGGGGCGGCGAAGCGATGACCCGCCCCCATCGCCCGGCATATCCCGGCCAATGCTCCCGGTATGCCGAGCGTGAGGCTATTTCAGCCTAGGCACTCATAAAGGCGTCGACCGTCTGCTTAAGGCCGACCTCAGGCTCGATCTCGGGCGTGAAGCCGACAGCCTTCATCAGTCCGATATCCAGCTCTATAGGCGTGTCGTTGGGGTCGGCGCCCAGGTCGGCCACCCATTTGACCTTGATATCCTGATTGAGGGACGCGTTGACCATTTCGACGGCGCGTCCCATCGTCAAGCGACCGCCCGAGGCGATATTCATCAGGCGCACGTCGCTATGCATGGCGAAGGCCACGGCGCGGGCAACGTCCAATACGTTGATCTGCGGCACGATGGCGTCCGCCTCCCCCGTCAGGCTCAGCGTCGCCTCGCTTCTGGCGCCGGCGCGCGCCATGTCGGCGATCAGCGTGTGCAACCAGCCGCTCTCGTTCGGCTTGAAGCTACCCCCGGCGCCGTATACCTCCGGCGCGATCAGGATCGTGGTGCGAATGCCGTACTGCCATTCGAAGGTCTTGCACACCTGGATGGCGTAGCGCGCGAAGTTGGCGAAGCCTCCGTAATTGCCGGGAAAGCCGCCGATATCGAAATGATCCTCGCGCGCCGGCCCGGCGACGCTGGAAGAATAGACAAGGCTGGGCAGGGTCATGATGAAATGCCTGGCCCCGCGCTGCGCCGCCGCGCCGAGAAGGTTCAACAGCATCAGGCTGTTCGCCCACATGCTGTCGGCATTCCACGCCTTGGCGAACAACCGTCCGCCCCACATGCCGGCCAGATGGACGACCGTGTCGGGCATCACCGATTCCACGAGCCGCTCGGTTTCGTCGAGCAGCAGCAAATCCGTGTCCGCCCTGGAGCTCATGACGATCAGCTCGCCCGGCATGGACGCGTTGAGATGCCGGCCGACCGCGGTGCCGATGAAGCCCTTGGCCCCGGTTATAAGAATCTTAGACATGCTGGCTTCCCGTCCTCAGCGAATGTACGACCGCCTTCGCGAAACGATCACTGTTGTTCTCTTCCCGCCAGTCGGCAGCCTGTTCCAGCGCCGTCGCGGCATAATGTTGGTAAAAGACGCCGATATCCAGGGCGGCTTCGAGGAGCTCGTCCTCCTTGGCCACGACGCGGCCGATGGCGCCTAGCGGCATCGGATCGTGGACGGCATCGAACACGCCCAGCGCCAGGTCCCATTCGTCGGGAAGAAGCTTCGCGTTCAATCGTTCCAGCACGACGCTCATCAGTTGCGCATTCAGGGGAATGCGGACGTTCCCGACCGCGCCCTTGCCACGGTCGCAGATGCGACGCGTGACCGAAACGGTCGATCCGTCGATCATCACGAATTCAAACCTGAGCTCCACCTGGTCGAAGATACCCGGCGTGCGAATCTCGGCGGCAAAGACAAGATGCGTCCCCCGCTTCGGCGTCAGCCGCCAGAAGGTCCGGCCGAGCACAAGCTCGTCCGGCGTCACCTGCGTTGTCTCGATAGCCCGTTCCATCAGCATCTGGCCGTGACGGATATAGCTGTCGCGCGTCCGCAGGATACGTCCACCCCAGGTGTCGTCGGTCACGATCACGGGCTTGCCGGCCGCGAGCGCCTCGGCAAAAATACCGGAACTGCCGGCCGAGTACAGCCAGCTCGTATAGAACAGCACGAAGAGGTCGCAGCGGACGAGGGCGTCCGTGTAGGCGGTCGAAGCGAACGGCCTGAAGGCGATCTGCACGCCGAGATCGTCTTGCGCCATCAGCCGATAGCGGGCGCCCCGCGTCTGGGAGGTGCCGCCCTCGACATTGAAATTGCTCTGGATCAGCCCGCCGAAATCCGGCGACCCGGCATAGAGCGTGCGAAGGTAGGCGTCGTGCCTGGGCGCCTGGCGGCGATATTGTCGCAAGTGCTTGGCATTGACGAACCGGTCATGCACACCGTTGCTCTGGGGCGCGTAGAGCTGCGCCATTTCCCGGTTGAAGGCAGTGCGCCGCTGCGAAAGGGACTCCAGCCAGGATTGTTGCTTCCAGGCCAGTTTTTTTATCAGTCCGGGAAGGACGTCGTAACCCTTTTCCACACGCGCGTCGCCCAGATAGCCTATTTGCAGGCGGCGCCCGGCGTCCGGGGCGCGTTGCCCAAGCGTCTGCGGGTCGATCTGGGGCAAGGCGATCGGCAAGACGCCGAACTCCGCGATGCCGAGGTACGAATATTGTCGCGCCAGTTCCTCCGTGTCCCCCCAGAACACAAGGTTTCCGGTCCGGCGCGTCAGTTCCATCAGTACGCTGCGCAACGGCCGGATGCCGTTGTGCATGATGAAGGACGCCCCTTTCTGGGGAAAGATCGGTTCGCGAAAAAGGAAATGCCACTGGGCCTTGGCGAGAAAGGGCGCAAGCTCCAGGGCCCGTTCGACCGAGCGCAACTCGCTGACCGTCGTCGTCGAAAAGAAGACGATATCATCCGCCTTGGGATTGAACTTCGCCAAGGACCGGATCAACGAGTGAACATAGGCGTCGTTGCGCGAGACGCTCGTCGCATTGCTGACCAGCATCAGGTAAAGAAGACGAAGCTCGCGAATGGATCTCACGCGCTCGAAGAACTTGGCGATCCGGCTTCGGAAGAAGCCCCCCGTGTGCGATGCCAGGCGATCGAGGCCAAGCTTGTATATCTTGAAGGCGACGTAGCGGATCGGCCAGGTCAGGGCCAGCAGACTCCACACGGCCAGGATCGCGACCACCCGCAAGGCCATGAGCACGGTAAGCCAGAAACCGCCCTTCATGCGACCGGAAATGGCGTCGCGGCCCGCCTTGATTTCGTTCAATTGAACCAGGGCCTTGCCGACCGGCATGCCGCGCAGGGCTTCCAGGAACTTCAACTGCCGCGCCAGGCGCATACGGCTGACCCGAAGGGCCGCCAGACGCTTGCGTTCCTCCTTCAAGACCACGGCGTCGTGGTCGTAATTCAGGCTGGCGCTGAAATTGCGGGGTGTATTGCCCTTGAAGAACTTGTTGCCGATGATGAAGCTTTCGAGGCCCTGGTCGTCGAAAGCCTGGACGAGCCGCAAGTTCGTTTCGAGATTATGTCCCCCGTCCGAACGGATGTATTTATCGACGAAGAAGATTCTTGCCATCGGGCTTGCTCTCAATGATCGGGGCCAGCTTGGTCATGATGCGTTCGAATTGGGCGTCCCAATTGAGCGCGTCGGCCGAAGCGATTTGGCAATTGTCGACAAATATCTTGTAGTCGCTGCTGCGATATATCTCCATCGCCTCGCCGAGCGTGCGCTTGAACCGCGGCAGCGACCAGTCGTTCATGACAAGGCCACAGCCGTAGCGGTTTATCAAATCCTCGCACTGCGGATGGGGACCGCAGATGATGGGCAGCCCCGCCTGGAGGGACGTGAAAAATCGGTTCGGCGACAAATAATAATGCCCAGCCGAAAGTTCAGGATTCCACCACACAAGGGAGAAAATATTGCTCTGGCGCTGCCGGTTCAGATCTTCGGACGAGGCCAGGCCGTAGTAGCGAACATTGCTGGCGCCCCGGATCGCCGTTTCGACCAGCTCAGCCTCCGGATCCGTGATCCGTCCATAGAGGTCGAACTCGAACTCCCTGACCGCCGGGTCATAGAAGTAATTCGCAAAGGCGGCCCGGCGATGCAGGGTGCCGTACCAGATGAAGCGTCCGTTACGCTCCGTATAGGGCTTGTGGGCCGGCGGCCGCGGAAAATCCACGTCGGCGACATTGTATATGCAGGCGACGTTCTGCGGGTAGACCCCGACACAATTCATATCGACGATGAAACGCTCGATTTCCGGCGTGATGATCAGGTCGACGCGGTCGAGAAACACCTTGTGCGCGTCGATGACCCGCTCGCTGAGCGACGAGATGAGTTCGCAGGCGTGATAGATCAGCAGCTTGGGTTGCTTCTTGAGGCGGTGCATGCCGCCCAGGATAACGCCCCCCCAGAGAACGACGATGTCCGGCTCGTGTTTGGCCAGCAGGTCGTAGGCCCCGTCGAGAAACTGACTATGCCAGAGCGGAGAATGATCCTCGTAGTCGCTCTTGATCCGGGTCAGCTCGAACTGCAGGTCCGGGTGCTTGGCCACGGGCGGCCGGCTGAGCTCATCGGGTTCGATCAGTACGCCATCGGCATCGAAATGCACGCAAAGCGAATGCATGAGCGCCGGCAGTTCGGGCGATCCGTAGCCAAGACTGGCATCCGCAATGCCCACGATTTTGATACGTTTCGCCAAGAAAGACCCCGCCTGTTTATCGCTTTTTATCGGCGAGAAGGCTTCGCAGCCCTCCCCCAAGAACCGGCACACTGAAAGCGGATCGGGATTATGTCAACGCATGCCCCCGACCCGTGCACTGGCGCGCCGTGCGAATTGGTCGCACCGAATCAGCACCCCAGGTCTTTGTATTGTCGCGCAATTTAACCGAACCGGGCTGACGCCTTGCCGGATTGCGCTTTAGACATTGGCATACCGCGAATTCCGGATCGTCTTGTATCCCCGGATGAGTTCGGGAATGCCACGATCCAGCGTCCAGTCGGGCGACCAACCCGTACGCTCGAGCTTTTCGTTGGAGACGATGTAGTCGCGCTTGTCCGGATCTTCACCGATCGGAGCCTCGAAGAACACGAAATTCGGCAGGTGCTTCTGGATTTCGGCGCACAGTTCCAGCTTGGACAGATTCGCCGATGAAAGACCGAGGTTATAGGCCTGCCCGCGCATCGTCTCGTAATTGGCCAGGCCGTGCAGGAAGCCCTTCACGACGTCACGGACGTGAATGTAGTTGCGCTTCATGTGGCCTTCGAAAATGATGACGGCCCGGTCGTGCACCGCACGCCAGGTAAAGTCGTTGACCAGCAGGTCCAGGCGCATGCGCGGCGCCATGCCGAACACGGTGGCCAGGCGGAAGCTGATGCCCGACTTCCCGAGCACGGAATTTTCGGCCGCCATCTTCGTGACGCCATAGAGCGAAATCGGATTCAGCGGGGTCTCTTCCGTGCAGAATTGCCCCGATACGCCGATGCCGTAACCGGAATTGGTCGTCGGATAGAGCAGCATCTGCGACGTCGACGCCCGCGCCGCGATGGCGGCCACGGCGTCCTGGTTGAGCGTCCGCGCGCCGACCGGATCTTCCTTGCACAACGGCGCCCCGACCAGTGCGGCCAGGGGAATGATGACATCGTGCTTGGCGACCAACTCGTCCAGCAAGCGCTCGTCCCGCGCATCGCCACGGACGGGATTGAATTTCTCGTTCGCGCAACATGCGGCCAGTACAGTGTCCCCGCGCGCAAACGTATCCAAAACTGTTACGGAGTGCCCCAGGTCAAGCAAGGCGGGCGTAAGGACGGAGCCGATATAGCCGGCGCCACCAGTAATCAAAACCTTCATTTGTATAAGCCTTTACATGTGCGGCTGGTTCATGCGCTACCTACACTGCCGGTTTCGGCGGCGCAACAATCTATTCTTGGGTTTGCGCGGTCATGCGGGGACGGCGTCGGCGACCTGGGCCGCAATCGCCAGGGAGGCCGTCAGCCCCGGCGATTCGATGCCGAAGAGATTGACCAGGCCGGCTATCCCGTGATCCGCCTGGGCCGAGACGACAAAATCCGCGTCCCCCTCGCCCTGGGCTTTCAATTTGGGGCGAATGCCGCAATAGGCCGGCACGAGCGCGCCGTCGGCCAGGTCCGGATAATATTGCCGGATGGCGCCGTAGAATCGCTCGGCCCGCGCCGGATCCGGGTCGAAGTCCAGCTCGGTGACCCATTGCACGTCGGGTCCGAAGCGAACCTGCCCTCCCATGTCGATCGTGACGTGCACGCCCAATCCGCCGGCCTCCGGCACCGGATAGATCAGCCGTGAAAACGGCGCCTTGCCCGCCAATCCGAAATAGGTCCCCTTGGCGTAGTGGAGCGGCGGAATCGCCGCGGGGGCCAGCCCGGCGATACGGCCGGCGACCGCCTGTGCGCCCAGGCCCGCGCAATTGATCAACCGGCGGCAATGCAGGCGATAGGGCGCGCCGCCCGGATCGCCGGCATCCGCCACCGCGACGATAAAGCCGTCCGCGATCTCCGCGCCCGCGAAAACCGCGTTGAGGACAAGCTGCCCGCCGGCCGTTTCCATGTCGGCGATCAGAGCCTGCATGTAGGCGTGGCTGTCGACGATGCCGGTCGACGGCGACCACAGGGCGCCGACGCACCGAACACTGGGTTCGACCCGGCCGACCGCCTCGGCCGACCACCACTGCAGGTCGTCGACGCCGTTCGCCAGGGCCCGGGCTTCGATGGCCTCGAGCTGGGCGAGTTGCGCCGGGCTGGTCGCGACGATCAACTTGCCGCAATTGCGGTGCGGGACCTGGCGGGCGGCGAGGTAGTCATACAGCCGGTGCTTGCCCTCGACGCAGGTTCGCGCCTTCAGGCTGCCGGCCGGGTAGTAGATGCCGGCATGGATGACCTCCGAATTGCGCGAGGATATACCGGTGCCGAAGTGACTTTCGCCCTCGATGACGAGGACGCTGTCACCACGCAGGGCCAGGCTCCGGCCAACGGCCAGACCCACGACGCCCGCGCCTACGACGATCGTATCGACCTGATCCATCGGCCCGCCGGATCTACCAGCCGGCCTTGACCGCCGAGATGATCTGTTCGACGTCGCCGTCCGACAGGCCCTCATGTATCGGGATGTGAATCTGGTCGCGATCGAAGATCTCGGCCCCCGGAAGTCCCGGCGTCAAGCCGCCGAAAACCGGATGCTTGTCGATCCGGCGATCGACGATCGTCGCGGGAATATCGCGCGCCTTCATGGCCCGGCAGAAGTTGAGACGCTCGTCGACCAGCAGGGTGTACAACCAGCAGGCGCTGCGGCTCTCGGGATCCATGCGGCGCAGTCGCAAGCCCGGCACCTGGCCGAAAGCCGCCGTGTAGCGCTCGGCGATCGCCCGGCGGCGCGCAAGACGCTCGCCATAGCCTTCGAGGTTACCGACGCCCAAAGCCGCGGCGACATTGTTCATGTGAAACTTGTAGCCCGCCACGTGGACGTCGATGCTGCGTTCGCCGATTTCGGAAACGGGCGCCTCGCCCTTCCTCATGCCGAACCAGCGCAGGCGCAAAAGGCCGTCGACGTCGTCTTCGGAGGTCAAGGCGATGGCGCCGCCGTCGCCCGTGGTCAATCCCTTGATCGCCTGGAAGGAAAAGCAGGTGAACCGCGAGATCGAACCGATCATCGCGCCCTTGTATTC
>FTDJ01000137.1_pt1 | contig 9751 bp, 4 predicted proteins | sample 1639861 | NCBI WGS metagenome assembly FTDJ01 (sample SAMEA3914869, study PRJEB12502) | metagenome | biome: forest; material: soil | place: USA | collected 2012-03-12 | depth 0.1 m | reverse complement strand
TCGGCGAGGTCGACGGTCGCCGCGACGTGCCGCTTCAGTTCGGTTTCATCAGCCGAGGTGAACTGCGCGATGTGCAGCATCTGGGTGTAGACGCCCAGCTTCCAGACGGTTTCGGTGTCGGGCGCGTCACCGGTCCGTTCTATGGCGCGTTGGACGAGGCGTCTGCGATCCGGAAGCCGCGAAAACCGCATCAGGACGCCGAACGAGGCCCGCATGAGGTTACAGGCGACTTCCGGATCTCCCGGCTCGCCCAGGCCCCAGTCGATGGCGGCGCCGATGTCGGCCACCCAGGCCTCGGCATGGGTATCGACGCTGGCATAGGCGCCCATCGACAGGACCAGCTCGAAAAAGAAGTTGGCATGGCGTCGGGCGATCCTGTCCAGTTCCCCGCTTTCCGCCAGCTTTTCCATGGCGAATTCGCGCGTCAGCAGCAGGATGCGATAGTGGGGGACGTTGGATGTCCGGTCGACATCGATAAGCGACTTGGCGACCAGTTCGGCCAGGCTATGTACGAGGTCGGCCTCGCCCATGTCCGCCCCGGCCATCGCCCTTGCGGCGTCCAGGGAAAACCGGCCGCGGAAGATCGAAAGCCGGTTCAACAGCCGACGCTCCTCCGGGGGCAGAAGGCCGTAGCTCCAGTCGATGGTTTCGCGCAGGGTCTTGTGCCGTGGCATCGCTGTCCGGCGGCCTTGGACCAGCAAGTCCAGGCTTTCGTCCAGTTGCGCGACCAGGCCGTCCAGGCCGAACAGGCTCAGCCGCGCCGCGGCCAGTTCAATCGCCAACGGATTGCCGTCCAGTCGCCGGCACAGCCCCGCCACGATCGGGATCTGCGCCTCATCCGGATCGAAACCATCGCCCCCCTGGCGGGCACGGTCGTTGAACAACTGCACCGAGGGGTAGGCCGCCATCTGTTGCGGCGGGACGCCGCGGGCTTGCGGCGGCAGTTCCAGCGGGCCGAGGCGCAGGACGCATTCGCTGTCGATGCGCAACGGCTCACGGCTGGTGCATAGAAAGTGGGTATGCCGGGTCTGGGTCAGGATCGATTCGACCAGCGACGCCACCGGGCCTACCAGGTGCTCGCAATTATCGACCACGAAGAGCATGCGGCGGCTGGCCAGGGTGTCGATCAGCGTGTCCTCGGCGGCCTCGGGCCCCAGGGCGACGCCGATCGTCGCCGCCAGGGTCCCCGCCACGAGGGTGCCGTCGGTCAGCCCGGCCAGGTCGACGAACCGCACACCGTCGTCGAAGGTATCGACCAGGCGTTCGGCGGCCGTGAGCGCCAGGGTGGTCTTGCCGATGCCGCCCGGTCCGACAATGGTCGCGGTCCTGTTTTCCACCAGCAGCACCACAAGGCGATCGCAATCCCGTTCCCGGCCAAAATGCCGTTTTACCCGGACGGGAAGGTTGTGGCGGTGCGGGGCGGCGTCGAACCGGAAGGGGGGCGGGGCTTTCGGACCGTCACCGCCCGTGACCTCGGACGCTGAGGGTGAAGGCTGGGGCGCGGCCAGGAGAGGGGCGGATGGGCGCGGGCCGGAGGGGCGAAAGCGATAGCCCTGGCGCTGGACGAAATCGATAAAGGCCGGCCGATCCGCGCCTTCGCCGAGAAGGCGGCGCAAGGCCGATATCTGTACGCGGACATTGGCGTCCGACACCGGCTGTCCCAGCCAGATGCTGTCGATTAGCTCTTCCCTGGGGACGAATTGATTGGGCCTTTGCGCCAGGTAGATCAAGATGTCCAGTTCGCGCCGGCGCACATGAAGGCGATGGCCGTTCTGGTGAAGGGCGCGGCCCGCCAGGTCGAGCGTGAACGTATCGAAAGCAATAGTGTCGTCTTTTGCCGGCGCTGCTTCGATCGCCTTGCCTGTGCCGAGCCTCTGGACCATGGCGCTATCGAAAGGCGCTTCGGACCGATTGTCTTGTCGAAAACCGCCCTATTTGACGATTTCTGCCCTGTCGCGTTGCGACAGGTCTTTCAACAAGGCTTCGCCGCCGATGACGTCGCTGTCGCCGAAGCCTTCGCTGAACCGGGCCAGGGTATCGGCCAGGAGTGTGCGGGCCTCGGCCACACGCCCTTGATATCCCCATAGGCGTGCCAGGCTGGTCGCGGTGCGCAATTGCCAGGATACGGCCTTGTTGCGCTGGGCCATTTCAAGAGAGCGCAAGAAGAGGGTCTCGGCCTTTTCCGGCGGCGCCAGGCCGGCGGCCAGCAGGGTCTCGCCGTGGGCGCGGAGGATTTCCGGGGCGTTCCACCGGACCAGCCCCGTCTCGACGCGGTGCAGGACCTGCGCCCCGGCCAGGCTGTTATGGAAGGTCCCCGCCTGGTCGAGCTGCAACGGCTCCAGATCGAGGTCGTGGAACGGCGTGGCCGGTTCGTCACCGGTGACATAATCACTGTCGACCGTGGCCAGGATCGACTTGAAATTGGTGGCCCAGCCGGCCCAATAGGTCAGCCCGTGGCGCTGGGCCAGGTCGTACATGCGTTTGATGTGGGTCCTGGCCAGGGGAAGGTCGCCGCGCCACAGGGCGACGGGTATCGTCCCCATGCCCAGGGCGTAGCAGTTCATGAGGCCATTGGTGCCCGATAGTGTGAAGGCGTCGTCGGCCATCTGGCTGGCCTTTTCAGGCTCCCCCAAGACCCAATAGTTCCTGGCCAGGAAGATCCGGACGGTGACCAGGGGGTCGATCCGGTCTCCGGCGACAAATTTACGGTTCCTGACCAGCCGTTCGGGTAGCGCTAACACCTTTTGGAGATTTACGATCGAGGCCAGGTGATCGCCCGTGAAGAAGTTTGCCTGGCCCAGCATCCGCGCGATCGTTATCTGTATGGGAGAGGTGTCGCCGCCCGTTGTATAAATGTCCCTGGCCTCCTCGGCGACGGCCAGCAGCTTGGGATAGTCGCCGTCGCTGAAGCGTAGGCCGAATCTCAGGGCCAGCAGGTCGTCGAAGCCGGTGCGGTCGCCGGTGGCTTCGAACATCGCATTGGCGATGGCGAACGCCCGGTCGGCTTGGCGATGCAGGAGGGCGCGGTCGCCTTGCATATGAATGACGATCACGGTGCGTTCAACCAGCAACCGCAATTCGATATAGGGTTGCGGCGGATCGAGCTCGCCCAGGCGATCCAACGCCTTGTCGATCCGGCGGGCATATTCCGGCAAAAGCGAGAGTCTGGCGCCGAAATCGCACGAGGAGTGGGTCAGGCGCATGCCGAGCAGCGTATCGCCTTCCGGCGAAAAGGCCCAGTCGATCGCCGCCCGGATGTCTTCGATCCAGTTCGGGGCGTGCAAATGCTTGTCGGCCTCGTCGCTCGTGGTCAGCAGGTCGAGATAGGCCTGGGCGTGGCGCCGCGAAATCTCCACTCGCTCGCCGCTGTCCCCCAGCTTTTGCAGGGCATAGTCGCGGGTGATGAACAGCATGCGATAGCGGGCCGGCTGTTGCGAGACGTCGACATTGATCAGCGACTTGGCCGTCAGTTCCGCCAGGCCTTCGATGATCTCGTGTTCGGCGCCGGCGCCCTTGCCGGCGACCGCGCGCGCCGTCGCCAGTGTAAATTCGCCGCGAAAGACCGACAGGCGGTACAACAGCGCCTGTTCGTCCGGCGACAGGATTTCGTAGCTCCAGTCCAGTGTGGCGCGCAGGGTCTGGTGGCGGGGCAGGGCGGTCCGCCGCCCCTGGGTCAGCATGCCGAAACTCTCTTCCAGCTGTGCCGCCAGGCCGGGCACGCCGAACAGGCCGACACGGGCGGCCGCCAATTCGACCGCCAGCGGGTTCCCGTCGAGCCGCCGGCACAATTCGGCGACACTGGCCGCGTCGGCGTCGGAGAGCTCGAACTGGCTGTCGCTGAGACGCGCCCGCTCGACGAACAGCTTGACCGTCGGATAGGCCAGGGCCTCGACGGCCGTCAGGTCGGCCTTGCGCGGAGGAATATCGAGTGGTCCGAGGCGGAACAGCCATTCGCCGTCGGTTCGCAAGGGTTCGCGGCTGGTCGCCAGGAAATGGATATCGCGGGTCCGCGTCAGCACGCGCTCGACCAGCGTTGCGACCGCTTCGATCAGGTGCTCGCAATTGTCGAGCACAAACAGGATCTGCTTGTCCTCGAGAACCTTGATCAACTCCTCTTCGGGATTGGCCGATTTCATTGGTCCGACGGTCGACGCCATGGCGGTGGGCACCAGATCCGGATCGGACAGCCCCGCCAGGTCGACGAAGCGCACGCCGTCGTCATAGGCGTCGATCAGTTCGTCGGCCACCGTCAGGGCCAGGGTCGTCTTGCCGATACCGCCGGGGCCGACGATCGTCACCAGGCGATGGTGGGGCAGGTGGCTGATCAAACGGTTCGACGCTTCGCCACGGCCAAGGGTCGGCTTCAGGCGAACCGGCAAGTTGTAACGGATGTCGCCCAGCGAGCCGGCCCGGGTGGGGCGGGCCTGGCCGGCCGCGGCCGGCGGCAGTTCGAGGGGGCAGCAGAAGCTGTAACCCCGGCCGGCGGCGTTCAGGATGTAACGGGCGCCGTCGCGGCCGTCGCCAAGGACGCGACGAAGCGCTGCGATCTGGACCCGGATATTGGCGTCACTGACCGTGGTGGTCGGCCAGACGCGCTCGATCAACTGGTCCTTGGTGACGAATTGCCCGGCATTTTCAACCAGAAACAGCAGGATGTCGAATTCACGCGCCCGCAGATGGAGGGGTTGGCCGTCCTGAAGCAGCTCGCGCCGATCGGGGTCGAGTCTGAATGTCCCGAAATAATAATTCCGGTGGGTTTCCGGGACCAGGCTCTGACTCATCCGTTCTTTCGGTTTTACATCCTTCAGTTGAAAGGACGAGGTAGGCTAGCACAGGCTTTGTCGCAGTTGAAGCAATGGATCACGGCTTGTCCCCGTTTAAGAGACGGTCGTGGTGGGCATCGGCGCGTAGATGCCGCCCCGGGCTTCGCGGCGCCAAACCCCCGGCGGCGACCCGGTTTGCTGGCGGAACAGGCGCGACAGGTGCGCCTGGTCGGTCAGGCCGACAGCCAGCGCGATCTGGCACAGTTGTTCGTCCGTCGTCATCAGCAGGGTCTGGGCGCGCTCGATGCGCATTTTCACGACATAGGCGTGGGGCGACATGCCGAACGAGCCCTTGAAAGCGCGGAAAAAGTAGCTCGCGCTCAAACGGGTCAAGGCGATGAGATCGTCGATCCGGATGCCCGATTCCATATGGGCTTCGATATAACGCTGGACCCGCGTCGCCTGCCAGGGCGCCAGCATCTGGCGCGCGCCGCTGCGCGCCGGCATTTGGATACCCGAGGCGGGGTCATTGGACAGCAGGGCGTGGGCGCGGGACAGATGGGCCAGGGCCGCGTGATCCTTGCCAAGCACACCCGTGGCGTCGTTCAACAGATCGGTGAGGGTTTTCATGAACATCGGGTCGGCCGGGGGCCGTGCCGACTGTATAGCCGAAGCAGAGCTGATCTCTCCAGACATGTCTTTCTCCAAAATATGAGCGAATAGTTGAAAAGGATACTGAATATTATGCCGTTCGGCGGCGCGGCAACACGGCGGCCGACGGTCATTGGGATAGGCGTCTGGAAGCGCTTCCTCAAATTATTACATGTTAAATCTCGTAAATTGCGCAAATGCCGCCGCATAAAGTGTCCGAGAAAACCCTGCCATAACAATGTGTTGTGAGTCTTTTATCTGAGCCGCGGAGGTCAGAATCCGGCAAAATTGACACGAAATGACAATATCGCATCCGCGAAAGCACGCATGCATTGACATGGATGGCGTTACGCACGCGGTGTGGCGGCGGCGGTGACATCATTACGGGTTTCGGGGGTTTTTATTGTGAATACACATTCCGCGCCGGCTGACCGGCTGTTGTCGGAGGTCGAGGCGCTTCGGTTGCGGCCGCTGCACATCGTCATTGTGGCGGTGTGCGGCCTGGGCTTCATGTTCGATATTGCCGACCTGAACCTGAGCAACGTCCTGTCGGCGGTGTTTTCAGCCGCGCCCCACGCCCAGCCCCCCGGCAAGCTGGCCTGGCTCCTGGCCGCGCCCTATATCGGCGGCGTGGTGGGCGCGCTCCTGTTCGGCTGGATCGCCGACCGCCTGGGCCGGCGTACGGCGTTGTGCCTCATCCTGCTCCTGCTGGGCTTGACCTCGATGGCCGCCGCTGGTGCGCGCGACATCGACGTCCTGATTGCCCTGCGCATCGCCGCCGGTCTTTCGCTTGGCGCCTTCCCGCCCGTGGTCATGGCCTTCCTGGCGGATCATGCGCCGGCGGGCCAGCGCGGCGGCCTGCTGATGCTGGCCTCGGCGCTCGGCCTGGCCGGCGCGCCGCTGAGTATCTTCTTCATTCGTGGCCTGGGACCGGTGCACCCCCTGGGGCTCGAGGCCTGGCGCTGGGCTTTCCTGGTCTACGGCGTCGCGGCCCTGGTCGTGGCCGTCGCCCTGGCCTTCCTGCCCGAAACCGTACGCTGGCTGGTCAAGGCCGGAAAGTACGACCAGGCCGAACGCGTCATAGCGCGCCTGGCGGCCGGACGGGAAATCGCGGCCGGGCGCACGGCGCCGGAGGCCTTGCCAGAACGCGGAACGCCGGAACGCCCGATGAATATGTGGCAATGCGGCCTGGCGGCGATTTTCAACCTGGTGACGCCTTGGGCGACGGTCGCCTTTCCGGTCCTGTCCGGGGCGATCCTTATCCAGAAAGGCGTGAAGCTTCCCGACGCCCTGTTGTACGTCGGGATTGCCGCGACGGCGCCGGTGCTGAGCCTGTTGGTGAGCGCCATGGGGCTGGATCGCCTGGGGCGCCGCACGGTCCTGTGGGCGGCTGCCCTGGCGATGATCGTCAGTATAGTGAGCTTTCTGTGCGGCAGCGGTCCGGTCGTGCTGATCGGGGCGGGCTTCGTTTTCCAGATCGCCGTCAGCCTGTTCCTGCCAACGGTAAGCATCTATTTCGCCGAGCAATTCCCGACCGCGGTGCGCGGACGCGCCACCTCCGCCTTGTGGGCTTTGAACCGGTTCGGTTCGGTGATCGCGCCGCTGGTGCTGTTGCCCTTGCTGCATAGCCGCGGCCCGCTGTCGCTGGCCGTGGTGATCGGCGCATCCCTGCTGACGGCCATGGGACTGCTTTGGATAATGCCGCCGGGACGGGCGCGCCAGGAATTGCGATAAGGGGATCAGGCGATGACACATCAAACCGAACGCTCGAAGGGAAACACCCGGCCTTGGCGCGGGTACGTCGCCCTTGGCGCCCTGGCGGCGGCCTGGCTGGCGGCGACGCCGGCCGGCGCCCAAAACGCGGCTCAAGACGTGGCCCAAAGCGCCGGCACGACCTCCGATCATACCGAGGTCGTTATCACGGCGCTCAAGCGTGAAACCACGCTGCAGTCGACGCCCCTGTCCGTCAGCGCGGTATCGGGCGAGGCCCTGCGCCGAGCGGACATCCAGGACATCGCGCAAATGCACGGGATCCCGGGCCTGAGCTTCGTCGATAACGGGCCGGCGTTCACACGTATCGTAATCCGCGGCATCCAGACGGTCGGGGAGCCGGCGGTCGGTCTCTATTACGACGAAACGCCGGTGACCGGCGTCGTCGGTTCGACCAACGACGCCGGCGGCAGCATGCCCGCGCTCAAGCTGTTCGACGTCAACCGGGTCGAAGTCCTGCGCGGTCCCCAGGGGACGCTGTATGGCTCCGGTGCCATGGGCGGCGCGCTGAAAGTGCTGTTCAACAAGCCGGCCCCCACCTACGCGGCGGCGATCGACGCCTCCGTCAGCCAGACCGCGCACGGCGGCAGCGGCAACCTTGTCCAGGGCATGATCAACGTGCCAATCATCCGCGACAAGCTGGCGGTGCGTGTCGTCGCCTTCGACCAGACCAGCGCCGGTTATATCGACAACACCGCGCTGAACATAAAGAACGTCAACGAGACGAAAGCGAAGGGCGGGCGTCTGCTGGTGCGTTTGACCCCGTTCGAAAACCTGACCATCGACGCCGGCGCCTTTTACCAGGAAACGCAAGGCGACCGTCCGATCTGGAATGTGGATTCCGGGCCGTACAAGGCGACCAACCAGGTCCGCCTGCCCAGCGACGACCTCATGTCGATGTATGACCTGACCGTGAAATGGGTCGACCACGGCCTGACCTGGGTGGGCACGGCGTCGGCGAGCCATCGCAAGGACTATTCCAGCCTGGCGGACGCGAGCTATTATTTCCAGAGCGACCTGAACAATCCCGCGGCGTGCGCGAAATTCCGCGGAGGCATCTGCTCCCTGGAGACGCTGGCGGCGTTCAATGCTTACGTCCAGGGCTATGTCCACGACCTCATTTTCGCGGCTCAGAAGGCGAATACGAGCACGGCGGAGCTGCGCGTGTCGTCGGACGACTGGCACGGACTGACGTGGACGGCCGGCGCCTTCTATTCCGACCGCCAGGGCCGTGACGACAATAACGGGTTGGGGGTCGATCCGGCGACCAGCCTGCCCTATGTCCCTTGGGTCCGGCAGACCAACCGCCTGATCGACGATCAATTGACGCAGTCGGCCGTTTTTGCCGAAGCGTCGTACAAGCTGACGTCTCGGCTGACCCTGACGGCGGGCACGCGATTCGTCGACTATGAGCGTCATGTCGGCGGCGCGACCGTCGTGCCGCTCGACCTGGTCGGCGCCAAGCTGACGCCCTATGCGACGGCATCGTCGAAGGAAAACAAGTGGTTGTCCAAGGTCAACCTGGCCTATGCCTATAGCGACAGTGTCCTTGTCTACGCGCAGGCCGCGCAAGGTTTCCGCCCGGGCGGCGCCAACCAGGTCCTGGGCTTGCCCGCGGCGCTCACCGCCTATCGCTCCGACAGCCTTTGGAACTATGAAACCGGCGTGAAGTCCCGCAGTTTCGGCAACCGCCTGACGGTCGATGCCGATGTGTACCGGATCGATTGGAAGGACATGCAGGTGACCGGGCAGAACCTGGCCCTGGGGCCTTTCAGCTTCATCGCCAATGCCGGCGCCGCGCGCATCAATGGCGCGGAGGTGGAAAGCAATCTGCGCCTGGGGGCGCTGCGACTGTCGGCAAACGTCGGCTATAGCGATGCCAGGCTCAGCGAGGACCAGACCAATACCAATATCATGGCGAATGGCCATCGTGGCGACCGTATTCCCTATATACCCAAGGTGTCGGGCAGCCTGGGCGGCGACTATGACCACAATCTGGGCCAGGGCTGGCGCGGCTATGCCGACGTGAATGCGGTGTTTGTCGGCGAGTCCTTCTCCGAGTTCTCGCCCTCCAATGTCTATTATCGCCGCCTGCCGGCCTATACCTCCGTCAACCTGCGTATCGGCGCCCAATCGGATCGCCGCGGCTGGGGCGTCGCGGCCTTTGTCGACAACCTGTTCGATCGCGTCGGCATCGTCTCGGAGTCGGCGAACAATATCTCGGCCGGCCATACCCTGGTCACCAGCATCGCGCCGCGCACGGTGGGGGTGAATGTGCGCAAGAGTTTCTGACGCGATCGGGCCAGTTTCGCGAAAGCGCGGGAGAATTCGCCAAGAACGCGAATAAGGGTAGGGGCAGGGTGAGGGCATAACCCTTACCCAGGAGTTCGATCATGTTCCGTCCGATGCAGACCGCTCTTTTCACGTTGGCGGCGGTGTTCGCCGCCGACGGCGCCCACGCCGCGCCGGCCGACCTGTCCGGCAAGACCGTCGTCCTGGTGCACGGCGCCTTCGCCGACGGCTCCAGCTGGTCCAAGGTGATCCCACTGCTCGAAGCCAAGGGGCTG
>FTDJ01000354.1_pt1 | contig 9800 bp, 8 predicted proteins | sample 1639861 | NCBI WGS metagenome assembly FTDJ01 (sample SAMEA3914869, study PRJEB12502) | metagenome | biome: forest; material: soil | place: USA | collected 2012-03-12 | depth 0.1 m | reverse complement strand
TCGCTATGCTCTGCGCTAAGCCGCACAATATCGGCTGTGTCAGGCAAGATCAGGTCGGTTCCACCATCATAGGGCGCGAAGATCGCGCCTGTTTCCGCCGACATCCACATGGCCCGCACCTCATCATCGGCGATGGAGCGCAGCAAGACATCAAAGACGCTGGATTGCCACGTCACCAGGGCAACATGGATATCGTACCGACATTCATCCTCTGGAACGTCGATCCGCCATACTGGTTTCAAGTCCCAGTCCTGAGCCAGCCGCAGGTGATTGCCGCGCGAAGGATCAACATCGTCGGATTGCTCATCCTCTGTCGGATCAGGGACGTAAATCCAACTGATCAGCCAGCATGCGGCGCCCTCCCCAATAATCTCGGCCGCCAAGGCCGATTGCCGCGACAGGATCGTCGCCTTCTCGGCATCGGCGTCGCCATAGCGTTTGGACTCCGGCAACGAATGAAACCGCAGCCAGCGGCTATTCTCATCATCACGCACCAGATTGTTGATCGGGCGGGCTGCCGGGTGAAAATGCCGCCAAGCTAACAAGAAGTCGTCCATCTATCCCCCTTACCCGTCCGCCATCACAGCCCGACGCGCGCCATATAAGCCGATAAGACGACTGTGTCTGCCGTCAACGCGCCGACATAGCCGTCCGGTCGGATCAGGCAGTACTCCCCCGGGCGAAGATCGTACGCCGCCACGATATGACCGCCATCATCGATGATCTCGCCGCCCAGAACATGGATGCGCAGACCTTTTCGCGGCGCTGGCCGTTCGGCGCCTTCGCCGCACATCAGCGTCCAGTGCGGCCCGAACAGCGCAAACAACCGCCCGGCCTGGCCTGTCGATGCCTTGCACGGCGCGTCCGGCGCGCGATCGCCGGCGCGCAACACACGGTCGCCGTCTCGGCTATCGAGGCTCAATGCCGAGTCGCGGTATCCCAAATCGAGCTGATGCGTCGAACGATCGCGGCGCATATCGTTGTTCTGACGCGCCGCATCGAGCAATTTGACCGACAGGCCAAGCACGCCGGCCGCCACCTCGCGCCGTTCGCGCTCGTAGGTATCGAGCAGATCCGGCCCGCCCTGAACCGCCAGGGCCAGCTTCCAGCCCAAATTCCACGCATCCTGCACCGAGGTGTTCAGCCCCTGCCCGCCCGTCGGCGGATGGACGTGCGCCGCGTCCCCCATCAGGATCACACGGCCATTGACGAAGCGGTCGGCCAACCGCGCTCCGCCGCGAAACGCCGACGCCCAGGTGACCTCGGCAACGCGGATATCGGCGCGGCCGGTGCGGCTGTCGATCATCGCCTGCAGCGCCTCACGGCCCAGATCCGGCTCGCCCTCGGTCGGGATCACTGCCTGAAGCTGAAACAGGTCGGTGCCGATCAACGGGCACAGTGCCAGGTGCGACGCCTGATCGCGCGTCCAGCGGTGCCAAGCGTCACGCGACAACGGACTGTCCGGCGTCAGGCGCAGGTCGGCAACGATGGCGCGGATGGGAAAGGCCTCGCCCGGAAAGCCGACCTTGAGCGCATGACGCACAAAGCTCTTGCCGCCGTCGGCGCCGATCAGATAGCGCGCCCGGATCGTCTTTTCGCCGGCGGCGGTGCGCACCTTTGCCTTCACACCCTTCCCGTCCTGGCTGAAGCGGATCAGCTCGACGCCGAACGCCGGCGCGTGGCCCAGTTCGCACAGCCGCTCGCGCAGAAAGGCCTCGGTCTGGAACTGGGCCAGCATGACCGGCCCGCCATAGGGTTCGGCCGGCGTCGCCGGGCGCGTCTCGGCCATCTGATGATCGCTGAACATGCCGTCGGCGGCGTAGGTGCGCTGTGGCGGATAAAAGCCGCCGGTCGCCAGGATGCGCGGCGCGATGCCCATGAATTCGAACACTTCCAGCGACCGCGGCTGCAGCCCCTTGCCGCGCGAGCCCGGAAACGGCGCCGGCGCCTTGTCGATCAGTCGAAAAGCCACGCCGCGCCGCGCCAGCTCGATCGCCAGCGTCAGTCCGGCGGGCCCGGCGCCGCAAATCAGCACATCTGTATCCATGACCGCCTCCATTTAAGTGTATAATACACATAAATCCGGCGACTGGACCGCGTCAAGCGAAAATGTGTATAATGCACATATGGAACCCGATATCCGCCTGATTCACGACGCCCTGCTCGATCTCGTCGGCGTACTGAACGCGCCGCAACCCGACGCCATGCTGATTGCCGAGGCCGGGGTGACACTCGATCGCGCCCTGTTTCCGCTGCTGGCGCGATTGGGCCGGCGCGGGCCGATGGGCGTGGTCGAACTGGCGGACAGCGTCGGCCGCGACTACACCACGATCAGCCGTCAGGTCGCCAAGCTGGAAAGCCTCGGCCTGATCGAACGCCGCCCGGGGGCTGCCGACAAGCGCGTGCGCGAAGCCGTGCTGACGGCCGAGGGCGAAGCCATCAACGCCAAGCTCGACGCCGCCCGCGACCGCATCTTCCGCGCCCGCCTCGACACCTGGCCCGACGGCGAAAAGGCGGAACTCGGCCGCCTGCTGCGCAAACTGGCGGATGAAGCCCTGAACTGGATGAAGACCAATACCTGACACGCGAACATGAGTAATTCCCCAAACAGGCGAGTCACATAGGATTTTTATTTTTTATTCCCCATTCTGGTCATATTCTTTCTACCGCTGTTTTCAGGGGTCCAAGCGGCCGTTCCACCCGGAGCGGCCGTTTATTTATGTAGCCCCCCGAACGGCTACGGCACAATCTTATACACCACGCCGACATAGACCTTGCGCACATCGAAGTGGTTGTAGCCCACCTGGCTGAACGTCGCCGTGCCCACACGATAGCTCTGCTTCGACCCGTCCAGCAGATCGTTGGCATTCATCGTCACGCTCCACTGTTTGCCGAGCTTCCTCTGCCACGTCAGGTTCAGCGTATTGCTCCCCGACTGCCACCGCTGCGGCGAAATCCCCGGCCCCTGCGCATGAGCATCGAACGACACATCGTCGGCGCCGTGATGATAGCTCACCCCGGCATTGGCCTGATACGACACCGCCTGCTGCCGCACCGGCCCGTCAAGGTCCATCGTCTCCAGCCGCACATCGTACAGGCTGGCATCGGCCGTCAGATGCCAGTCGGCGCCGACCTTCCAGTCGGCCGAGCCCGTCACCCCCGCCGACACGCCATTGCCGCCGTTCTGTTTCGACGTCAGCAGCACATTGCCGGTTGTGAAGCTGCGCGCATCGACCACCGTCTCCGTGCTGCGCCGGTAAAACAGCCCCAAACTCCGCGTCAGATCCTTGCGTTCGTCGTCGAACCCCAGCTCCAGCGACTTCACCGCCTGCGGCTTCAGGTCCGGATTGCCGCTGGAGATGTTCTGAGCATCATTGTAGGTGATGTGCGGATCGAGATCTTCCGGATCGGGCCGCTCCAGGCTCTGGCGATAGCTCATCGTCACGCTGCGCGCCTCGTCCAGCGTGTATTTGACGTGCAGGCTGGGATCGAGGCTGACATAGCGCGGCCCATCCATCCCGGCCAAATCACTGCTGTCGAGCCGCATGCGCAAGGCCTCCAGCCGCAGCCCGGCGAGCGTCTGCCACGCCCCCTGTGTCACCTGCATCGTCACATAGGCCGCCGCCTGCGAAGCCGTCGCGCGATAGCGGTTGGTCGAGACCGGATCGACGGTGGCCGCGCCCGTCAAAGGATCAAGATCGGCATAGTAGTTGCCGATACCGTTGACATCGTTCTGAAAATCGACGCCCAAACTCATCTGCGCCGCGTCGTTCAGCGGCCGGGCATAGTCGAGGCTGGCCTCGTCGAGATGATGCGCCGTCTTGCCAGCGATGCGCGCGAAAGTGTCTGGCATCACCGGAAACACCGGCGCGTTGCGGAACGACTTGTCGACCAGGGTATTGGTGTCGCTGTGCTGCAGGCTGGCCTTGAGCAGGGTGTCGGGCGTCTGACGGCTATAACTCACACTGAGGCTGTCGTCGGACTGTTCGTTCGGCCCATCGGAGATGCGGTTTGAGATGCCCGTCAGGCTGCCGTCGGCGTAGTCGTGGTGCAGCTCGTCGAAATAGGGCCGCGAATGGCGGTAGTGATAGGTCGCGGCGGCGCTCAGCGTCGAGGTGTCGTCGAGATCGTAGTCGGCGCCGACGGCGGCATTGGCGGTGACGCGGCGAACAAGGACCTTAGAGGTGGCGACGTTTTCGCCGGTGTCTCCGCTCATCGGGTCGCGCCAGTCGACGTCGGAGTTGCGGAACTTCAGGCTGGCGTCGTGGCGATAGCCGCCGCTGGCATGCAGGGACAGCTTGCCGGCGCTGTAATCGGCGGATGCATTCGACGTCCACAGCCCCTGGTCGCTTAAGCTGCCCCGGACGGTGGCGTGGGCGCCGGGCTTGCGATCGGGCTTGAGCACGATGTTGATGATGGCGCCGCCATTGGCGTTATAGGCGGCCGACGGATTGGTGATGACCTCGACGCTGGCGATGTCGGAGCCTGACATGGTTTGCAGGGCGACGGCGCGGGTATCGCCGGACATTTCGGCCGAGGGCTTGCCGTTGACCAGCACGGTGACATTGCCGTTGCCCTTGACCGAGAGGCTGCCGTCGGCGCTGACCGAGACGCCGGGGGTCGACTGCAGCACGTCCTGGGCGGTGCCGTTGACGGCGCGCGGCATGTTTTGGGTGCTGTAGGTCGTCTTGTCGATCGACTTTGTGACATCGGACTTGGGCGCAGTGACGACGACGGTGGTGGTGTCGGCCGGCGGTGTGTCCTGAGGGGGCACGTCCTGGGCGTGGGCCGCGGCCGGGAGCAGCAGGGTCAGCAGCAGCGGTGTCAGTCGCACGTCGAAGGCCTCGCGCCCGTCCGGAGTGGACGGCGATATTAACTTTTTATTAGGGTGTGGAGACCGGCGGATTTTGTCGGGATTGCCGGATGGCTTGGGATATCAGGGCGCGGCGATTGAGGCAAACCATGAAAATTGGGGAGAGGTATGAGAAAAATTGATAGCACCGGCGCCCACTTCGGGGTGCGGGGTCCGTGACCCCGCGTCTTCTTCATCTTCCTTCTCGCCCATCCGCCCCTAAAGGGCGGTGGTCGAGAAGGAAAAAGGAAAAGGCTGGGGCCTCAGGCCCCAGACCCCGTAGAGGGCATCGGCGCTATCCCTTTTCACAGACCTGTGCCATCATCCCCTCCCCCGTCCGGAGCCCCGTTGCATGCTCGCAGCGCTCGTCCTCATTCTCGCCGCCCACCCGGCCCCGCACCGCCCTCCGCCCCAAGCCGCGCCCCAGGCCGCGCCCCCCGCCCCCTACTACGTCGTCTTCCCCGGCGCCGAAATCGCCCGCAGCGACCACCCCGACGCCTGCGGCCAGGCCATGACCCTGCGCACCCGCGCCTCCGAAGCCCGCATCGTCGCCTTCTACACCGCCCGCGCCACCAAGGCCGGCCTCACCCTCCACGAAGATGCCGGCGATCCCTCCCGCGTCCGCCTCCTCACCTTCCAAAGCGCCGACCACGCCACCGGCCTGCACCTGACCCTGATCCCCACCGGCGGGGCCATCACGGTGACCCTCGACCACCACTTCCGCAACCGCGACCCCGCCTGCCGCGTCGGCAATCCCTGACCGTCTTGCTCCCGACACAGTCCCGTGCCTAGATGCCCTCGCACGAGGGGGACATCATGCATACACTCAAAGCCATTCTCGGGGGGCTCATCGCCGCCTGCCTGATTACCGCGCCCGCCCGCGCTGACCCGCCCGTCGATCCGACAGCCGGCGACGCGGTTGCCCTCGATGCCGCCATCCACGCCGCCTGCGACAAGCGCGTCGTCGTCCTCGGCGAAACCGGCAGCCACAGTGACGGCCACGCCATCGCCTTCAAGGCCGCCCTGGCCCAGCGCCTGATCGCCCAATGCGGCTTCAAGGCCGTGTTGTGGGAATCGAGCTTCTACGAATTCGACCATCTCGATCGCCTGCCCACCGCCGGCACGCCGGTCACCCGCGATCAGGTGGCCGCGGCCATCGGCGGCATCTGGAACAAGGACGTCCCGCTCCAGCCCCTGATCGACGACCTCACCGCCCGCGCCAATCGCCACGACCTGACGCTGGGTGGTTTCGACGACATCTGGGGCATGGCCGGCATGCCTTACACCACCGACGACCTGCCCAAGGCCCTGGCCGCGCGCCTCGACCCCGCTGACGCCGCGGCCTGCACCGATGCGTTTCACCGCTACATCTATTCCCTCGACGATCCCTATACCCCGGCCGATCAGCACCATCTGCTCGACTGCCTCAACCATATCCGCAACGCCCAACCGGCGCTCGACCGGCGCGATCTCGACATCCTCGACAGCCTTCAGCGCGACATCGCTAACGCCTTTGTCGCCAAGGCTTTCGAGCGCGCCGCCAGCGAACGCTCCGGCTGGCTCAACCTGCGCACTCTCATCGACCGCCTGCCCGCCGACAGCAAGGTCATCGTCTGGACCGCCACCGTCCACGGCGCCCGCGAAGCCACAAGCGACGGCACCACCATCAAGTCGATGGGCGGTTACATCCACGATGCCTTCGGCGGTCGATCCTTCATCCTCGCCGTCGGCGCCGCCGGCGGCAGCTTCGGTCTGGCCGGCCGTGACACCGTTCTTCCCATCCCCACCCCCGCCACCGGCAGCGTCGAAGCCCAGGCCATGGCCGGCAGCGATACCGCCGCCGTCTACGTATCCCCAGCAAAGCTGAAAAGCTTCGGCATCGCCCCGGCCGGACTGTTCTTCCATACCCCCACCGCCACCCGCGACTGGAGCCAAACCGTCGACGCCGCCGTCATCCTGCGTGACGAATACCCAATGCCGCATATCCCGGCACCGGCGAAATAGCCCCTCTTGTCACCTGCCTTTATCCGGGGGATAACCCTTCCCGGGGGGCGCATGGCCAGTCAAAAGACCATCGAACAACGCAAGGCGATCCTGCGGGCGCGCGGCGTGCCGGAAAAGTTCGTGCACAACCTCGCCACGCGCAAAAGCGGCGTCGGATTTTTGGTGATCAGCGTGCTGTTGCTGATCGTGCCCATGATCGCGGTGCCTGCAGCGCTCCTCGGGGCCAGCCACCTGACGATCGGCTGGCTCTATGCCGCGCTCTACCCCGACGCACGCACAAGCTTGCTGTTTTTAGGCGAAGTTCCCACCCTGGGCCTAAGTCTCGGCGCCTTTATGCTCGCGATTTTGATCTATATGGGCATTGCCATCTGGCACGCGTCACGGCCGGTGCGGCCTTACCCGGGTGCCGACGCGACCGCCAGCCGCCTGCGCGCGCTTGCCCAGACCGAAACCGTCGACACTTTGAAGCGCGATACGCATTACGCCAACCTCGATCATCTCGCCGACGACCGGGCATTCCTCACGGCGATTGCGCCCAAGACGTCGGACGCGCAGAGCCGCGCCAACCGCAAATCCGTGGTCATTCTGATCACCTGTATTGTGGTGATGACCGGGGTTTTCCTGTCTCTGCCGATCATCGCCTTTAGCCGCTACGTATTGGTGCGCGGCGACACCGTTGAGCTGCACGATTTCAGATACCAGCGCCAATACGCCCTGTCCGCCGCCCGCCAAACCTATGTGCGGTGTCACGACAATACCGGCGGCACGCCCGACTTCGACTACGGCGTCGAATACCCGGACGTCTATATCAGCCTCTACCAGTCCTCCGATGTCGTGCATAACCTGAACGAACCTCAGGTCATCGCGCGTTTAAGCGTCATCGCCGCCCGGCTGGACGCCATGCACATCAAGGTGCACCGCCTGGTTTCAGGCGGCAGCCTGGCCGACGACGCCGAAGACTGCGTCAACGATGTCGCCAGAACCTGGTCGGCTGCCGACCGGGCCCGGCTTCATCAACTGGTTTTCGGGAGTTGAGACCGATGACGGATTCCAGCCTCATCGCGCGACGCAAGGCAACCTTGAGGGCGCGTGGCGTACCGGAAAAGTTCATTGACGCCATCGCCACGCGCAAAAACGGGGCGCTCGTGTCGTTGTTACTGGTTTTAGTCTTTGTGATGCCGCTTTTCGGCCTGATCTTTGGATCATTCGTCTTCAGCGGTCCTCTGACGGCCTGGCTGGACAAGGCGCGCGATCCCCTGTTGCTTGACAGCCTCCTGGTCTACCACACCTCTGCCGCTTCGAGCGTGGCGTTGGCGACCGCCCTACCCTGGGTTTTCGTCATGTTCTTCGCCAGTGACGCCCTTCAAAGGTGGCGGACGCGGCCGTGGCCGGCCTTCAGTATTATCGGTAACCGCCTGCGCAGCGACGCGTCGGGGCGTGCACCGGAGGCCATCACCCGAGACGCCGACTATGCCAAATTGGCCGACCTGCCCGACGATACCGCTTTTCTCAACGCCCTGCGCCCATCCAAGACCTCGGCCGGCAATCGCTTCATGACGGCATGGATGTTCCTGACGTTCGTTCCGGTCATCGTCGCGGCGGGTTACCTGGCGATCGACGGCGCGGCCAGTTACAACGTCCTGCGCACCGACACCTTCGAAGTCCACAGCCTGTCCGATACACAAACCCACCGTATCGCCGACGCCCGCCTGGCCTATGTCCTGTGCCGGGGCATCGGGTATCGCTTCGACTACCGCGTCAGATGGCCGGACACCACCGTTTCACTATGGGAGGCCTCCGATCCCCTGCACCACCTCGATGAGCGTCAAGTCATCGAGCGACTAAACACGATCGACAGCACCCTGGCCCGCGATCATATCCGCGTCGACCGCATGCCGCCTTCGCCCGAAGCCGAAGCCTGCGTTGCCGCGATGGCCAAAGGCTGGCCGCAGGCCGATCGCGCCCGCCTCCACAGGCTTGTTTTCGGGCGCTGATACGGCCGCTGGACGCGCGCCCGATTTTACCGTTATATGGCCACGGGGGGAGACTATCATTGGGGAGGCTTCCATGATCCGTCACACCATCGCTGCCCTGGCGATCGCCGCGCTCGTTCCGGCCGCGGCCCACGCACAATCCGCAGCCGCGCCGGCAGCATCGGCTAATCCTTACGCCTGCCCGGCGCCCGACGGTATCACGGCCGCGGCCTATCCCAACGACCTGTCCGACGCCGTGGTCGCCCTGCTGACCAACCGCCTGGGCACCTTCGCCACCGCCGATCAGCCCTTCGACGCCACCGACGTCTCGACCGGCAAGCCGACGATTCGCCTCGACCAGATCTGGCACAAGGGCAACCACTGGGCCTTTATCTACGAACACGGCGGCCGTGCCTATTCGATCCGCATGATGGCCTATGACGTCGGCGACGACGGTCAGCCCAACTGGGTGATGGAAGCCCCGGCGCCCAAAAACCGCGTCTGCGCCTGGGCCAAGGATCAGGTCACCGGCAAGGGCTGGTAGTCTATGCGGCGGGAACCCGTCGGGTGCCCGCCACCGCGACCAACCAGAACACCAGACCGGTCACCGCCCCCAGAGCGCACATCACGCCGAAATGCTCTAATTCGGAAAGCCATCCAAGGGCGGTGCGCTGGCCGTTCACGATGAAGGCTTGCATGTTCTGCCCGTAGGAGTAAGAGCCGGCAGGACTCGGTATAAGCGCCAGGACAAGGGTCGGCAGTCCCGCAACGAACAACCCAGCCAGCGCGCAGTTGAACGCCGTCGGGCGCGCCCGACGGCGCAAGAAAACATAGACCGGCACACCGACGAGCAGAGTCGGCGGATAGGCGCCGAACATCAGAATCAGCAAAAGCGTATTGATCGCACGTTGTAGCCAGGCTTCGGGTTCCGTGCCGGCCTGTGCCGAAAACGCAAAAGCGACCGCGACGAC
>FTDJ01001023.1_pt1 | contig 9814 bp, 10 predicted proteins | sample 1639861 | NCBI WGS metagenome assembly FTDJ01 (sample SAMEA3914869, study PRJEB12502) | metagenome | biome: forest; material: soil | place: USA | collected 2012-03-12 | depth 0.1 m | reverse complement strand
GCTTTCGACGGTGAGCAGAGAGCCCGAAACGATGCTTTCGTCGGCGATCTTGACCGCCAGGGTCTTGGTCCCCAGCATATCAGTGCCGTCGTGCTGCAAAGATGTGATGACCTGACGCGTAATGGCCATGATAACCCCCTGTTCCTCAATGGAATTCCCCGACTGAACGCGCCGGCGGCAGGAGCCTAGAACGCGGCTCCTGCATTGTCCAGATGAGCCAGAGCCTCATGCCAAAAAGTGGATTGCCACTTTTTGGATTAAACATGAGGCGTCAAGAATCAGACGGAGACCTGAGTGCCGAGCTCGACGACGCGTCCGGGCGGAATATGGAAGAATTCGGTCGGGTTGGCGGCGTTTTTCATCAGGAAAATGAACAGGTAATCCTGCCACAGCGGCATGCCCGACTTGGCCGAGGGCACGATACTGCGCCGGCCGACGAAGAAGGTCGTCGACATGAAGTCGAACTTCAGGCCGAGCTTGCGCAGCTGGCTGAGCGCGCGCGGCAGGTTCGGCGTCTCCATGAAGCCGTAGGTGACGGTCAGAGTCTTGAAATCGTCGTTGAGGATCTCGATGACGATGCGGTCATTGTCGTGGACGCGGGGCGAGTTAGCGGTGCGCACAGTCAGGATGACGTTGCGCTCGTGCAAGCACTTGTTATGCTTGAGATTGTGCATCAGGGCGACCGGCGCCAGCGCCACGTCTGACGATAGGAAGATGGCGGTTCCCGGCACGCGGTGCGGCGGGCGTTTTTCCAGCATGTGGATGAGGTCGTTCAGGGGCAGGCTGTCGCGGCGCGCCTTGTCGGTAATGATCTGCGAGCCGCGGGTCCAGGTCGTCATGACCACGATCAGGCTGGCGCCCAGCAGCAGCGGCATCCACGCGCCGCTGAAGAACTTGGTCAGGTTCGAGGCCATGAAGATGGCCTCGATGATGCCGAGCGGCGTCAGCAGGGCCAGGGTGCGCCACCGCGACCATGCCCAGATGCGGCGGATGACGATATAGGCCATGATCGTGCTGATGAACATGGTGCCGGTAACGGCAATGCCGTAGGCCGAGGTCAGGTTGTCCGAACTTTTAAACACCGCGATGAGGAAGAGCACACCGACCATCAGCAGCGTATTGATCGGCGGCACGAAGATCTGGCCGGCCTGGGTTTCGCTGGTGCGCTGGATATCCATGCGCGGCAGCAGGCCGAGTTGCACCGCCTGCTGGGTCATCGAAAAGGCGCCGGTGATCACCGCTTGTGAGGCGATGACGGTCGCCATGGCGGCGATGATCAGCACCGGCCAGTACATGAAAGCCGGCACCATGTGCCAGAACGGATTTTCGTGTGCCGTCGGGTCGAGCAGGGTGAGCGCCCCTTGACCCAGATAGTTGAGGATCAGCGACGGAAAGACGATCCACAGCCAGGCGGCCGAAATCGGCCCCTTGCCGAAATGGCCCATGTCGGCATAGAGGGCCTCGGCGCCGGTGACCACCAGGAAGACGCTGCCCAGGATGACGAAGCCGGTAAAGCCGTTGGCGATGAGGAATTCGATGCCGAAGTGTGGGCTTAAGGACTCAAGAATGACCGGCGCCTTGGCGATGAACCACAGGCCAAGGCCGGCCATGATGGCGAACCACACCAGCATGACGGGCCCGAAGAAGCGCGCCACCTTTTCGGTGCCCTTCGATTGCACCATGAACAGGACGATCAGGATGCCCATCGAGATCGGCAGGATGTAATTGTCCATGCTGTGGCCGACGTGCGGGGCATCCTTGAAGCCCTCGATGGCGCTGAGCACTGACAGGGCCGGCGTGATGATGCTGTCGCCGTAGAACAGCGCCGCGCCGCAGATGCCGAGGAAAAACAGCGTCGGCGAATATTTGCCGATGGCCTTTTGCGCCAAAGCCATCAGGGCCAGGGTACCGCCTTCGCCCTTGTTGTCCGCCCGCATCAGGAAGATGACATACTTGACTGTGACCAGCAGCAACAGCGCCCAGAAAACAAGCGAAATAACGCCGAACGTCGCTAGCCGCGGATCGGTGCCGACGCGGGTATGGCGCAGGGCTTCGCGCATGGCGTAGAGCGGCGAGGTGCCGATATCGCCGAAGACGACGCCGACCGCGCCTATGGCCAGGCCCCAGAAGCCGGTATGGCCGTGCCCATGGCTTTGAACCGATTCAGCCTCATCGGAAGAGGCGAAGATTTCCGCATCGGCGGCGGCGGAAGGTTCGGTCATGTAATCGGCCTGTGTACGCTGGACATTCGCGCACCCACACCATCATTTGTGTCTCGTCGGCGTATAGAAAGCCGCCGGGGCCGTATAATTTTCGTATAGATGACGCCGCAAAGCCTGACCGGCAAAGGCGATTGGCGACTATACGCGGCTCGCGATCCGTCTCGAAATTTGACATTGCGTGCGCTAGGCCGAGGTTGGAGGATACGCCATGGAAAAGCCGATGATTGCCGGAGCTGGGCCGGTCGGGCTGGCCGCAGCTTTGTTCCTGGCGGACAAAGGCATCCAGGTCCGGTTGATCGAACAAGCGGAAGAACGGTCGCCGACCTCACGCGCCCTGGCGGTCAATTCGCGCACCTTGCAATTGCTGGAGCCGACTGGGGTCACAGCCGAGATGCTGGCGCGCGGGCTGAAGATCGACGAGGCGCGACTGCACCACGGCGATAAGGCGCTGGCGCGGATCTCTCTGGCCGATATCGGCGGTACATATCCCTTTATGCTGGCCCTGTCGCAGGCGACGTCCGAAGCCTTGTTGGCGCAGGCCTTTCAGGCCAGTGGCGGCCAGGTCGAGCGTGGGACCAAGCTGATCAGTTGCGGCCAGCACGCTGGCATCGACGTCACCCTGGCCACGGCCGCCGGGAGTGAAATCGTCCGGCCGCAATGGCTTCTGGCGGCCGATGGGGCCCATAGTTGCGTGCGTCAATCATTGCATATCGATTTCAAGGGCAGCGGTTTTCCCGAGGCCTGGACCCTGCTCGACGTGCCGATGGACGGCGAGGCCGCGCCCAATGCGGCGCATATCCGCTTTTTCGACGATGGCGGCTTTGCCTTCTACATCCGCGTTGTCGCGGATGCGCGCCAGGAAAAGCCACCCTACCTGTGGCGGATCATTGCCAATAGGGACGATCCGCTGGTGCGGTTACCCGACCTCAAACAGGCTGGGCCGGTTGTGTGGTCATCGTCGTTCCACATCGCCCATCGTCTGGCGGCGACCTTGAACGACGGCCAGGTCTATCTGGCGGGCGATGCCGCCCATATTCATTCGCCGATCGGCGCACGCGGCATGAATCTCGGCATCGAGGATGCCTGGGTCTTCGCCGAATTGGCATCGCATGAGCGGCTAAACGAATACGGTCACCTGCGTCATCAGGTCGATGGTGCCGTCGTTCGCCGTATCAAAACCTTGACCACGCTGGTGCGTGGCCATTCGCCCGCGGTGCGGCTGCTACGCGATACCCTATTGCCGACGATGTTGCACCTGCCGGTGCGCCTGCAGATCCTGCGCGCCCTGACCGGGCTCGATCACGACCTCAAGCTTTGAGCGGCGAGGAAACGAGCGATCTCCGCCGCCGGCTCGATGCCGAAGGTGCTGTCGGCGTGGCGGAGCATATCGGTCATCCATTGCGAGAGATCGGCTGCAACGGGTTGGCTCGGGAGCAGCGGAGCGTTCGGGGCGGGGGGATCAAACGGCATGGTGTCTTCCCTTTATCTGTAACTTGGGAAGTCACTTTTACACGGCGGCGATCAAAAAGCCCGCAGGAGCCGTCGCTGCGAATATAAAGGCGTCGTCAGGCGCCGATCAACGATCGATTGGCGCGATATGGGTGCGGATCCAACTGGCAAAGGCTTCGGCGCTCAGCTCGCCATTGGCGACGACGCCGAGGCCGAGGAAGCAGGTGGTGTCGTCGGCGACTAGGCGGTGACCGTTCAGGCCAAGAAACAGCTCGATAGCGATCAGAGCGGTCGGCAGGTTGGCGTCGTGGAACAGCTGATCGTGCGCCAGGCCGTAGCCGTAGATGGCGGCCAGGCTGGCCAGGTCGGTCGAAGAGCTCTCGCTCAGCACCTCGGCGCGGGCGTAGAGCATCCGCAGCATGCTCAATTCGCGCGTGCCGGTGCGACCGCCATACTGGGCGACGATTTCGCTCTGAATCGCCTGGATGACGCCGTCACGGAGCAGTTGGTAGGCCATGACGCGCTATTTCGACAGCTCGTTGACGACGTTGCGGCGCTTGCGCATCAGGGTGCGTGCGGCGTCCATCTGCTCGGCAAATTGCGGATCGTAAGGCGTGATGCGAAAGCCATCGGGCGTATCGACCAGGAAGATGCTGTCCCCCTTGTCGAGCTGCAACTTGCCCAACAGGTCGCGCGGCAGGATGACGCCCAGCGAGTTGCCGATCTTGGTGACCTTCAGTTCCATGTACGCCTCCGGGCTGTAGTACAAACGTTATGACGTTAAAATCCTTAAATTACAAGGTTTAATAATGTGTATAACGCCGGTCCTCGGCGACCTGCGGCCGGAACGCCACAGGGTGCGCCCATTCTTTTCCACATAGTGACATGCGCTTGATGGCGCCTAATCAAGGCGCTAATAATTAATACAAATTAAATTAAAGGCCAAAATCAAGGCCGGGGAGGACTAAAATGATCGCTTCACGTCGCATGTTCATGACGGCACTGGCCGGGCTGGCCGCTGCATCGCAGGCACCACGCGCCTGGGCTCAGAGCACGGTCGCGCCGATGGTCGTCTATGATGACGAGCTCAAGAATGGCTGGCAAAGCTGGAGCTGGGCCAAGGTCGAGCTGTCGTCTCCGGTCGGCTCGGTGAAGCCGATCAAGGTCGAAGGCGATCCGTGGACGGCCTTGGCCCTGCATCACGACGCTTTTTCGACCAGCGGCTTCACCAAGCTGACCTTTTACATCAATGGCGGCGTCGACGGCGGCCAGACCTTGTTGGTCAAGGCCCTGACCGACGGCAAGGCGATCGATTCCAGCTATCCCATTCAACCGAAGGTCAAGAGCTGGAACGTCGTCGAGGTGCCGCTGAAGGATATCGGCGCCGACAATAAAATGATCGACGGCATCTGGCTGCAGGGCGAAGCCGACGCCTACAAGCCGTACTATATCACCAAGATCCAGTTCGAGTAGACGAAGCTCAGTGTAGCGGCGACAGCTTGGCGTCGAGCCGGTCGAGCGCGGGCTGGTCCGCCGGAGCCTGCATGGACGGATGAGCGTCGAAGCGCATTTCCTGGCTTGATGCCTTGAGTGTCGTCCAGCCGGGATTGCCGGTCTTGGCGAAGGCGATCCAGTCGCCATGGATCGCCTGCTCGACGCGGTGATCGTCGGCATTGAGATCGTCGATCGGCCAACGCTCGAAGACGAAGGGCACCTCCGAGCCGTGCCAGGCGCCGCTGCGCCGGGCTTGCAAAGGCGCCAGCACGTAGCTGAAGCGATAGAGCCAGGCATTGGCGTGGCGGGCGATGAAGCGCGACGGACCTGTGAAATAACCGTCGCGGAACAGCATCTCGGCAAAGGCCGTGTCATCTTTGGCGGTATCGCCATAGGCGGCGCGGATGGTGGTCAGATCGGCAGCGTTCAGGCTGTGCTCCCAGACGCTGGCCGGGTTGTGGGTGCCGGGCCCGAGCAACGAGCCTTCTTCGTTATTGGTGCCGATGATGATCGGAACGGTCGCGGCATGGCCGTCAGCGAAGGCGGCGAGCGGGCTTTCAGGTAGCAGGTCGTGATCGACAACCGGATCGGCGAGGTCGCCATTGGCCTTGACGAGATCCGCCGCCGGAAGCTTACGCAGGGCGTCGAGCGATTGCCCGGCAAAGCGGGAGCCTATGGTCTTCTGCTGGTCGGCGATGTCTGCGGCCGGGCCCCAACCGCCGCCGCCGGACTCGATGATCGCCTTTGCAAACAGGCCACGAGCGGCGGGCGCAGTGAGCAGGGCGATAATGTCCTCGCCGCCGGCCGATTCGCCGAACACGGTGACATTGTCGGGGTCGCCGCCAAAGGCCGCGACATTGGCCTTGACCCAGCGCAGGGCCGCGACCTGGTCCCACAGGCCGAAATTGGCCGCCTTTTCGCCCGGATAGCTGAAGAAGCCGAGAATGCCCAGGCGATAGCTCATCGACACGACGATGACGCCGTCGCGGGCAAAGTTCTGGCCGTCCATGAAGAAATCGGCCGGTGAGCCGCCGACATTGCCGCCACCGTGAATCCACACCATGACGGGCAGCTTGCCACCTTTGGCCGCGCCAGCCGGTGTCCAGACATTGAGCTTGAGGCAGTCCTCGCTCATCTGCAGGGCCGGGCTGCCGGGGACGACGTGCGACGGCGGCTCGGCCTGAAAGCATGAGGCGCCGAATTGCGAGGCGTCAAAATCCGCGGCCCATTTGGCCGGCGGCTGCGGCTTTTGCCAGCGCAGCGGCCCGACAGGCGGTGCGGCGTAGGGAATGCCTTTATAGCTGACATAACCATCGGCGGCGATGCCGGCGACCGGTCCGTCCTGGGTGAAGACGCGAATCTTGTCTGCGGCCACAGCCGAGCTGGCGACAGAAAGAAGGGCCAAAGTCAGTGCGGCGGCTTTAAACATGAGGGTTCCCCTGCGTCGATCAACCAAATGATAAGCTAAGCGTATTAAATGTCAATTCAATGACGGCGCTTCAGTCTTCGCCTCGCGTGAGCATTGATCGGGACCGCACTTACCCCTAGAACAGGCCTCACGCCCCAGACGGCACGCCTTGCCGCGTGAGATCAAACGCTTATTTGGACATTTGCACGATGACGAAATCCAAGGTCGCCCTGGTTACCGGTATCACCGGACAGGACGGTGCCTATCTGGCGCAGCTTTTGCTTGATAAAGGTTACACGGTTCATGGCGTGAAGCGACGGTCATCGTCGTTCAACACCAGCCGGATCGAAGACATTTATCAGGATCCGCACGAAAAGGATCCGCGCTTCATCCTGCATTACGGCGACATGACGGATTCGACCAATCTGATCCGCGTGGTGCAAGAAACCCAGCCGGACGAAATCTATAACCTGGCGGCCCAGAGCCACGTCCAGGTCAGCTTCGAAACCCCGGAATATACCGCCAATGCCGATGCGACCGGGGCGTTGCGGCTGCTCGAGGCTATCCGCATTCTGAAGCTGGAAGAGCGTACGCGCTTTTACCAGGCTTCGACCTCGGAGCTTTATGGTCTGGCGCAGGAAGTGCCGCAATCGGAAAAGACGCCGTTCTATCCGCGCAGTCCTTATGCCGTCGCCAAGCTCTATGCCTACTGGATCACCGTCAATTATCGCGAAGCCTACGGCATGCACGCCAGCAACGGCATCCTGTTCAATCACGAGAGCCCGCTGCGCGGCGAGACCTTCGTCACCCGCAAGATCAGCCGGGCGGTGGCGGCGATCAAGCTCGGCAAGCAGGACAGGCTCTATCTCGGCAATCTCGATGCCCAGCGTGACTGGGGCCATGCACGCGAATATGTCCGTGGCATGTGGCTGATGCTGCAGCAGGACACGCCCGACGACTATGTCCTGGCCACGGGGATTACCACCTCGGTACGCATTTTTGTCGAATGGGCCTTTGCCGAGGCGGACATCACCCTGGAATGGAAGGGCAAGGGCGTCGACGAGAAGGGCTATTGCACCCGCAGCGGCAAATGCCTGGTCGAGGTCGATCCGCGCTACTTCCGCCCGACCGAGGTCGAGCTTTTGCTGGGTGACCCGACCAAGGCCCACGAAAAGCTGGGCTGGGTGCATGAAACCTCGCCGCACGACCTGGCACGCGAAATGGTGCGCGAGGATCTGAAGGTGATGCAGACCGCGATCGTCATGAAAGAGGCCTGACATGGCCTGGGATTTGACGGGAAAGCGCATCTTCGTAGCCGGTCATCGCGGGATGGTCGGGGCGGCCGTGGTGCGGCGCCTGGCGTCCGAGGGTTGCGATATCCTGACGGCTGGCCGCGATCGCGTCGATCTGAAACGCCAGGCTGAGGTCGAGGCCTTTTTCAAAGCCGAAAAGCCCGACGCGGTGATCATGGCGGCGGCCCGGGTCGGCGGCATCCTGGCCAACGACACCTATCCGGCCGATTTCCTCTATGACAATACGATCATCGAGGCCAACACCTTCCAGGCGGCGCACGAGGCTGGCGTCGGGAAGTTCCTGTTTCTCGGCTCGTCCTGCATCTATCCGAAGTTCGCGCCACAGCCGATCCAGGAAGACGCCCTCCTGACCGGTCCGCTGGAACCGACCAACGAATGGTACGCCATCGCCAAGATCGCCGGCATCAAGTTTGCCCAGGCCTATCGCAAGCAATATGGCCACGACTATATTTCGGCCATGCCAACCAACCTGTATGGCCCGGGCGACAATTTCGACCTCACTTCCAGCCACGTCATGCCGGCGCTGATGCGCAAGGCGCATGAAGCCAAGCTGCGCGGTGACAGCGAAATCGTCATTTGGGGCACGGGCACGCCGCGCCGGGAATTCCTGCATTGCGACGATTGCGCCGATGCCCTGGTTTTTCTGCTCAAGACCTATTCCGGCTACGAGCACGTCAATGTCGGTTCGGGTGAAGACGTCACCATTCTCGAACTGACCCGGATCGTCTGCGATGTGGTTGGATTTAAGGGCGACATCGTCAACGATACCAGCAAGCCCGATGGCACGCCGCGCAAGCTGATGAGCGCCGATAAGTTGCGCGCCATGGGCTGGGCGCCGTCGATCGACTTGCGCACGGGCATTGAACGGACGTATCGCTGGTTCCTCGAAAACAAGGCCTGATCCGCGAGGTTGGCTAACCGTTGTCAGATTCCGATCCCGTACTCTCCCAGGAACAGGTCGCGCGTATTGTCCACGGGGTATTGCGCCTCGGGCGACGTCTGCGGGCGCAACGGCCGGCTGATAGTGTCAGCCTGTCGGCCCTGTCGCTGATGGCAACCCTGAACGAACACGGGCCGCTGCCGGCGGCGCGGCTGGCCGAAACGCAACGCCTGCAGCCGCAGTCCCTGACCCGGCTGATCCAGGATCTGGAAGGCCGGGGTTTTATCGCACGTGAACCGGGCACTGACCGCCGTACCCTGGTGATCCGGCTGACCGAGGCTGGCGTAGCCGCTTTTCGCTACGACATGGCGGCCCGCCATCGCTGGCTGCGCGACGAGATGGCGAAGACGCTCGAAGCGGACGACCAGATGCTTCTGGCCATGGCAGCGGAGGTTATGATCCGCTTGACCAAGGCAGATCACGATGAGGCTGATCTCGACTAGTGCAGTGGCTGGTCGGTCCTGTGTTCAGCGTAGCCATACTGGATGTAGTGCATTTCCGCGGCGTGCAGGTCGTTTCCGAAGGCAGCCTGGAGGTCGGGATAGTTGGCGAGATACTGTGCGGCGTTGAAGCTGTTTGTAAGTCTGTGCTCGTTGAAACCGTACTGGACGTAGTGCTCTTCAGCCTCGGCGGTATTGGTCCCAAACGCCTGGATCAGGTCGGGATTGGAGGCGATGTACTCCATGGCGTCGAAGCTGTTTGTAAGTCTGTGCTCGTTGAAACCGTACTGGACGTAGTGCTCTTCAGCCTCGGCGGTATTGGTTCCGAACGCCTGAATCAGATCCAGATTAGAGGCGATGTACTCCATGGCGTCGAAGCTGTTCGTGCTTCTGTGCTCGTTGAAGCCGTACTGGATGTAGTGCTGTTCGGCCTCTGAGGTGTTGGTGCCGAAGGCCTGGATGAGATCGGGGTTGGAGGCTATGTATTCGAGGGCATCGAAGCCGTTTGTACTTCTGTGTTCGTTGAAACCGAACTGGATGTAGTGCTG
>FTDJ01000570.1_pt1 | contig 9828 bp, 9 predicted proteins | sample 1639861 | NCBI WGS metagenome assembly FTDJ01 (sample SAMEA3914869, study PRJEB12502) | metagenome | biome: forest; material: soil | place: USA | collected 2012-03-12 | depth 0.1 m | reverse complement strand
TCGTGGTGGTGCTTTTCGAGCTGCTTTTCCATGGCGTCCTCGACCTGGTGCGGGTCTTCGAGGTTCATGGTCATCATGCGCAAAGTGTCGCAGATGAAGTCGATGGCGAAGTGATCCTTCATGATCTTCGGGAAGCGGTTGAAGATCGAGGAATCGTGCGGCTTTTCGATGTGGCTTTCGAGCGCGATGACGCCCTTGGACTTCATCGTCTTGGTCAGCAGGAACAGCAGCGACAGAAGATCCTTGTAGTCGGACGCCTTCCACTTCGGGCCGGAAAACACCTTGCCCATGCCGCCCCCCATCGCCTTGAGGGTGCCCAGGCTATTGGAAATCAGCGCAGAGGCCACGGCCGCGCCGCCGATGGCCATCAGTTCGTGCGGCGCGGCTTCGATGATCGGGGCGAAGTTGCCGCCCGAGATCAGATAGCTGCCGAACACCATGGCAAACAGGACGACGATACCGATTATCTGAAACATTTAGACCATTACCTGCGACTCATTATTGAGGCGAAGTATGGCCGTTAATGATTAAGACGCGGTTTCCCGCTGCCGCTTTTATCCCTAAGACGCGGTAAATACCGGACTTTTCAGGTGCCGGGCTTATAGGGAATGGGCGCGGCCGGCAGGCCGTTCGCCGTCGGCGGTGCGGACGTTGTCGAATCACCCATCATGGCGACGAACTCATTGGCCAGCGCAAAGCTGAGATAGCCATCGGCCGGGCGGTGATTGGCGCGCTGCCAGTCGCGAATCGCCTGACGCGTATTGACGCCGATCACCCCGTCCTGGCCTTGCGGATCGAAGCCCGCGGCCTTCAGCGCCTGTTGCGTCTTGATACGCTGGTTCAGGCTGAGCGGCGGCTCGACCGGCCAGGCGGTATGTAGCGGCCCTTTGCCGCAGACACCGTCGGCGATCAGGCCGACGCCGATCGCGTAGGCGGTCGAATTGTTATACTTGCGAATGACGTAGTGGTTGGGCAGCGCCAGGAAGGCCGGACCGTTGACACCGGACGGCAGCAACAGCGTCGCGTCCTCACCCATTTCGGCCGGCGTGAAGGCGCCGCCATCGGCGCGGCGCACGCCCTGGGCCAGCCAGGCATCGGGCTTCAGCTTGGCGGTCTCGGCTTGATAACGGTCGAAGCCCGGCGGCAGGATGACCTCGACCGCCCATGCCTCGCCGGGCTTCCAGCCGGCCTTGGCCAGGAGGTTGGCGGTCGACGCCAAGGCGTCGGAATCGGAGTTCCAGATATCGACCTTGCCGTCGTGGTCGCCGTCGGCGCCCAGCGTCAGATAGCTGTCAGGCTCGAACTGGGTCTGCCCCATGGCCCCGGCCCACGAGCCCTTCAGGGTAGCGCGATCGATCTTGCCCTGCTGCAGAATAGTCAGCACGGCCAGGAGTTCGTCTTCCGCCCACGCCCGGCGGCGGCCATTATAGGCCAGCGTCGCCAGGGCAGAGACAACGTCGATATTGCCCTGGACGCGGCCGAGATCGCTTTCCATCTCCCAGATGCCCCCCAGGATGCAGGCGGGCACACCATAGGTCTGTTCGATCTCGCGCGCATTGAGATTGGCGTCGAGCCGCGTCCGTGTCGCGTCGATACGCGCCGGAGTGACGGCGGTGCGGATATAGGAGCTGAGTGGCTTGGAGAATTCCGGCTGCTGCGAATCGGAAGCCGTCACGCTGGCCAGGGGCTGGGCGCCGGCCAGGGCGTGATCGATCAGGTCGTCGCTAAAGCCGTGGGCCTTGGCCTTAAGGCGAAAATTGGCTTCCCACTGGTCGAAGCTGGCATAGGTGACAGGCGCCACCGCGGCGTCGGGCGCGGCAGCCGTCGCCGGCGTGGCCGAGGACGCGGCGGCGGAAGCTGAGGCGGACGCCAAGGCCTGTTCCGGGGTCAGTGCCGGCGCGGCGGCAACAGGAGCCACTGGCGCGGGCGTGACGATCGCCTGATCGTGCGTCCCGGCGGAGGCGCAGGCGGTCAACAGGACAAACAGGCTGAGGTAACGAAGGCGCATAATCTCTCCTGTAGTGTCCGCCACTTAACCAGAATGCGGTACCCATTCCAAGTTTATAAACCGTTTACCCTTCGGCAGTGACGCATGTGTGATTTTTACGGCGCTTTACATTCAGGGGGCGTTTCCGGCGCAAAAAGCGCGTTTTTCCGTCACCGGTGCGTTGACATTTTCCCACGGCTCCCATAGTAACCGCCGCTCTTGTGCTGCGGGCGCGTTGTCAACGCTGGTCCTGCGGCGAAAATGTCATTCGCAAAGTCAGGTGAAAACCATGAAAGTCCGCAGCTCGCTCAAGTCGCTCAAGACTCGCCACCGCGATTGCAAGATCGTGCGCCGCAAGGGCATCGTCTATGTGATCAACAAGACCGATCCGCGCTTCAAGGCCAAGCAAGGCTAAGCCTTCGGTTTTCGGCCGCCTAATCGGCTTTCAGTTCGAACGAGCGCTTAGAGCTTTTGGCTTTAAGCGTTTTTTCGTGCGCGGCGTCCCCAAAACCTCCCAGAGGACTCTTCATGAGCGGCATCACCATCGCCTGCGCCACGCGCTTGTCCGACAAGGAATTCTTCGAACGCAGCGCCTTGGGCCGATCTTTGGCGGCCTACCGCGGCTATCCGCTCAAGCTGAACCTGTTTCAGCAAAACACGCGTGGCCTTGGCGAATGCTATAATCACGCCATCGACAGTACCCGGGATGAGGACGACATTCTCCTCTTCATCCACGACGACGTGCTGATCGCCGATTTTTTCTGGATGGACCGCCTTCACGACGGCTTGGCGCGCTTCGCCCTGGCCGGGGTCGCCGGCACCACAAGGCGCTTGCCGAGACAGCCGTCATGGGGATTTCTCGACGACCGCCTGACGCGCGAAGACCCCAAATATCTGAGCGGCATTGTCGGCCATGGTTGGGGCGTGCCGTGCGACATTTCCCATTTCGGCCCCGCCCCTCAGGCCTGCAAATTGCTCGATGGCCTGTGCCTGGCCGCCCGCAAGAAGACCTTCACCGAGCACGGCATTCGCTTCGACGAACGTTTCCAGTTTCATTTCTATGACATGGACCTGTGCCGTCAGTTCGAGGCCAAGGGGCTCGATATCGGCACCATGCCGCTCTCGCTCATCCATGAAAGCCCTGGTAACTTCACCTCGGCGTCATGGAAAACCGCGTGTCAGGCCTATCTGGAAAAATGGGGTGAATGACGATGCCGGCCATCAAAGCGGTTCTGTTCGATGTCGGCAACGTGCTGATCACCTGGCATCCCGAGAACCTGTTCCGCAAGGTCATCACCGACGATGCGCGCCGCGCCTTCTTCCTGGAGACGGTCGTGCCGATGAGCTGGCATATCAACCACGACGCCGGCGTCACCTTCGCCGAGAACCGCAAGGGGCCGCTTGAGCGCCACCCCGACTTTGCCGACGAAATCCACGCCTTCGACACCCGCTTCGACGAGATGCTGGGCGAGCCCATCCCCGAAAGCCTAGCCGTCATGGAAGAGCTGCACAAAAAGGGCGTGCCGCTCTACGCCCTGACCAATATGCCGCAGGAAAAGGCGCAGATGGTCTTCGACCACATCCCGACGTGGAAATATATCCGCGACGTGGTCATTTCGGGCGACGAGAAGATCATGAAGCCCGATCCGGCCATCTATGCCCTGGCCCTGAAGCGGATGGGGCTGACCGGGCCCGAAGTCTTCTTCACCGACGACAATGCCGACAATATCGCCGCCGCGCGGACCGCCGGCATGGTAGCGCACCTGTTCGACCGGCCGGAGACGTTGCGTCCAGCCCTGGTCGCCGCCGGGGTGCTTTAACCGCAGGCCTTTTACCCACAGGCTGGCTTATCCACAGACTGGGGGACTTATCCCCGTCTCGGCGATTGAGACCGCCGAATCGCTCGTCTATGGTCAAGGCAACATTTCAAGCGACTTTTTCTCGTACCAGGACTGCTCCCATGGCTGATGATGCTCCCTCCTTCTCCTCCGACGACGTCATCACCGGCGCGGCCCAGGGCCGACTGCGCACGATCATCGAGCGCATCGAGCGCCTGGAGGAAGACAAGGCTGTGATTTCGGCCGACCTCAAGGAGGTCTATGCCGAAGCCAAGGGCGAAGGCTTCGACGTCAAAATCCTGCGCAAGGTCGTGCGCCTGCGCAAGCAGGACAAGGTCAAGCGCTCCGAAGAAGAAGCGCTGATCGACCTCTACCTGTCGGCAATCGAGGGTTAGTCTTCGCCCTATTGACGCCTGTTCCGGCGCTCCGCATGATGATCTCATGCGGAGCGTTTTGACATTTGACGGACATGGCGTTTAAGGCCAAACCGCCGGCCAAGGGCCTGACACGGTCAAGGCCGCTGCAATCGCGCGCGGCGATGAAGCCCGGCAAGGGCTTTGCCGCCGCCGCACCGCCCTCGCCCGCCGAACAACGCAAGGCGCAGCAAAAAAAGTTGCAGGCCTCGACCTTGCGCGCGCTTGAAAAAGCCCGGCAGGACGCGGCCGAACGCGGCGTCGACCTGTCTGACTGGGAGGCGGCGTTTCTCGAGTCCGTCGCCGACCGTGTCAAAACCTACGGCCGCGCCTTCGCCGACCCCGACAAAGGGGCCGCCGGCGGTACGCTCAGCCTGCGTCAAGGTGTGAAACTTAAGGAAATCCGCAAGAAGGCCGCGGCCGCCAAACCGAAGTCCTAGAGCGCTATCTCTATCCTCGGTTCTTGTTACACGGCCCCGATATAGACCGGGCTCGGCACCGTCAGCGACTGACCGGTCGGCGACAGCGTACCGTCGTCGGCGACCTTGAAGACCACCAGCGTGCCGCCGTTCTGATGCGCCACCACCAGCCGCTTTTGCGCTTCCATCAGCAGGAAGAAGCGCGGCCAGTCGCCAAGCGTCGGCTGGATCTGCAACAGTTTCAATGTACCGTCGTCATTGATGGCGAAGACGGCTATACTGTTGTGACCGCGGTTGGAGGCATAGAGCCGCGTGCCGGCCTTATTGAGCACCAGATGCGCCGCCTGGCTGTGGGCCGTAAAGTCGGGCGGCAGCGTCGACAGGGTCTGAATTTCCTTGAGATCGCCCCCGTCCCGGCGCAAGGCGATGACCGTATTGCCGATTTCGGTGACCAGGTAGGCGTTGCGACCGTTGGGGTGGAATGCCAGGTGACGCGGTCCGGCACCCGGCGGCGCCTGAAATGCCACCTCGTGCTCGCCGATGGTCTGGGTCTTGGCATCATAGCTGTATTTCAACACCTGGTCGGTGCCGAGATCGACACTATAGATGTGGCCGTCGGTAAATTGCACCCAGTGGGCGTGCGGGCCTTCCTGACGGTCCTTGTTCGGACCGTGGCCGCTGTTTTGGCGGATGATCGCCGGTTCCTGCGGCAGGCCCCTGGCATCCAGTCGATAGAAGACGACATTGCCCGTGCTGTAATTGGCCATGGCAATCATCGATTGCTCGGCGTTGAGGCTGATATAGGCCGGCGACGCCCCGTGGGTCGACAGATCGCCGTGCGACGTCCACCCCTTGGCGCTGAAGGCGGCGACCTTGCCGTCATCCTGCTCGTTCAGAAGATAATGCAGCCTGTGCCTCGGGCTATAGGCGCCGAACGACACGTTCTGCGCCTGGGGCACGACCTCGCCCAGCGCCCAGGCATCCTTGGCCGCATCATAGCTCAGCGGATAGAGCCCCTTGTGCGCCTTGTCATTATAGGTGCCGACAAACATCTTAAGCGCCCCCGATGCCGCCCGGGCAAAGGCCGGCACCGCCGCCAATGCGGCGCTCGCGGCGATGAAAGTACGGCGATTGGTCGAACGGGTCATGGCGGCCTCCCCCTGAATTTCGGCGCAAGCTAGACGGCCCGGCGGCCCGGCGCGAGTCTTTTCATCGCCCCGGCCACAATTCATAAAATGATACCGCCGCGGGCACGGTTCGAGCAAAAAAGTGACGAACGCAACGGCCTTTTCGTTTCCTTAATCCTTGAAAGCGAAAAGTGCTGGTCTGCGGGCGACGTGTATCATCCCGGCCAGGAGTTCAGGTAATGAAGTCGAGTACGAGTCCGCTTCAGGCATTCGAACGGCTCAAGGCGGTCGAGATCTTCAGCTACGCCACCGGCGATATTGGCTTCAATCTCTATTGGGCGCCGCTATCGGCTTTCCTGATGATCTACCTAACCGACGTTGCCGGCTTCGGCATGGCCACCGTCGCGCTGCTTTTGGCGACCATGCGCTTCGTCAGCGCCATCGCCGATCCGCTGCTTGCCGCCATTGTCGACCGCACCAAGACCCATTATGGCCGCTACCGCCCGTGGTTTTTGTGGCTGGCCCTGCCGATGGCGGCTTCCGGTGTCCTGGCCTTTTCCACGCCCGGCCTGCCGGCAGGGGTCCGCGTCCCGGCCGTCTTCGTCAGCGTCATCCTGATGAACCTCATCTATACGGCCGGCAACGTCGCCTATAATGCGCTCTCAGGCGTCATCACGTCCGATTCGAAACAGCGCGAGGCGGTGCTGTCGATCCGCTATTGCGGCGCCTTCCTGACCGCCGCCCTGATCACCTGGGTGACGCCCAAGCTGGTGGCGTTTGCCGGCGCCCACCAGGAAGCACTCGGCTGGCAGTTCACCATGACCGTCTACGGCGTCGCCGCGGCCTTGATCTTCGGCAATCTGTTCCTGCATACGCGGGAACGCTTTGCCTTCGCCACCGAACCCAATACCAATCCGCTCAAGGACATCCGCGACCTGTTCACCTGCCGCCCCTGGCTTGTGCTGTTCGTTCAGGCCTTCGTCATTACCATCGCTTCGATGATGCACAGCGGCGTCACGCCCTATTACGCCAAATATCTGCTCGGTCGGGCGGACCTGGTGCCGGCCTTCACCATGATCTTCACCTTCGGCCTGGCAGGGGGGTCTGGCCTGTGCCTGGTGCTTATCCAATGGATCAGCCCGCGCAGCCTGGTCGCCGGCATGCTGATCCTGGCCGGCCTGTTCAGCATCGGCTTTTACATCGTGCCGGCCAGCCAGATCGGCCTGGTCTTCGCCTTGCAGGCCTTGACCGGTGTGGCGTTCGGCACGGTTTCGACCCTGACGGTCGCCATGTATGGCGACACCGCCGATTACAACGCCGTGCGCACCGGTCATCGCGCCACGGCCATGACCTATTCCGGCATCATGTTCTCCAAGAAGATTGGCGGGGCCGCCGCGGCGGGTCTGATCGGCGCCGGCATGGTGTTCCACGGCTATACCGCCAATGCGGCCGCTTCGACCGCGGAACTGTCGATGATCCGCCTGCTGATCGGCATCGTTCCCGCCGTCCTGTTCGGCGCCGGCGCCATCGCCACGGCCTTCTACGACCTCAATGTGGCGCGCATCACGCGCCACCACCCGGACCGCGTCGCCGCCGCCAGTGCGGCGCATCAAGCCTAGGATCAAGCCACGAAAAAAGCCTTGGATGAAATATCCAAGGCCTTTTTTGTATGCGTTTTTTGATACTTAGGGCATCGTGCCAAAAAGTGGACGCCACTTTTTGGAAAAACATGATGCAAAATAAAAAGCTAAAGCGGCGTTTTGATTCAATCAAAACGCCGCTTTAGTGCTTAGCCCGCTTCCTTGACCAGGCCCTCGAGGCCACAATCGCGGACCTTGCGATAGAGGGTCGAGCGGCCGATGCCGAGACGGCGCGCCACTTCCGACATATGGCCGGCATAGACGCCAATGGCGTGTTCGATCAGATCGCGTTCGATGTCTTCGAGCTTGCGCAGGTGGCCGGCCTCATCGAGGATGCGCACCGGGGTGTCGCCATGCAGCGCGGCCATGGCGTCATGGTGTTCCTCAACAACGTGCGCCGCCGTCGGCACCACCGCCGGCAAAGGCGCGGCGACCCCGCTGACCGCCGGGAAATCGAACGGCTGCAGGTGCGGCGTGTCGGCCAGAACGATGGCGCGATAGACGGTGTTTTCGAGCTGGCGGACATTGCCCGGCCAGTCATAGCCGCTCAGCATCTGCATCGCCTCGGCCGAGACGCCGGTGACGCGTTTGCCCTCTTCGACATTGAAGCGGCGGATGAAGTGTTCGACCAGGGCCGGAATATCCTCGCGGCGTTCGCGCAGGGACGGCGCTTCGACGGGGAAGACGTTGAGGCGATAGAACAGGTCTTCGCGGAAGGCGCCGACCTTGACCTGGTCGGCCAGGTTGCGGTTGGTCGCCGAAATGATGCGCACATCGACCTTGACCGGACGCTTGGAGCCGACCGGATCGATTTCGCCCTCCTGCAGGGCGCGCAGCAGCTTGACCTGCATGTCAAGCGGCAGTTCGCCGACCTCGTCGAGGAACAGCGTGCCGCCATTGGCTTCCTGGAACTTGCCCAGATGCTTGTCCGAGGCGCCGGTGAACGAGCCCTTTTCGTGACCGAAGAGGATGGATTCGACCAGATTTTCCGGCAAGGCGCCGCAATTGACGGCGACGAACGGCTTGCCGGCGCGTTCCGAGGAACCTTGAATGGCGCGGGCGATCAGCTCCTTGCCGACGCCGCTTTCACCCAGGATCAGTACCGGGATCGACGATTTGGCGGCGCGTTCACCCAGGCGGCGAACCATCTGCATGGCGCCCGAGGTGCCGATCAGGTCGTCGAACGAGGTGCGGTTGGCGCTGTGCTTCTTCAGGCGCGCCACTTCGGCGCTGAGATCGCCCATCTGCAGGGCGTTGCGCACGGAGACCAGAATACGTTCGGGCGAGGCCGGCTTGATAAAGAAGTCCTGCGCCCCAGCCTGCATCGCCTTGACGACGGTATCGATGCCGCCCGAAGCGGTCAGCACGACCACCGGAACGCGGATGCCGGAGGCACGTAACTCTTTCAACGTATCCATGCCCGATTGACCCGGCATGACGAGGTCGAGGATGACGGCGTCGATGCCCGTCGTGGTCGACAGGCGATCGATCGCCTGAGCGCCGTTTTCCGCGTGCAGAACGGCGAAACCCTCGCGCTCGAGCACAGCCTGGATGAGGCGGCGCTGAGTCGGATCATCGTCGCAGATCAGGATCGTTTTGGCCATTTTTTACACCCATCATCGTGTCGTTTTGACAACCGCCATCCATTTTTGGACGGCTTATTTTGAAACAGACCCTAAGCGAGTGGGGTGAAAATCCCGTTTACAGACGGCGTTTTGTCTCGATTTTTGCCGCGACTGCGCCTATGTCGGGTCGCAGCCCTCCTCATATTGATCCAAGATACGACACCCATGCCCGATACCGCCGCCACCAGCTTGCCCATTTGGGACCTGTCCGATCTGTATTCCGGGCCGGATGATCCCAAAATCGAGCAGGATTTCGCCCAGGCGGCCGGCTATCTGAAGGAACTGGCCAAGCTTCAGGGCCAATTCATCGCCGCGCGCAGCAATGCCGAACGGCTGGGTCTGCTGATCGACCAGGCGGCCTCCCTCTATGAAAAGGCCGCGGACGACATGGGCGGCGCCCTGGCCTACGCCACACTGTCCAGCACGATCGCGCGCGAAGACCCGCGCATCGCCAAGCTGGCGGCCGACCTGCAGACCCAGGCGGCCATGCTGTCGGCTGACAGCCTGTTCCTCAGCCTGGAACTGAACAAGCTCGACGATTGGGAAATCGAACAGGCGCTGAAGCTGCAGCCCAAGGCGACGCGCTGGCGGCCGTGGCTGCGCCGCATCCGCGCTTCACGCCCGCACGAACTGACCGCCGATCTCGAACGGCTGATGCTGGAGCGGATGCCGGCGGTGTCGCAATGGACGCGCCTGTTCGACGAGACCCTGACGCGGCTGCGCGCCAAGGTCGGAAAAGACAGCCTGACGCTGAACGACGCCCTGTCGCGCCTGTCGGC
>FTDJ01000546.1_pt1 | contig 9845 bp, 11 predicted proteins | sample 1639861 | NCBI WGS metagenome assembly FTDJ01 (sample SAMEA3914869, study PRJEB12502) | metagenome | biome: forest; material: soil | place: USA | collected 2012-03-12 | depth 0.1 m | reverse complement strand
GTCCGTATCATGACACCTCTCCTTTGCTGATGAATGCGGACATTGCTTAGCCTTGTGGCCTCCGCCTGACAATTCCGTGGCTCATGAAGTTTGCGTGAAAGGAGGAGGTTGGATGTCTTCTTTACTCCTGAAGGTCACCGACAACCGCCGGCCGCGCGGCAGGATCAGGCCGCCGACACGGTCGCTCTTGCGCCCGGTAATGCCGTGAAACCACTTGTCGCGCGCCTCGCCCTGCATGATGACCAGGCTTCGCGGGTAGAGGTAGTGGCTGCGCGTCGCATGCCCCAGCCGGGTGAAATCCATCGTGATGGCGCGGCCCAGACTGACGATGGCGACCGTGCGGATATGGTCGGCGTCGCGGTCGCGATGGGCGCCGATGCCCTGGCCGGGGTGGTATTCGTTGATCAGGGCGCGATCGGGCGCCACCGGGAAATAGCCGTCGGCGTGCAGGCGCCGCGCCAGCGGTTTCAGCCAGTCGGGCATGGGTTCGGGATGATAGTCCTCGCCGCGGCCGAGTACGGTGTCGTCATAGCCCCAGCCGTACCATTGCCGCCGGCGCAGCAGTTCGTGCGACCACGGCTGACGGTCGGCGGCGGCGATGATGGCCGCTTCCTCCGCCGGGGTGATATAGTTATCGCGGTAGGACAACCCATCGATGCTCGAAGGATCGAGGTCATCGAACAGGCTTTGCCGGGCAAATCCGCCCATGGTCACGTCGCATGCCTTCTGCTGCCAATTCAGAACAAAATAAGAACATATCTGCATATCCATTGCAAGCATCCAGCGGCAACGGCATGGTCGGGCCGGGAGGCTTTTCATGCTCTATGTCGCGCTGTTGCACAGCATCCTGCTGCCCAAGGGCCGGCTGGTCATGGCCGACCTGCGCGACCTGGCCGCGGGGCTTGGCCTTAGTGAGCCCAGGACCGTGGCGGCGACGGGCAATCTGGTGTTCGAAGGCGGCGATGTCGCGGCATCTGAGCTGGAGCAAAAGCTGGAGGCCGCCTATGCCGAGCGCTTCGGCCGTGCGCTCGATATCATCGTCCGCGATGCGGCGAGCTTTCGCCGCACAGTCGCCGCCAATCCGTTTCCCGACGCTGACAGCGCCCTCGTCATGGCGCGGTTGCAGCGAGCGCCCTTGCCGCCAGAAACGGCGCAAGCGCTGGAAAAACATCGTCCGCCGGAGGACGAACTGCGCATTGTCGGCGGCGACGTCTGGGTGAAATTCGCCGCGCCCCCCAGCAGCTCACGATTGCTAAGCGCCCTGACAACGCAGCGTCTGGGCGTGGGGACTTCGCGCATATTGAATACGCTGCGCAAGCTCGACGAAATGCTCGGCTAAATCCGCGCCTTGAGGAAGGCCAGGACGCGGCGCTCATCGGCAGTCAGACCGTCAGCGTCGTCTTCGAGTTCGGCGATTTCCTCGCCGATCGCCTCGCGCAGATGGCCGTCGAGATAGGTATTGATGACGTCCGGATGGACATAGCATTTGCGGCAGACGCTGGGCGTATTGCCGAGCCGCTTCGACACGCTCTCAATCGCTGCGACGACATTCTTCTTCGCCTGGGCCTGGCTGTCGCAGGCCTCGAATGCCTGCAACGCCATGGCCGCCAGCACGGTCCCGGTCCAGGTGCGAAAATCCTTGGCGGTGAAAGGTTGCCCCGTGACCTCCTGCAGGTAGCGATTGACGTCGCCCGAGCCGATATCGCGCACCGTGCCGTCAGCGTCGACATATTTGAACAGCTCCTGGCCCTCGATATCGGCACAGGCACGAATGACGTGGGCGATGCGGCGGTCGGCCAGTTTCAGGTTCCATTCCTTGCCCGACTTGCCCTTGAAGCGGAAACGGATGGTGGCGCCCGAGACATCGACGTGCTCGTCGCGGAGCGTCGTCAGACCATAGGACTGGTTGTCGCGGGCATATTCGTCATTGCCGACGCGGATCAGCGTCTTTTCCAGCAGGGTGACGATCGAGGCCAGCACCTTATCGCGCGTCAGGCCGCGTTGGCCGAGATGTTCCCGCACCGTAGCGCGGATCAGCGGCAGCGCCTCGCCGAAAGCCAGCATGTGGTTGAACTTGGTGGCGTCGCGCACGGCGCGCCACTGGGTGTGATAACGATATTGCTTGCGCCCCTTGGCGTCGATGCCGGTCGCCTGGATATGGCCATTGGCATAGGGGCAGATCCACACGTCGCGATAGGCTGGCGGGATGGCCAGCTTGCGGATGCGGATGACCTCGTTCTCGTCGCGCAGACGATTGCCGGAATTGTCGAAGAAGATGAAGTGCTTGCCGTGTTTCTTGCGGCGAAAGCCCGGCTTGGCGTCGCTGACGTAGCGCAAGCCATTGCTGCGCGCCTCGGCCTTGTAATCGTGAAGATCGGCGGTTTCGTACATGACGAAAAGTGTGCGCGAGGCGACGGCGGAAAACGATGCGGAGGCGCCGGGCGCCGCGTAAAAACTCCGTGGGCGGAAGATGAGCGAACGTGGTACACCGCCGCATGAGCGTAGCCTTTACCCGAGACGAAGATCACGAAGCCGCCGCGGCCAATCTGCCCGACCGGCCGATATCGCCGCATCCCAACCTGGTGACACCGAATGGCCTGGCGCAGCTCGAAGCCGCCTTTGCCGCGGCCAAGGCGGCCTATTCGGCGGCCCAGACCGGCGACGTCAGCGACGACCGCACCGCCATGGCGCGGGCGACGCGCGACCTGCGCTATTACACGGCGCGTCTCGGTTCGGCGCAGCGCATCGATCCGGTCAGCGATCCGCAAAAGGTCGTTTTCGGCTGTTCGGTGACCATTACCCGCGACGACGGCCGCGAACAGGTGTTCCGCATCGTCGGCGAAGACGAAGCCGATCCGGCAGCGGGGACGATTTCCTACGTCTCGCCCCTGGCGCGCGCCCTGCTCGGCAAGGAGACCGGCGATGAAGTCCAAGTCGCCGGCGGCACGGTCGAAATCGTGGCGGTCAGCGTCTAGGCCAGACCGAAGCGCACTGATCGCCCAGCGGACATTGCCGGCAGCGGCATTCATTGGCGGTGCACACGTCCTGACCGAGCTTCTTCACGTAGCTGTGCAGATCCGACAGGTCCTCCGGCGTCCAGCCGCGCAAGGCCGGCGCCAAAAGTGTTTCGGCGGCCTCGGCCGAGGTGCGTTTGCCGATCAGGCCCAGCCGCGTAAACACGCGCAGCACGTGCGTATCCATGACCAGGGCATCGCGGTTGGAGGTGCTGAAATTGACCGCCGCCGCCGCGACCTTTGGCCCGGCGCCCGGCAGGGCCTGATACCAGGCCAGAACCTTGGGCAAGGGTTCGCTGTCGAGAAAATGCAGGTCGAAATCCGGATGGAAAGCGTGGATGTGGCGCAGCGCCAGTTGCAGGTTCTTCGCCTTCTCTTCCGGAAACTGCACATCGGCAATGATGGCGACGATATCGGCTTCCGGCGCCGCCATGACCTCGGCCCAGGCCGGATACCGTGCCTTCAATTTCTCGAAGGCGCGCAGTGATTGCCAATCCTTGGTGCGGCTGCTGATGATCGACTTGACCAGGGTGTCGATCGGCTCGCGCACGGTTGGATAGGGCAACAGCCCGATGGCGCCCTTCAAACGGGTGTAGATCTGGGTGATGCGGTCGCTGAGACCGAAGTCGAAAAGCTCTGCTTGCATGACGCAAGTCAATAGAACAAATACAGAACACTTGCAAATGAAAATGCACTACCCAGATGCTTTGAGGACGTCACGAAACTGTTAGACGCCGGTGATAGTCGTCATCATAACCCCTTGCCGCCAAAGGATTGCGCCATGAAGCTGCTCCCCGCCCTCGTCCTGGCCGCCACCGTGATGGCAAGCGCCGTATCGGCCTCCTCGGCACCCGTGTTGATGATCTCGATCGACGGCCTGCGCCCGGGTGACGTGCTCGACGCCGACAAGCGCGGCATCCACGTCCCGGTGCTGACGAAACTGGCGTCTGAGGGGCTCTACGCCACCGGCGTGCGCAACGCCCTGCCGACCGTGACCTATCCCAACCACACCACCCTGATCACCGGCGTGTGGCCGGCCAAGCATGGCATCGGCAACAACACCGCCTTCGATCCGCTGCAGCAAAATATGGGTGGCTGGCAATGGTATGCGCGCGACATCAAGGTCGAGACGCTGTGGGACGCGGTGCATGGCGCGCATGGGACCGTGGCCAGCCTGTCGTGGCCGGTCAGCGTCGGCGCCTCGTCGATCGACTACAACCTGCCGGAATACTGGCGGGCGCGAAACAGCGAGGATCTGAAGCTTTTGCGCGCCCTGTCGACGCCCGGCCTGATCGACAATCTTGAAGCCTCGACCGGCGTGACGCTGGCCGACGCTTTCGGCGAGACGCCGCAGGCCGACGCCGCACGCGCGCGCTTCGCCGCCGCCATTATCGCCGGCAAGCACCCGGCCCTGACCACGCTGCACCTGGTGGCGCTCGACCATATCGAGCACGAAAAAGGCCCAGGTTCGCCCGAGGCCGATCAGGTGCTGGAACAGCTCGACGCCACGGTCGGTCAACTGGTAGCCGAGGCGCGCAAGGCCGATCCAGACCTGGTCATTGCTATCGTTTCCGACCACGGCTTTGCCCCGGTACAGCACGACGTCAACATCATGGGCGCCTTCGTCAAGGCGGGGCTGATCACGCTGAACCCGACGACGCATAAGCCCACCGCCTGGGAAGCCATGCCGTGGGGCGGCGCCTCGGCCGCCATCGTCCTGGCCCGACCGGACGACGCCACGCTGAAGGCCAAGGTCAAGGGTGTGCTCGACGCGTTGGCTGCCGATCCGGCGCTCGGCATCGACCACGTCGCCGATGCGTCGGAAATCAGCGGCGACGGCGGCACGGCGCAGGCGGCGTTCTGGATCGACTTCAAGCCGGGCTATGAGATGGGGCAAAACCCGCAGGCCGACGCGGTCGGACCGGGCTCGGTCAAGGGCACGCACGGCTATTTCCCGACGCATCCGGAAATGCGCGCCACCTTTATCCTGGCGGGTCCGGGTATTCCGGCCAAGGGGTCTATCGGCGAGATCGACATGCGCGCGATCGCGCCGACTCTGGCCAAGGTGTTGCAGGTTTCCCTGCCCTCCGCCGACGAGAAGCCCCTGTTTTAGGTTCCGTCGAACGTGCTGAGGCTGGCCAGTCCGTCCTCGAAATCCATCAGGATGTCGGCATAGTCGTTCGGATGCAGACGGTCGCGCACAGCGACGCTTTTCAGGCGGTAACGCCAGAACGAAGCGATGTGGTCGAGCACGGCGATACTTTCGCCCAGTTCGTAGAACAGGCTCGGCCCGTCGATCAGGAATTGGCGGAACGGCGCCGGATCGCCGCGGTCGACCAATGAACCATAAGCCGTGTCGTAAACGCGCAGCAGGCGGCCGACGCCGACGATCGCCGTGGCGATGCGCTTGCCGATGCGCGGCCGCGCCTCGTTGAGATATTCGCGGATGCCGGGATCGGGCGCGCCGAGCGGCTGATACTTGGCCAGCCCTTCGATGACGCCCTGCATCTCTTCCTGAAGCTCAAGGTAGCGCCACTTGAAATAGAGAAAGCCGCGCCACGAGAAGATGCCGTCGAAAAACTCGTCATCCGACAGGCGTAAGGTCGGCTTCAGCGGCTCCAGTTCCTTGCTCAGTTCGTTCGACAGGATGTGGCTGGCCAGTTTCAGCGAGGCGCTGTTGATGGCTTCGCCGAACGCCATGCGCACCAGGCGCTCGATCTCGCTATTGGCGAAACCGACCATGCGCTGAACGTCGCTGGGCGAAATCTGCAGGTAGCAACTGGCGGGCTTGTAGCCGTGACGCGCCAGGACTTCGCGCACCAGGAATGGATCGAGCGACGGGATCGAGTCGAGCAGTTTCAGGGTTTCGATATCGGCATTGACAGCCATATCGTCGACAATGCCGAAATGGCTGCGGCAAAAGGCTTTGAAGCCGACCTGGTCGACGAAGATCGAGGCGGCGCCGACGCGCAGATCGGACGGATCGAAGGGAATGAGGATCTTGGTCGCGGTGCGCCGCGGCCGGTTGAACAGCTCAAGCTCGTTGGCACGCAGGCTGTGTTTGATGATGATCGACTTGTTGAGCCGGGCATCGCGGAAAAACGGGCGGCGGTTATATTCCTTGTCCTCATTGGACATCATGTAGATCTGCGACAGATTGAGCACCCGGCTGGTCGAGGCCGTCTCGCCAAGATTGGCCAGGCTGCGCAATTCGCGCCCCGGCTTGGTGGCGGCACTGAAATTGAAGCTGTCGGCCTTGGATGCGGATCTCATCACTAAACACGTCTCGAAGTCGGGCCGGACATGGGCGAGCCGTTGCGGACATAATCGTTCGCTCGCGCCCCGTCACATCGGGCTGGGTATGAAAGAATGGCTATTCGGGATTGGCCTGGAGCCAGGCCGGGTACGCAAAACACACGACTGCACGCTGCCGATACGGGCGTTGCGAAAGCGCTTACATCAAAGCGGATAAGCCCCCCGGCCCGTCCGTCCATATCGACAACCCAGTTTTGACATGAGAACGTCAAGAGAGGGTAAACAACCACCTAAAGCCCCTGAAATCAGCGTGGAAAAACAGGGCGTTATTATTGCAAAGTTGCAGTATTTGGGATTCGTGCCCTGCGCTGAGGACAGGCACCGGCGCGCGGCCACGCCGGTGCCTGTTTTTCCTATTCGCCGTGCGCCACCACCCAATCGGTAATCCGCTTCAGCGCCGCCGGCGCCATGGTTTCCTCAAGCTCGACGGATTCGGCCGCAGTGCCGATCTTCGCCGTCTGAAACATGTGGTTGAGCCCTGGCAGTTCGACGATGGTCACGTCCGGATCGTCCTTCAGGGCGGCCTTGATCGCCGGCAGATTGTCTTCAAGCGGCACATAGAGATCGTTGGTGCCGTTCAGCGCCAGGACCGCGACGCGCAGCTTCTGAAGCACCGGGATCGGGTCGTAATCGACGGCCTGACGCCACCACGCGCTGGTCAGCTGGCGGGCCACCGTTTCGGCATTTTCCGGCGCAATGAAATGGTCGGCGGCGGCCTGCGCCATATCGGCGCGGGCAATCGACAGGGCCTCGGCGTCGCTTTTGGCGGCCTTCAAGTCCTTATAGGCCTTGGTGAAAAAAGCGCTGCGGCGAGCAATCTGGTCCTCCGGCATGCCCGAGGCCCGGGCGATGCGGGCGGTCTGGTCGTTGAGTAGGGCGCCCAGGCGCATGCCCGGCCCGGCCATGAGCACGACGAAGCGCACCGATGGATTGCGGACGGCGATCATCGGCGCGATGGCGCCGCCTTCCGAATGGCCGATCAGGCCGATATGGTCTGTGGCGATCTCCGGACGCGATTTCAGGAAGGTCACAGCCGCTTCGGCATCGTCGGCAAAGTCAGGGATCGCCGCGCTGGCAAAGTCACCGCCCGATTGACCGACGCCACGCTTGTCATAGCGCAGCACGGCGATGCCGCGCCGGTTGAGCGCATCGGCCAGCACCCAAAATATCTTGTGGCCAAAGCCGTTTTCATCGCGCGTCGCCGGCCCGGATCCGCCGATCAGGACGACAGCGGGAAACGGCCCCTTGCCATCGGGGATGCTGAGCGTGCCTGCGAGCGTTACGCCAGCGGAGGTGTTGGTGAAGGTGACGTCCTGCGTGCGGTACGGCCGCGGGCCATCGGCGATGGCGTCCTCTTGCGGGCGTTTGGGCGGCGCCAGATCCGAGCGTTTGCCCGTCATGCGCGTCAGGACCAACGGTAAGGCCGCGCCCTGCGTCCAGGTGCCGACCCAGGCCTTCTTGTCGGCATTCCACTCGCCTTTGTAGCTCGCGCTGATCTTGGGGATGGTGAAGTCGAGATGATCGGCGTCGGTCGTTACAGCGTCGGCGGTCAGGACGAAGCTGCCTTGATCGGGGCTTTCGAGCGTCGCCTGATAGTGGCCGGCGCTGTCCTTGGTGACGTGCACGACGACATGGTACTGGCCGACCAGGACGCCGACCCAATCGCCCGTCGCGTCTTCGGCCGATGCGCGACCTGTGGTCAGGGCCAGCAGGCCCGCCGTAACCAACAGGCTTTTCAGTCCCAATCGTGCTGTTGAATGTGTTTTCAAGATCGTCGTCCCTCTGCAAAACGCCATACCGGCGTCAGGCTTGCAGTCGGGGCGCGGAGCGGAATCTTACAGCGCGGGCGCGGCTGAATTTTTTCGCATCTTGGCCGTAAGATTATCCGCCGTCGCGCGACTGGGCTTATAGAGGACCGTGAATGACACACCCGTGCTAAGCCTTGAAGAGATTGTCGCCGCCCATGCGGGCATGGTCCGCCGCATCGCGACGGTCTATGAACGCCAGCCCGACCGCATCGACGACCTGGTGCAGGAAGTCTGGCTGGCGGTATGGCAGGCCCTGCCCCGCCTGACTGAGGCGGCGATGCTCAAGCCCTATATCGCCCGCATGACTCAGAATATCTGCGTCACCCACGTGCGCCGCGCCTTGGTGCGCAAGGCCGAGCCGCTGACCGACACGGTTCCTGACACCTCAACGCCGATCGATGAGGCGACCGACCATGCCCGGCAACTGGCGCGGCTGACCGAGGCGGTACGCGGCCTGCCCGAACCGCTCAAGGCGGTCGCCGGCCTCTACCTCGAAGACATCGCCATCAAGGATATCGCCACCCTCCTTGCCATCAGTGAAAGCAACGCTTCGGTGCGCCTGCATCGCGCCAAAGCCCTTATCCGAAAGCATTTCGGAGACGTATCATGAGTGAACTTCCAGAGATCGATCCCTTTGCCCGGTTGTGGCAATCCGCGCCCGAACCGGACACAGCGCAGTTGATGGCCGATATCCGCCGGCTGCAGAAAATGCATCAGCGGCACAACCGCGTATTGGTCGTCATTCTCTGCGCCACGGCCGGGCTGCTCGTTTTCGGCGCCGCCTGCGTGGGATCGGTTGGTTTGTGGATCGCCGCCGCGGTGTGGATCGTCTTCGTCGCCGGAGCGATCGGCTATGAACGCATGCGCTGCCGTGCGGCGGACGCGCTCGACCTGGATACGGTCAGCCTGCTGAAGCGCATGATCAGGCGCGCCAAACGCGGCCTCACCCAGGCGCGGCGTATGTATATCGGTGTGCCGATCGCGGCGGCTGTGAGCTGGATGGCCACGCGGGTCTTCCTGCCGCATCTCGGCGCCGGCGGGCACGCGCTGGCCCCATGGCTGGCCGCGATCTATACGGCCGCCAGCTTTGCCATGCTGGCCGGGATGGTCGTCGCGGGTCTGGTCCTGGCGCGCGCCAGAAAGCACCAGCTTCAGGAATTGAGCGAAAAACTGCGGTCCTTCGAAGAGGGTTTGTAAGGAATTCCGACGTGGCGCGACTGGAGATCTGGTCGCCGGGATTTATCCGGCGCGAACGTCAGGAGATCCCAATGAAATACACACGCAGCTTCGTTGTTTTCAATTTTGCCGTCATCTGCGTCCTGCTGGCCCTGGAATGGTACGAAACCCATGGCGGCGCGGTCATTATCCCGCCGAAAGACGTGTTCTTCGTCATTCTGCTCGTCTCTCCGCTGACGACGGTTCTCTATACGCTGAACCGCTGCGTGTTTCGGCGTGGCAAGATGGGGGCTGTGAGTTAGCCGACCTCAGCCTTGGCGCGGATGTGCTCTACAGACTCAAACACCCCGGCTTTATGGCCGGGGTTGTTTTATGGCGTGGTCGAATGGTGTGTTTCATGTTTCGCGCGCCGGCGGCGACCTGCGTTTGAACCTACTTTTTCGTAGGTTCAGATCGGGCTCGAGCGACGAACAATAAAAAACCCCGGCTTTTGGCCGGGGTATTTTTAGTATTGGTTGCGGGAGCAGGATTT
>FTDJ01001041.1_pt1 | contig 9858 bp, 8 predicted proteins | sample 1639861 | NCBI WGS metagenome assembly FTDJ01 (sample SAMEA3914869, study PRJEB12502) | metagenome | biome: forest; material: soil | place: USA | collected 2012-03-12 | depth 0.1 m | reverse complement strand
GTTGAGCATATACAGCGTCTGATTGGCGCTGGTCACCGCATTGGCGTCGGCGCCGAAGGTGAAGCCCTTGCGCTCCAGGTCCGCCTTGAGGTCGCCGGGCTTCTGATTGGTCGAGCCTTCGAACGCCATGTGCTCGACGAAGTGGGCCAGCCCGCGCTGTGACACCGTCTCCTCCATCGATCCGGCGGCGATGCGCAACTGAATGATGGCGGTGTGCGGCGGCACGGCGTGGTGCATGATGACGTAGCTCATGCCGTTGGGCAGGCGGCCCCACACCTGGTTGGGATCGGCCTTGAAGGGCGAATGCTCCTGCGGAAAGGCGATGGCCGGCATCGGCGCGGCATGAGCTGCGGTCGCCAGCAGTGACGCCAGCGTGACCGTGCTGATCGCCCCCGCGAGAACGCGGCGAAACGGTGTGAAAAACGGCATGATCCCCTCCCCAGGCTCTCTAGGCCAAGGTTCCCGGACACAACCTACGGAAACCGGTGGACATCCTTAGCCGAGCCCGTGACGATTTCAAGCGCCAGCTGCGGGTTTCAAAGCCGAAAATTCGGGATGGCGGCGAACGTCAGCGCCCTCGGCTCGCACCGCAAGGCCCCCACCACCAAACTCGCTGTCGCTCGTTCGGTCCCCCGCCCTCGCCGGGCCGCGCCCACGAGTGGGGCGGTAAAAAAGGGGGAGGAAGGCGTTCCGTCCTAAACCGAGCGAGATGGCGAGCTAAAAAACCTTCTGACGCGAGGCCCTTCTCTTCTTTTTACCGCCCCACTTGTGGGGCGGGGGACCGCGCGAACGCGGAGCGGAGCGTGGTGGTGGGGGCCTTGCTGTCGAATGAGCGGTCACGACAGCCGAAAACGGCCTCGACACGGGCCACTACACTTAACGGCGCATTAATTGCACCTTTCCGGGAAACGTCCCGGAATTGTACGGATAGCCCAATGCAACCCACCTTCGGCCGCCGAAATGCCGCCCCCGTCTCCGCCGCATCAGCCGCCGCCGCAACCCCGGCCGCCCCGCGCTACACGCCGGCCAATCCTGCGCCATCCAATCCCGCTCAGCCCAGCGACGTCCCCCTGTCACGGCGCCATTGGGTCGATCGCGTCCTGCACGTCCTGTTCAGCCCATCCGGCCGCATTCCGCGTGGCTACTACCGGGTGGTGACCGCCTTCAGCATCCTGCTCTACTACATCGCCATCCAGCTCTGCCGCCAGGTCCTGATCGACGCCCACGCCGGGACGGCCGGCGCCTTCATCCCTTCGGATCTGTGGCTGGCATCGCTCGAGCTGTTCACCGCGCTCTTCCTGTTCGGCCTGGCGCTATGGAGCGGCATCGCCGGCACCATCAAGCGCTGGCACGACATGGACCGCACCGGCTGGTGGACCCTGCTGTTCCTGGTGCCGCTCATCGGCTGGCTGGGCCAGCTGGCGATCGGCTCCTGGGTCATCGGCACGCGCGGCCCCAACCGCTTCGGCCCGCCGGCGTACTAGGCCGGATGCCTATTGAGGCAAATTGACGACGGACAGGTTCCTGAAAACAACGACGATCAGGGCCGACGTCACGAATAAGGTAGCGATCACAAGCATAGTGACCACCGCAATGAACAGGACGGGATTTTTGCCGAGTTCGAGTGATCCGCCCATCCGGGTCGGCAACCGGCGCTTCGTTAAGGCCATGTGCAGCAGGACGACCAAAAAGGCTTCCGACGCGATGAGTATGATGAATGGCATGGGCCGGTCCGATGTTCAAAAACGTGAGGCGAATTTACAGCGTCATCCCTGAACGCGACAGTGCGTGCCGCGCCCGCGCTACTTACAAAAACTCCTCCGGCCGCGGCTTCGGCGCCCAGGCGCAGACCTCGCTGAACCGCCCGTCGGCGCCCGCCGTCAGCAGATGGCGCGTCGCCACAGGCTGGGGGGACGTCCCCACTCCCGCTTCCCAATCGTCGGGCGCCTGCCCCGGCAAGGCATTGCCGACCGAATTGTCGCGCTTGTAGAGATAGGTCTTGCCATCGACCTGGACGAAGGTGACGAAGTCGACCAGGCTGCCGCGCAGGTCGGTGCCGGCGACCGCCTGGGCATCGATGGCCATATCCGCGCCCTCCCCGCCCCGCCGCCAGCTTAGGCGGTCAAGATCGATCTCGTTGTCGCCGCTGAGGCCCAGGGTCAACTGGTCGGGCACGCCGTCATTGTCGATATCGAGCGCATAGGTCACGGGCTTACCGTCCGCCAGGTCGTCCATATTCGAATGGACGCCATAGGCCGCCGTCACCGGGTCGGTGTCGTCCAGCATATGGCCCTGCAGCCGGGCATCGAGCGCGCGGCAGACCGGCGCACCGGCCTTGACCAGATTGAGTCCCGGTGGCGTGCGCCGGATCACGGCCGACACCTTGGGGTTGGGCTTGGGCAGGCGCCTCGACAGATCGGTCAGATCGCAGTTCTTCGCCTCGTCCGCCTCGCCGCGCGTGGCGCACACCGTCATGTGCATCCGGCGGTTGACGATGATCTTGTAGACCACCTGCTTGGCTTCCGGCAGGTCCATGCACGCGGCATAGCCGTCATATTCGCGGCGATCGACGACCTTGACGCCGTCGACCCAGACGCTGATCGTGCCGTCCTCGATCTCGCCGCAGTGGTAGTGCGGCTGCCAGAACGACGCGAAATTCATGCGCACCAGATGCCCGGCGACCGGACAGGCGAAGATCTCCGTGGAGGTGCCCCTGGGCATGTCGATGGCCTGCGCATCCGGATCGTCGGCGCTGGTCCAAGTGGCGGCATCGGCCGTGCAGCGCGCCCACGCGGCGCCCGAATCGACAGTGTCCGCGCGGGCCGGTAAGCCGCCCGCCATCTGCAGCGACAGCGCCATCACCAGCGCCCAAAACCATGCCCGCATCGTTCTCCCCCCGCGACGCTTTCACGATACCCCGCGCTTACGGCTTGTCCAGCGGCAAGTAACCATTGCGACCGCGTGTTCGCGGGCGAGCGCAGGGCAATTCATGGCCAATGCGCCGGATCACTTGCCGGTTTTCGCGCCGGCAGGGCACACCGGTGGTGAGGTGCGTTCGATGTCCGCGAACGCCGCCGCCATGCCCGGCTGCCAGATCGCATCGCGCCAATGGGCGCAGCCGAGATTGGCGTAGGGATTGAAAAGAAACGTCCTCATGGCTTCGGCATCTGTTGCCGCGAGCTTTTGGCCCACGCCATCGAACGAAACGCGACACACTTCGGAGTCGGACGGCCCGGCGGGCGCCCGCCCTTGTTGAACAGAGTCCAGGAATTTGCACGAATATTGATCAATACCCATCCTTTTCAGGAAATCCTCGCTCCCCTGTTCATCGCTGGTTGAAAAGAGTCCCTCCGCATTGGTGAAATTCGTCCCGGTCAGCGTGGCGCCGTCAAAAGTCAGGTGCCTGGGGAACCGGTGCAACGCGTCCGCCACCGGTGGATATTTCAGGTTGAAGACAGGAAAGCCATCGAACGTGGCGCGTGACAAATCCGCGCCTTGAAAATCCGGCAGAGTAATTTCCGAAATCTCATCCTCACCGACATTGCCCACGTGTCGTGCCTGATTCATGCCGTCTATTTCGGTCTCTACGAAGTTGTGTTCGGGCATATAATCGAAGGCGGGGTCGCCTCTGAACAACATGACAAAATGGGCGTCCGCCAGGTGGGCCTTTTTGAAAGTCACACGAAGGAGATGGCTGTTAGTGAAATTGGCCCCCTCGAGATGGGCGCCGCCAAAGTCCGTCTCGTCGAGGATGGCATATGAGAAGTCCGCCTTCTCTAGCGGCAAGCCCTGCAACTGCTGCCGTACCAGCATGACGCCGGTATAATCCTTGTACCCCGATCCCTCCTTCATCAGCGCCACCATGGCGCGATCGACCGCCACCATGTGGTCTTCGAGAGATGCCACAGCGACAAAGGTGAAAAAATCGGAGCCGGCGTCTTTCCCTTGTTCCCATCGGTTCATTAATCCCTTGGTTATGCGGCGATTGAGCCCGGCCAGCGACGCCGAGCATTTGGTCAGGGCGCGATCGGACGTCGTCTCCGGTTTGATATCGGACAGAAAATCCGCCATGCCGCTCAGCATATTGGCATCCGTCTCGACGGCCATCTGGTTGGCCACCGAGACCAGCACCTGCTCCTGCATGGTCTGCTGGCGCGGATCGATACCCTTGTCGTCGCCATCGGGCCGGGAGAGGTACACCGCCAGCGGCACCAGCGGCCCGAGCCAGGCCGAAGAATCCCGGCGCTGCACGCCTTCGACCGGCGCCGCGTCCATGAACGACCGCAAGGAGCTCAGCGCCGCCAGACGGATGGGGACCTTGTCGGAAGCCAGGTTCAACAGCACGCCGTCGAGGCGCTTTTCCGTCGCCGTCCACTCGGTCTGCGACCGCTGTTGCCGGCTTTGCTCTTGCTGATTGACCCACTCGAAAACGGAAATCAGTCCTCCGAACAGCGTCGCCAGTGCCAGAATGATACCCGTGGCACCGGAAATGCCCTTCAGCCACTCCAGTTGCTGAAATCCGGGCGCGAGTTGCTTTTCAAGCAACTCGCGCTCCACATTCAGCTTGGCGGTTTCCGCCTGCAGCTTAAGCAGAGCCGCCCTCTTGGCCGCCGTGTCGGCCTTGGGCTTGTCCGGCGTCGCGGCAGTCTTTACGGGGGGAATGCTCATTCAGCTGACGCCCCCGGCCGAAGGCTTCCGATCGGTATGTGCCGATGCCCCACAGCCAACCGCCCACCCCCGGCCTGGCTTGGAGCCTTCTTGAACAGGTCGGCGCCGCGCGGCGACAGAGTACTGTAGGTGGTCACGCCTTCCTCCCCCGAGGACGAATGCCATTTGCGCGTGAACAAAGCGGCCGTTCCGCGTTCTGTTACCGTCCCATCTTTAAAGGCGACTCTCAAGCAGGATTCAACCCTGCCGACATTGAACCATCGGCTGAGACATTTCTGCATCTACAGAAATGAGTAGCCCGCCAGGGCAGGCGCATACGGCATGACCGGCATCTTAGAGCTGAGCGCCCCCTTGCCGGCGGTTTGTCCAGAGCCTAACCATACACGCACGCACAGGGGCTGAGGGGCATCTCATGCTGGATCCATGGAGCAATTTCTTCGTCATGGTCGGCGGCGGCACGGCGGCTCTCGCCGGGCTGATCTTCGTCGCCATGTCGATCAACCCCGAAGGCATTGTCCGCAACACCACGCACAAGAACCGCGCCATCAACATGCTGTCGGGCTTTTCGGCCATCTTCATGGCCTGCGGCCTGGCGCTTCTGGGCAAGCAAAGCCTGCTCGCGCTCGGCGTCGAATGGCTTGTGCTGTGGGGCCTGGCCACCGCGATCTTCGTGCGCGGCTATGTCGTGGCGCTGAAAGCCGGGATGAGTTCCATCGGCCTGACACCGGCGCGGCTGGCCGGCGGGACGCTGTGCTATGTGGCCGAAGTCGCCGGCGCCGCCCTGCTCATCCTAGGCCGCCCCGAAGGCCTCTATGTCTGCGCCATTGCCATCATCGTGCTGTTCGGCTTCCTGATTTCCGGCGCTTGGCTGCTCATCGTCGGGGTTTACGAAGAGCCCAAGACCTGAGCGCTTCCCAGATGAACCGAACCTGAAAAAATACCGCCCGGCTTCGTTCAGGTGACAACCGCTACGACTGTGAAACCGCCGATGCGGCAAACACAGATCGAGGGGAAGTCCTATGTGGAAGACATCGAAGCCCGTTTCATCCGGCGCCGTCATGATCGCCCTGCTGGCCAGTGCCAACGCCCGCGCCCGTGTGGGCGCCAGCGCACACGCGACGCCATCATGGCAAAAGCTCAGAGCCGCGCAGGCTCAACGGCCGTTGTCAGCGCAGTAGCCCCCGCCGTCAAAAAGGTTCCTTGACAGGCAAGGCACGCGCGGTGTCCGCTGCCCGTGAAACGGGGATTCCGATGACGCCTGTGCACACCCAATCGCCACCAACGGATGCACACCGCCCAGATACGCATCGTCTTTCGCGCACGCTCGTCTTTGCCACGGCCCTGATCTGGGTGCTGAGCGTGATGGTCATCAATCTGCTGACCATCGTCTGGGCGGCGCAGAACCGGCCGGGGCTGAGCGACCACGACGCCTATTTCGCCCGCCATATCGAGGCCGGCCAGATATTCGACACCGTCGGCGGTCTGACACAGGACTCGCCCTTTGCCCGGGCCGGGGTAAAGAATGGCGATCATATCCGTTTCGACCGCCTGTCCGACGATCACCGCGCGCTGCAGGCCGGCGACGTCGAGGGCCTGACCGTGCTCGGCGCTCAGCCCCGGCATATCGCCGTCACCCTGACGCCCGCGTCGTCGCCCGACCGGGCGCAGTGGAGCTGGTTCTTCGCGCTCGACGGCATAAGCGCCCTGCTCGGCAGCGCCATTGGCCTGCTGATCCTGCTGCGCAGCCGCGGCGCCGCCTCGCTGATCGTGCTCGGCGTCCTCTTCGCCACGTTGAACTATTCGTACGAACTGCCGATGCAAAACGCCGCGCCGACCTTTCCGCTGTGGCAGATTCTCTATGCTCTGAACGGTAGTCCGGTGTGCTTTCCTCTGTTCGCACTCCTGTTCTACCGCGAACACGTCGGCCGCGTGCCGCGTTTCGTCTATGGCCTGTTCGGCCTGCTCGGAGCCGCCACCTACGGCATCCGCGCCGCCGTCTATGTTTGGACGATCTACGGCATGACCGGTCTTGGCGGCCACGAAGACACATTCGATCAGATCGGCGGCATCGCGTCGATGCTGATCTCCGCCGGCGGGCTGGTCTTCGGCTGGCTGAACAGCGCGCGCGATATCCGCCGCCGCTACACCTTCGTGCTCGTCGCCCTGTCGGGCTTCATCGTCTATGGCGCCAGCACGATGAGCGCCGGCCTGCTCGGTATGAAGCTCCACACATCGTGGCTGGTCTGGCCGTTCGAGATCGGCGGCACGGCGGCGCCTTTGATCTTTGCCTATGCGGTGCTCAAGGACAAGGTTCTTGACCTCGGCTTCGTCGTCAACCGCGCCCTGGTCTACGGCATCGTCTCCACCGTGCTGCTGGTGGCGTTCGGCCTGATCGAATGGGCGTCGGAGCACTTCATCCCGATCGAGGGCAAGGAAAAGAACGTCCTGATCGATGCCGCCATCGCCCTGACGGTCTTCCTGACCTTTCATCGCCTGCGCGATTTCGTCGAGGAGCTGGTCGAAGGCGTCTTCTTTCGCCAATGGCACCATAACGAGGCCGAACTGCGCCGTTTCGTGCGCCAGGCCAGCTTCGTCACCAAGCCGCAGGCCCTGCGCGACGGCTTTCTGGCCGAGCTGTCACGCTTTACCGGCGGGGCGGAGGTTGCGCTATTCCAGGCGGAGGGCGCGAATTTCAGCGACGGGAATTTTAGCGATAGGCGCCACATCGACGCCGATGACCCAGCCGTCATCGCCATGAAAGCCGATCACGCGGCCGTCGAGAGCGCCGACCATCTCGACCTGCCTATGATCCATCGCGGCGAGCTGACCGGCTTCGTGCGCCTTCACGCCAAGCCGTCGGGCGATAGCTACCGGCCGGACGAGCGCGAGGTCCTGGCCTGGGCGGCGCATCAGATCGGGCTGGACCTGCACGCCCTGCGCGTCGAGGCGCTGGAGAGCGAAACCCGCAGCCAGCAAGGCGAAATCCGCGAGCTTGCCGCGCGCAATGCCGACCTTTTGACCGCACTCGGCGCCCGCAATCCGGCTTAGGCGGCCATCAACTCCAGCGGTTCGTTCCACACGCCACGGCCGGCGATGTGCACCGTGCCGCGCGTCTCGGCCGCCGCGACGTCGGTGCGCGGGGCCAGCAGGCGCATCAGGGCGCGGCATTCGCACACCGTGTCCGGGCGCACCATAAAGATGTCGCCGCTGTGGCTCGACATGAAGGCGTCGCCCGCCGGGCAGTCGCGACCGGTTTGCAGGATCAACGCCGCGCCACCGAGGCAGGCGCCTTCGCTCAGCTGGCGCACGACGTGCGGCACCATCAGCGTTTGGGCATCGAGCGGCACGATGACGAAGTCGAACCGCTCGCCGGCCTCCAGCGCCAGGCAGGCCGCCCGCGCCGAGGCCACCGTCATCACCTCGACGCAGACATTGGCGCGCGCCACGCTGAGAAAGGTCCGGGCGGCATAGTCACCGCCATCGACATAGAGGATGCGGGCGCGGTCGGTGCAGATGGCCTGGGTCAAGGTCGTCGCCTCTTGGTTATGCAATCGATTGCAAATTACCCGACGCGCGTTAACATCGGTTGAACAGGCACGGTTAACCGGCGGTATCGATTGACCGCTGCCGTCGCGGCCTCGGCGCCCGAGATTTCGGGACTGGCGAGCCCTTGCGACGGGCGTTAGATGAGGGGATAGGCTGTGGATCGGGGAGCGCAACACCAGCAAGGTGTGGACACTATCCTGAAGTAAGGGCTGGCCCTGAAGTAAGGGCTGGCCCTGAAGTAAGGGCTGGCCCTGAAGTAAGAGCCGGGTCGGACGCGACGGTTGACAAATCGCGCGGCGTGGCTCCTAAATGCGACATGTAACGTTATATCCTAACTTGTTTCATTCGCCATATTGGGGGGCCACATATGCGCATAGGTCGTCGTGCCTGGGGGATTGCCGGCATTTCACTTCTGACGGCGGCGTCAGCGCACGCCCAGGACGGCGCACCATCGCCGGTGCCGAAGCCGGATGCGGCGCCCACCACCACCGTGGTGGTCACCGGCAAGACCCCGCCCGTGGTGCACAGGATCGACCGCTCGGTCTATGACGTCAAGGCCATACCGCAGGCGCAGTCGGGCTCCGTGGCTGACGTGCTCAACACCCTGCCCTCGGTCATGGTCACGCACGATGGCTCAGTCACGGTACGCGGCGGCTCGGTGCAGATCCTGATCGACGGCAAGCCCTCGGCGGCCTTGCGCGGCGCCAACCTGGCCACGGCCCTGCAGTCCATGCCCGCCAGCACCATCGACAAGATCGAGGTGATCACCAATCCGGGCGCCGAGTTTCGCACCAATGCCGCGACCGTCATCAATATCGTCACCAAGAAGACCCGCAATCGTGAGCCGTCCGGCGACCTGAACGTCAGCACGGCGGTCCAGGCCGGTCGCTATAACGGCACCCTGTCCGGTTCGGCCGGCATTGGCAAGTGGACGCTCAACGGCACCGTCTCCCTGCGCAATGACATGAATGACTGGGCCAGCAGCTTCGACCGTTCGGCCCTGAACCCGGCGGACGGATCGGTCCTCAGCCGCATGGTGGCCAACCAGACCCTGGTCTCGCACTGGCGCGCCAACTCGCTGGACGGCGGGGCCAGCTACGCCGCCGGCGACAAGGACACCCTGTCGCTGAGCGGCCACGCCTCCACCTTCAAGCGCAACCAGGCGACCAGCGACGCCATCCTCTTCCTCGACCCCGCGGGCCACACACTCAGCAATCCCACGACCCTGTCCAGCGGGCCGTTTGCCTTTGACGCCGACTCGCTGACCGGGACCTGGAAGCACCAGGGCGGGCGCGACGGCGAAACCTTCACCCTGCTGGTCAAGCACGAGGAAACCGACGTCCTCGACGACCAGAACTACCACGTCACCCAGACCCTGCCGGCGGTATCGTCGCAGGCCTATAGCCGCGCGCGCAACGAACGCGGCCTGACCGACGAGATCAGCGGCGACTACATCCTGCCTCTGGCCACCGACACGCAGTTCAAGGCCGGGTTCGACATCGAAAACGACCAGGACCAGGCCTACACCCTGGCCACCAATACCGATCCGGTCAGCGGCGCGGTGACGCTCGATCCCGCCTTCACCAACCGCTTCCTGTCCGAACAGGTGCTCAGCGCCGCCTATGTCGACTATCAGCATCCGCT
>FTDJ01000381.1_pt1 | contig 9946 bp, 6 predicted proteins | sample 1639861 | NCBI WGS metagenome assembly FTDJ01 (sample SAMEA3914869, study PRJEB12502) | metagenome | biome: forest; material: soil | place: USA | collected 2012-03-12 | depth 0.1 m | reverse complement strand
TCCGCAAGAGGTGAAGTCGATGCTTGTCATCCGACCGCAGGTGCCGCGTTTGGGCACGACCGATGACAGCGCCGCCGGCGGAGGTCCGAACGGGCCGCGTTCCACCGCCGCAGACAGCCGGGCGCATGATCGCGTCTACGACGCCCTGGCCGAGGCCCTGATCCAGGGCCGTATTCCCCCACTGAAACCCGTATCGCTGCGCTCCCTGGCGGCCGAGCTCAATGTCTCGCCGATGCCGGTGCGTGAGGCCGTGCGGCGGCTGATCGCCGAACGCGCGCTGGAGCTGCAGCCGTCGAACCAGCGTCTGCGCGTGCCCGATCCGAGCGAAGGCCGCCTGCGTCAGTTGATGCAGGCGCGCGAATGGGTCGAGCCGGAACTGGCGCGGCGGGCGGCGGGAAACCTGTCGCGTGATCTCATCCGTCGCCTGCGTGACGACGACGACGCCTTGATGGCGGCTCTGGGGTCGGGCGATGTCTCGGGCTATATGCGCGCCAACCAGGATTTCCACTTCACCATCTATGCCCACGCCGACGCCGAGCTGTTCCACGACATGGCGCGGACGCTCTGGCTGCAGACCGGGCCCTTCATGCGCGTCGTCTTCGGCCGGTTGGGCACGGTCAGCCTGCCGAAGGATCACCATCAAGACCTGATCCGCGCCCTCGAAGCCGGGGACGGCGAGGCAGCATACGCCTCGATGTCCGCCGATGTCCGCGAAGGCATGGAGCTGATGCTGCAAGCGATGACGCCGGCGTCCGAGCCGCGCAAAATACGCCGCGCGTCGAAAGCCAAGGCATAACAACGGGCGTCATCGCCGCGTCGCAGACATGTGATGTGGCTCAACGCGGCAAAATCGTTAGTTTGCCGTGGCGCTTGACTTCAGGGTGCCGTCCACGCTCTATTGTGATCACAAATTGCGAGTCATCTCATGCCCCTGCCCAAGCCGCTCAAGCCCGCTGATACGTTTGACGGCATTGTCGCGGCCGCCACGACCCTGGCCAAACCGTCACGCGCCCTGATTGACGGCAAGGAGGTCGCGGCACGGTCGGGACGGACCTTCGCCAATATCGCGCCGCGCGATGGCTCGACGATCAACCGCATTACCGCTTGTGGCGCCGACGAAGTCGATCTGGCGGTTGCCTCGGCGCGAACAGCGTTTGACGATGGCCGCTGGCGCGATCTGGCGCCGAAAGCGCGCAAGAAGATCCTGCACGCCCTGGCCGATTTGATGGAGACCCACGCCGAAAACCTGGCCCTGCTGGAGAGCCTGGATACCGGCAAGCCGATCCGCGATGCCCGCGCCGTCGACATCCCGCTGGCGATCGGCACGATGCGCTACTATGCCGAGGCGATCGACAAGGTTTACGGCGAAGTGGCGCCGACACCGTCGGACAGGCTGTCCTACGCCGTGCATGAGCCTCTGGGCGTCATCGGCGCCATCGTGCCGTGGAATTTTCCGCTACACATGGCGATGTGGAAGGTGGCGCCGGCGCTGGCCGTCGGCAATTCGGTCGTGCTCAAGCCCGCCGAACTGACCTCGATGACCGCGCTTTACGTCGCCAAACTGGCCCTCGCCGCCGGTGTGCCGACCGGCGTATTCAACGTCGTGCCGGGCCTGGGCCAGGAGGCCGGACACGCGCTCGCCATCCACATGGACGTCGACATGATCACCTTCACCGGCTCCGGACGGACGGGGCGCGCCCTGATGCAGGCCTCGGCCGACAGCAATCTCAAGCGGGTATCGCTAGAACTGGGCGGCAAGTCGCCGCAGATCGTCTTTGCCGACTGCGACGACCTCGATGCCGCCGCGCAAAACGCCGCCTGGGGCATTTTCTACAATCAGGGGCAGGTGTGCACGGCCGCCTCGCGCCTGCTAGTCGAGGCGCCGATCCGCGAGGCCTTCGTCAAAAAAGTCATCGCGGTCGCCCAAACCATCCAGGTCGGCGATCCCTTCGATCCCGAAACGCGCTTCGGCGCCATGGTCTCCGAACGGCAGATGAATACGTCGCTCGGCTATATCGAGCGCGGTCAGGCCGAGGGCGGCCGGCTGCGGCTGGGCGGCGGCCGTGTGCGCGAAGCCTCGGGCGGATTTTACGTTGAGCCGTCGCTGATCGACGAGGTCGAAGGCGCCAATATCCTGGCTCAGGAGGAGGTTTTTGGCCCCGTTCTGTCGGTCATGAGCTTCGACGACGAACAGGACGCCTATAAAATCGCCAACAGCACCATCTATGGGCTGGCAGCGGGGGTCTGGACCGCCAATATCGGCAAGGCCATGCGTGCGGCGAAGGCTCTGAAGGCCGGTCTGGTGTGGGTCAATGGCTGGGACGCCTGCGACATCACCTCTCCGTTCGGCGGGGTCAAGCAGTCGGGCTTCGGCCGCGACCGTTCGCTGCACGCCATGGCCAAGTACGCCGATTTGAAAGCCGTCTCGATCTCGTTCAAGGCCTGACCTATGAAACTGACGCCCACTATTGTCACCCTGCTGGGCGACACCATTTCGCTCACCGAAAAGCCCGGTCATTTCGCGGTCAAGAACCCCGCCGACGGCGATATCCTGGCTTGGGTCAGGGACGACGGCGCCGACGGCACCAAGGCCGCCATCGGTGCGGCCGATGCGGCTTTTGCCGCCTGGGCCGGCATGACCAACAAGGCGCGATCGATCATCCTGCGTCGCTGGAACGACCTGGTGCTGGCCAATGGCGAGGACATGGCGCTTCTGGTGACGCTGGAGCAGGGGCGGGTGATCAAGGAAACCCGTGGCGAGGTCACCTATGGCGCCTCGTTCATCGAATGGTTCGCCGAGGAGGGCAAGCGCGCCTATGGCCGCACGATCCCGGCGACCTTGCCCGGCAAGCATCTGCAGACGATCAAGCAGCCGGTCGGGGTGTGCGCGGCGATCACGCCGTGGAACTTTCCGATTTCGATGATCACGCGCAAGGTGTCGCCGGCCCTGGCTGCCGGCTGTACCGTGGTCATCAAGCCATCAGAAGAAACGCCGCTGTCGGCGCTGGCGCTTTACGTCCTGGCGCGCAAGGCCGGCCTGCCTGACGGCGTGCTCAGCGTCGTCAATTCGGTCAATGCCAAGGCGGTCGGCGAAGTCATGACGTCCGATGCGCGCGTCAAGAAGCTCAGCTTCACCGGCTCGACCCCGGTCGGCAAGCTGCTTTACGGGCAGTGCGCGCCGACGATGAAGAAGCTGTCGATGGAGCTGGGCGGCAATGCGCCGTTCCTGGTGTTTGATGATGCCGATATCGATGAGGCCATCGAGGGCGCTCTGGCGTCGAAATATCGCAATTCCGGCCAGACCTGCGTCTGCGCCAACCGCCTCCTGGTTCAGGCCGGCATCTATGACCGCTTCGCCGCCGCCTTGACGGCAAAGGTCAAGGCGATGAAGCTGGAACCCGGCTGGAACGAAGACGCGCAGCTTGGTCCGCTGATCAACGACAAGGCCATCGCCAAGGTCCAGGGCCTGGTCGACGACGCCGTCAAAAAGGGCGCCCACGTCGAGACCGGCGGCCACGCCGATCATCTGTTCTTCGAAGGCACCGTCCTGACCGGCGCGACGACCGAGATGGAGGTGTTCACAACCGAAATCTTCGGCCCGGTGGCGCCCCTGTTCAAGTTCGACAGCGAGGATGAGGGCATCCGCATGGCCAATGACACGCCGTTCGGCCTGGCGGCCTATGCCTATACCCGCGATATCGGCCGGGCGATGCGCGTGGCGGCGAAGCTGCAATACGGCATGGTCGGCATGAATGACGGCCTGATCTCGACCGAGGTGACGCCGTTTGGCGGCGTCAAGGAATCGGGCCTCGGCCGCGAGGGCGCGATGGAAGGGCTGGATGAGTATTTGCAGGTCAAATACATCTCCTACGGCGGATTGGGGGCGTTGTGATTGAAGAGGCGCGGGCGTTTCTCGACGCCCATCCCGAGATCCAGTTCGTCGAGGTCTTCTTCACCTCGATGACCGGCGTGCCACGAGGCAAACGCCTGCGCCGGCGCGAACTGCTGCCGATCTATGAGTATGGACGCTTTCTGCCGGGCTCGATCCTGGTGTGCGATACGCGCGGCGCCGACGTCGAAGAAACCGGCCTGGTCTTCGGCGACGGTGACGCCGATCGCGTCGGCAAGCCGGTGCCGGGCACGCTTGTGCCCGCGCCGTGGCTGGGGGACGACGTCGCCCAGGTCATGCTGTCGTTATATGAACTCGATGGCACGCCGGTCGAACTCGATCCGCGTCACGTGCTGCGACGCGTGCTCGACCGCTATGCCGCTGACGGCCTGACGCCGGTCGTGGCGTGTGAACTCGAATATTATCTCGTCGATCTTGGCCGCGGGGCCAATGGCGAGCTGCGCCCGGCGCGCGCCACGACAACCGGTGAAGTGCCAAGCGGCGTCGAGGTCTACGGCCTGCCGGAAATCGAAGCGCAGTCAGGCTTTTTCCGCAAGCTGTGGGCCGCGGCCGACGCCCAGAACATCCCGTTGGAAGGGGTGATTTCGGAAAACGCCCCGGGCCAGGTCGAACTGACGCTGAAGCACAAGCCCGATGCCCTGCGCGCCGCCGACGAAGCCCTGATGTACAAGCGCACCGCCAAGGGCGTGGCGCTGACCGCCGGCTGCGAAGCGACCTTCATGGCCAAGCCGTGGGCCGATCAGGCCGGCAGCGGTTTTCATGTCCACGTGTCGGTGACAGACGCCTCGGGCGCCAATCTCTGCGCGGCCGAGGATATGGCCGGTTCGGAGCTGCTGCGTCACATGATCGGCGGCATGAAGATGCACCTGGCCGAATGCATGGCCATCCTGGCGCCTGGCGCCAACAGCTTCAAGCGTTTCAAGGCCAATTCCTACGCGCCGGTGTCGCCGACCTGGGGCGTCAATAACCGCACGGTGAGCTTGCGCGTCACCGCTGGTCCCGCCCAGACCCGCCACGTCGAACACCGTGTCGCCGGCGCCGATGCCAATCCCTATCTCGTATTGGCGGCAATCCTGGCCTGCGCCCATCACGGCATTACGCACAAGATCGATCCCGGCGAAGCGGTTGTCGGCAATGGTTACGCGGTGCCCGCGCGCGAAAAGCTGCCGACCAACTGGTACGCTGCCGTCGACCGTTTCGAGGTCTCTCAGGTGCTGCGCGATTATCTCGGCGACAGGTTTGTCGACATCTATGCCTGCGTCAAACGCGTCGAGCAGGCGCGCTTCCTCGAAGAGGTCACGGTATTGGATTACGACTGGTATCTGCGCAACGCATAGGAGATGGCCGTGCGAAATTACGACGTGGCGGAACTTAAGAGGCTCGACCTGGCGCACCATATGCCGGCTCAGGCCGACTACGGCCTGCTGCGCGAACTGGGCGGATCGCGCATCATCACTCAGGCGCAGGGCTGCACCATCACCGATGCCGAGGGGCAATCTCTGCTCGACGGCATGGCCGGGCTATGGTGCGTCAATGTCGGCTATGGCCGTGAAAGCCTGGCGCGGGTGGCCTATGAGCAGATGCTGGAACTGCCCTACTACAACACCTTCTTCAAGACGGCGACGCCGCCCCCGGTGCAATTGGCGGCCAAGATCGCCGAGAAGATGCAGATCGGTAACCCGGAACTGCAGCACGTCTTTTTCAATTCGTCGGGCTCCGAGGCCAATGACACCATTTTCCGCCTGGTGCGTTATTATTGGGATTTGAAGGGCGAGCCGCAGCGTAAGGTCTTCATTTCGCGGCACAATGCCTATCATGGCTCGACCGTCGCCTCCGCCTCATTGGGCGGCATGACTTTCATGCATGCCCAGGGCGACTTGCCAATCCCGGGTGTCGAACATGTGTTGCAACCTTATAAGTTCGGCGAAGGCTTCTATGAGGACGAGGCGGCCTTCACCGATCGCGTCGTGCAATCGATCGAGGATCGTATCCTCGCCATCGGACCGGACAAGGTCGCGGCCTTTATCGGCGAGCCGGTGCAGGGGGCGGGCGGGGTGATCATTCCGCCGGCCGGCTATTGGCCGCGCGTCGAAGCGATTTGCCGTAAATACGGCATCCTGCTGATCTGCGACGAGGTGATCTGCGGCTTCGGACGCCTGGGACACTGGTTCGGGCATCAGTATTATGGCGTCAAACCCGACCTTATCGCCATGGCCAAGGGCCTGTCGTCCGGCTATTTGCCGATTTCGGCTGTCGGGGTGTCGAACGCCATCTTCGAGACCCTGGTCGAAAAAGGCAGCGATTTCGTCCACGGCTATACCTATTCGGGCCATCCGACCTGCGCCGCTGTGGCTCTGGCCAATATCGCCATTCTCGAGGACGAGGAGCTGATCGAGCGCACGCAAACCGTCACAGGGCCTTACTTTGCGGGGGCGTTAGAACGTCTGTCAAATCACGCCTTGGTTGGCGAAGCGCGTTCACTTGGCCTGTTGGGCGCGGTCGAGATCGTTAGCGCGCCCCGCACCAACGCGCGTTTCACCGGCAAGGAGGGCGCGGCCGGGCCGGTCGTGCGCGATGCCTGTATCCGCAACGGCTTGATGGTGCGCGCGATCCGCGACACCATCGTGATGTGCCCGCCTTTGATCATCACCGAGGCCGAGATCGACCGCATGATCGATATCATTGCCCGGTCGTTGGACGAGGCCGAACCCGTCCTGCGCGCCCTATAGGGCCTGGACAATCACCCCGTACCAGCCGAGGCCTTCATAGGTCTCATAACCTGGCGTCTTGTGGAAGGCGATCAGCCGGTCGCCATCGCTGTAATGGCCGGACGCCTTGCCGCCGGTTCGCAGCTGAATGTGCTCGCTAAGCACACCCTTGCCGTCGGAGGCGGCGATCACCCGCCCCGACGCATCGACCAAAAGGGCGCGCGTCGTCTGGCGCTCGCTCTCCAGCAGCCGCACGCCGCTGGTAATGGCCTGAGCCTGGGGCTGCCAGTCGAAATGGACGCCGAGAATGCCGATGAGTTCACCATCGGCGCGGCCGCCGGCGCGCACACCGCTGGCATAGGTCGCGACCTGTGCCCCGCCGAGCAGCGGTTCGATCGCGACGTCGTCAACGGCGAAGTCATTGCCGCTGCGCAGTGCCTTGGCAGCGCGAAACCAGGGGCGATCACCGACAGACGCGCCGGTGACGCGATGCGCCTCAGGGCGGCCATTGGCGATCACCATGCCGTCGAGATCGCAAAGCCACAGGTCGATATAGACGGTATAGGCGTCGAGAATGACGCCCAGGCGTTGCGAAGCGTAGACGCGAGCATCGGCCGTCGCATTTGCGGCGGCGGTCACGACCGCCGCATCGGTTGCCCACCACCTGACGTCACAGGTGCGTTCGTAGAGGTTGCGGTCGATCAGTTCGACGGCGTTGAGCGCCAGATCGACCAGACGGGCGCCTTGCGAAGCTTCCGCCATGCGTTGTGTCAGGTCCTGCAAGGTGCCGATCTCGCGACCCAGTTCATCAGCCATCTGGTTGGAAATGGTTTCGACCTGCATCGAAATCTGGCGCACCTCATCGGCGACGACGGCGAAACCGGCGCCCATTTCGCCGGCGCGCTTGGCCTCGATCAGGGCGTTCAGCGCCAGGATACGCAGCATATTGGTCACGGACTTGATATCGCGCAGCTTTTCGCCGGTCACCGCCTTGGCGCGGCCGGCGCGGTCGATAATGTCCTTAATACCAATAGCTTGCATACAATTCCCCATCGTCGGCATGGTCATGTCTTGGGGTAGATGGGTGCCGCTAAGGGGTTAACCACATGTAAATTTTGGCGCCATTTGGCGACCTGTTACGGTTTGTTTCCGCCATGTGATTGCACTTTGCAACTATGTGTGGCGCGCCCCAAATCCTACAATCGATCCCTCAAAGCGTAGTAGGTCAGGCCCGCGGCGAGCAGCGGCCGGCGCAACGATTTGCCGCCGAAAAACGGCGGTACAGGCAGACGCGCCAGCAGGTCGAAATCACGATGGTCACCGGTGGCGGCGCGGGCCAGCAGCTTGCCGAAATAGGGCGCCAGGATCACGCCCTGGCCGCTATAGCCGGCGCTGACCAGGACGTTGGGCGACAGGGCGCGGACGAATGGCGCGCGCGTCATCGTTACGGCCAGGGTGCCGCCCCAGGCGTGGCTGATGGCGACGCCGGTCAATTGCGGAAACACCTTCAGCAGGTTGTGGCGGACGCGGGCGGCGATGTCATCGGGAAAGCCCGTGCCATAGCCTTCGCCGCCGCCGAACAGCAGGCGATTGTCGGGCGTTTTGCGGAAATAGTTGACGACGAAGCGCGAGTCCGAAGCCGCATAGCCGTGCGGCAGGATGGTGGGATCAGCCAGCGGCGCGGTGGTGACGATGAAGTTGTGGATCGGCAGGACACGAGCATCGACCGTGTCGTCGAGCCCCGACATATGGCCGTTGCCGCACAGCAGAAGCTTGCGGCAGGTGACGTTGGCGCCGTTTGCCAGGCGCAAGGTGACGCCATCCGCGCAGAGTTCATAGCTTTCGACGCGGCTGTGCTCGAACAGGCGGGCGCCATGGCTTTCAGCCACGCGTGCCAGGCCATGGACCAGCTTCAGCGGGTGCAGATGGCCGCCGCCGGCGTCGAACAGGCCGCCGTGATAGACATCCGTACCGAGTTCCGCGGCGACGTCAGTGCGATCGAGCAGGCGTAACTGGTCGTAGCCGTACGCGGCCATGGCGGACATATAGACGCGATCCTCTTCGGCAAAGCGTGGGCGATGCCAAGCGTGGATCAGGCCGGGGCGCAGATCGCAGTCGATCGCGTGATCGGCAATCAGCCGCAACAGATCGGCCTTGGCGTCCTCGGCCATATCCCATAGCTGGCGGGCGGCATCGGCGCCCAGCATCTGAGTCAGGGTGTGCGGATCGAGTCTCTGGCCGGTGTGAAACTGCCCGCCATTGCGCCCGGACGCACCGTCGCCAATGCGGCCGCCCTCGAACACGGCGCAACTGACGCCTTGCTTGGCCAGTTCGATCGCCGCGCCGAGCCCGGTATAGCCGCCGCCCACGATAGCGACGTCGACATCCATGTCTTCCGCCGACGGCCAGGTTTTGGCCGCCGGCGCGGTCGCCGCATACCAGGAAGCATCAGACATTGAGCAGCAGGAATTCGCGTTCCCACGGGCTGATCGTCTGCATGAAGGTCTCGTACTCGTAGAGCTTGACCCGCGAATAGGCGGTGACGAACTGGGGGCCCAAGATGTCGATGATCGGCTGGGCGCGTTCCAGCTTGATGATCGCCTGGACCAGCGAGTAGGGCAGGTCACCCTGGGGCAAGGTCGAGGCGTCGGTATCGACCGGATCCGACGGCTTGAGGTTGTCGATCATGCCGAGATAGCCCGAGGCCAGCACTGCGGCGATCGCCAGGTACGGGTTGGCGTCGGACGAGGGGATACGATTTTCCAGGCGGCGGTTCTCCGGATCGGCCGGCGGTACGCGCAGTCCGGCGGTGCGGTTATCGTAACCCCACTGGGTATTGACGGGCGCGCCCGAGCCTTTGGACAGGCGGCGATAGGAGTTGACGTAGGGCGCCAGCAGCGGGCTGATCGCCGGCATGTATTTTTGCTGGCCGGCGATGAAGGCGAAGAAGGCGTCGGTCGGGCCGCCGGTCTTCGGGTCGGAAAACAGGTTGCGGCCGGTCTTTTTGTCAATGATGGACTGGTGGATGTGCATGGCCGATCCCGGCTCCTGCGCCATCGGCTTGGCCATGAAGGTGGCGTAGATGTCGTGTTCCAGCGCCGTTTCCTTGATGGTGCGCTTGAACATCAGCACCTGGTCGGCCAGTTCCAGCGGATCGCCGTGACGCAGATTGATTTCCATCTGCGCCACGCCCGATTCGTGGATCAGGGTGTCGATTTCCAGCCCTTGCGCTTCCGAATATTCGTACATGTCCTCGAACAGGGCGTCGAACTCGTTGACCGCCGAGATCGAATAGCCCTGGCGCCCGGTTTCCGGCCGGCCCGACCGG
>FTDJ01000643.1_pt1 | contig 10019 bp, 11 predicted proteins | sample 1639861 | NCBI WGS metagenome assembly FTDJ01 (sample SAMEA3914869, study PRJEB12502) | metagenome | biome: forest; material: soil | place: USA | collected 2012-03-12 | depth 0.1 m | reverse complement strand
CTGGTATTTCTGGTCGATCAGGATGCGCGGCAGGGTGTCGGAATTGAGGTCGATGCGCCAGCCGCCGGCCGGATCGGGGCGGACGAAGACATCGGGCACCACGCCCTGGGACGGCTCGGCGCCGAACTGGGCGCCGGGACGCGGATTGAGCGCCTTGAGCTCGGCGATCATCTCGGCCATGTCCTCTTCGTCGACGCCGCAGACGCGGCGCAAGGCGCTGAGGTCGCGCTTGGCCAGCAGGTCGAGATTGTCGATCAGGGCGGCCATGGCGGGATCGAAACGGTTGCGCTCGATCAGTTGCAGCTTCAGGCATTCCGGCACCGAGGTCGCCATGATGCCGGTCGGCTCGAAGCCCTGGCAGGCCTGCAGCACCTTCTGCACCAGGGCCAGTTCGCAACCCAGGCGGTTGGAGATTTCGAGCAGCGAGGCGCGCATGTAGCCGGCGTCATCGACCGCGTCGATCAGGATCTGGGCGATGGCCATTTCCGGCCCGCTGAAATGGGCGATCAGGGCCTGGTCCGTCAGGTGTTCGCCGAGCGTCTTTTCGCGGCTGAGCGAGCGTTCCAGGCCGTCTTCGTCGCCGTCATAGCCGCCACCGCCCTTGCCGGTTTTCGACCAGTCGACCATCGGCCCTTCCGAGGCTTCGGCCGCGGATTCGCGTTCGCGCACCGGCGGCGTGTCGTCGCCGTAGACGTCGCTGCCCGAGACATCGAGGTCGCTATTGGCGGCGGCGGTATCGCGATCGCCCAGTTCCAGTTCGCGGGTCTCGTAATCCTTGGTTTCGCTGTTGTCGGCGGCGGCTTCGGATTCGGTCTCGCCGACCGGCTCGGCATCGTCGCGTTGCAGGAGAGGATTGCGTTCCAGCTCGGTCTCGATGACCGCTTCGAGCTCAAGGTTCGACAGTTGCAACAGCTTGATCGCCTGCTGCAGCTGGGGCGTGATGACGAGCCCCTGCCCCTGTTTGAGTTCAAGCCTTTGTCCGAGTGCCATGATGCGCCGCAAATCGAATGAGGTCCGATTTGTGGCACGGCTTCGTTAATATTTGCTTGGGATGACGCCATCTGGCACGAAAATTGCGCGGTGTGTTGTCGGTGCGCCGGAGGCATGTCTATAATGGCGGCATGGACGCCGACCTCGAAAAGCTTGAAGCCTTTATCAAGGAACAGGGCGACACGAAGCAGCTACCGTCGCCGGACGCCGATCTTTTCGAGGTTTTGGAGATGGATGGCGACGACTGCAGTGCGTTCCTGGAAGCCTACAGCCGGCGCTTCAATGTCGATATGTCCGGCTTCCTCTGGTATTTCCATCATGGTGAAGAAGGCTACAATCTTGGGGCGTTCTTCGTCAAACCACCGTATTGGCGCGTGAAACGCATTCCCATCACGATAAACCTTTTGCTCGACTCCATGGGTGCCGGTCGCTGGACCTTGGAATATCCGCCGCACACCTTGCCAAAACGGCGATGGGATACCGCTCTTTCACCGATTTTGTTCGTCGCGCTGCTCATACTGTTTGCCGTCCTGGCGGACTTCGTCGACAGGTTGCGGCATGGCAAAGGGTTCTGACAACAGCCCGCCGCGAGCCTAGTGGAACGACTCGCCGAGATAAACGCGGCGGACCTCGGGGTCCTGGGTGATCTGGCGCGCCGTGCCTTCGAACAGGACTTCGCCCGAGTGGATGATCGAGGCGCGATCGACGATTTCCAGGGTTTCACGGACATTGTGGTCGGTGATCAGGATGCCGATGCCACGGCCCTTGAGGTAGTTGATGACCTCGCGGATATCGGTGATGGCCAGGGGATCGATGCCGGCGAAGGGCTCGTCGAGCAGCATGAAGGACGGCTTGCCGGCCAGGGCGCGGGCGATTTCGACGCGGCGGCGCTCGCCGCCCGACAGGGCGGTGGCCGGGGAATGGCGGATATGGGTGATGCGCAGTTCTTCCAGCAGGCGGTCGCAGTCCTCGTTGACCTTGCGCCAGTCGCGCTCGTTCAGCTCCAGCACCGACATGATGTTCTGTTCGACCGACATGCCGCGGAAGATCGACGCTTCCTGCGGCAGGTAGCCGATGCCGAGGCGGGCGCGCTGGTACATCGGCTGGCGGGTGATGTCCTGGCCGTCGAGCAGGATGGTGCCGTAGTCGGCCTCGATCAGGCCGGTGATCATGTAGAAGCAGGTCGTCTTGCCGGCGCCGTTGGGTCCCAGGAGACCCACGACCTCGCCGCGCGCCAGTTGCAGGCTGACGCTCTTGACCACGGCGCGGTCCTTGTAGGTCTTGCCGACGCCGTCGACCACGATGCCGTCGACGACGGTGGCGGCCGGGCGGTGGAGGGAGTGGTCTTCGGCGCTCACGACAGGTTCGCTTCCTTGTCTCGTTCTCTGGGTCTCGTTCTCTGGCTCGTTCCAGACGTCAGTTCTTCTTGGCGGGTGCGGGAGCCGGCGCGGGCGCGGGCGCGCCGACGGACGGCGGCGGCGTTCCCGTGGCCTTCTGGGCGCTGGCGTCATCCGGATAGATGACCGCCTTGACGCGGCCATGGTTGGCGCTCGTCGGCTCGGCGTCGAAATGGGTCTGGCCCGCGCCGATTTCGGCGACCAGGCGGTTGCCGCTCATCACGTTCTTGTCCTGCTCCATGACGACGTCGCCGGTGATGATCATGGTATCGTCGGCCTTGGTGTAGATGGCGTCATCGCCCTTCACCGTCTCGTCCGGCGTGACGTAGTAGATGTTGCCGGAGCATTCTATGCTGACCATGTCGCCCCAGCTGTTGTTGCCGCTCTGGCCGCCGGGCGCGTGGGTGATCTTGACGTGGTCGGCGCGCAGGCGGCTGTCGGCCTGGGTGATCTCGACGCGGCCGTCGTAATATTCGATGTGGACGGTGCCGTCGGCATGCCAGGCATCGGCGCCGATCAGGACCGGACCGCCCTGGGTCGAAACCTGCGCCAGCGCCTGACCGGCGCATCCCAGAGCCAGGGCCGCCGCGGCGGCCAAAACGAAGTGGGTCTTCATTGCGTCTTTGTCCCTTTTGGTCCTTGGGTAGCTGGCGGCGGTGGCGGCGGTGGCGGCGCCGGGGGATTGCCCTGCAGGGTGGAATGCACCTGGGTGTCACCACGGCCCGAGAACACGATGTTGCGTCCGTTGTCGGAAATGACGAAGGATTCCCCTTCTATATGAACGCCCGCGCCCGTTCCATCAATGTGTTTGTCACCGTGGATGGTGGAATTCGCCATGTCAACCATGGCTTCCTCGGTCTTGAAGGTGAAGTCCTTGCCGTTGGTGACATTGACGTCGCCGGTCATGTCGAACTGGCGGGCATTGATGTCATAGACGCCGCTCGACGACGACATGTGGGTGCTGCCGTCCGCTTCCCCCTGGAATTCCATGGTCGGCGACTTGAGGGTGAAGATCTGCGAATCCTTGCCCTTGCGGATGGCTTCGAGGCCGGTGATGACATAGCGCCCGTTCTTGCCGCTCTGGCCGACGAAGCGCGGATTGGTCATGCGGATTTCGTCGCTGTTGCCGCCATAGACGTTGAACGAGTTGATGACGCTGGTGACGACGATCCAGCCGGCATTGACGAGGAACAGGGCCGCGATGGCGCCCGGAAACAGCTTGCGCATCAGCTGGATGAAGCGCGAGCGGCGACGGACGGCGGCGACCTGCACCGCCAGCTTCTGGCGGCGCAGCGCGGCTTCGCTTTCGGCGTCGATGGCCGGTTCGAAGCGGGCGGTGATGTCCGTCAGGTCCATTTCGTGTCCGAGGGGCCTATGCCCAGCTGTGGGCGAAGATATCGCAATCTTCCCATCCTGCCAAATCGAGTTTGACGCGCTGCGGCAAAAAATCGAAACAGGCCTGGGCCAGTTCGGCGCGGCCCTCGCGCGCCAGCATCGTATCGAGGCGCTCCTTGAGCGCGTGCAGGTGCAGGACATCGGACGCCGCATAGGCCAGCTGTTCGGCGCTCAGGGTGCCCGCGCCCCAGTCGGAGCTTTGCTGCGCCTTGCTGAGATCGACGCCGAGAAGCTCGCGCACCAGGTCCTTGAGGCCGTGGCGGTCGGTATAGGTCCGCGCCAGCTTCGACGCGATCTTGGTGCAATAGACCGGCGCGGTCGTCACGCCGAGATGCAGGGCGAACATGCCGATGTCGAAGCGGCCGTAATGGAACAGCTTGAGGACCGATGCGTCCGTCAGGAGGCGCTTCAGGTTCGGGCAGTCATAGGTTTCGCGGTCGAGGCGGACGACATGGGCGTTGCCGTCGCCGGCGGACAGCTGCACCACGCACAGGCCGTCGCGGCGGAAGCGCAGGCCCATGGTTTCGGAATCGAGCGCGACGACACGGCCGAGATCGAGGCCATCGGGCAGGTCGCCTTCGTGGTAGTGAATGGTCAAGACGCAAAGACCCTTGATCGGTAAAGTGTTTCTCTGTCCCGCCTAAACCTTGCCGCGGCTTTCGTCAATCACGAGATATGGGCGCCAGGGCAATCGCCGGGCGGCCACTTACCAAAGCCCTGGCTACGCGCCAAACGTGGCGCGGGCGCTCAATGCGCCCGTTTTGCCTTCAGGCGCCAGCATCGATGTCGGCGCCAAGACCGTTCATCAGCGTGACAAAGGTCGGGAACGAGGTGGCGATCATGCCGGGTTCGTCGACCTCGACCGGCTTTTCGGCCACCAGGCCAAGAACGAGGTGGGCCATGGCGATGCGATGATCGCCCTTTGTCGTCACGCGTGCCCCGCCGGCGACGGGCTTTCCGCCCGTTACGATCATGCCTTCGGGCTCTTCCACGACCTTGACGCCGCAGGCGGTAAGGCCGGCAGCGGTCAGGGCGATGCGATCGCTTTCCTTGACGCGCATCTCGCCGATGCCGCGCATGACGGTCTCGCCGGTCGCCGTGGCGGCGGCGATGGCCAGGATCGGATATTCGTCGATCATCGACGGCGCGCGGTCCTCCGGCACGACGATGCCATGAAGCTTCGAGTAGCGGGCGGTGATGTCGCCGACCGGTTCACCGCCTTCGTCGCGGGCATTGGCGACCGTCAGGTCCGCGCCCATCTCCTTCAGCGTGTCGAACAGGCCGGTACGCAGGGCGTTGAGCATGACGCCGGTGACGGTGACCTCCGAGCCCGGGGTGATGATGGCGGCCACGATCGGAAAGGCGGCCGAGGAGGGATCGCCCGGCACACGGATACGGGTGCCCTTCAGGGCCTGTCCGCCCGCAACCTTGATATGCCGGCCGTCGGCTTCGTCCGTGACGTCCACGACGGCGCCGAAACCGCGCAGCATGCGCTCGGTATGATCGCGGGTGGCCTCGGGCTCGATGACCTCGGTGACGCCGTCGACGCGCAGGCCCGCCAGCAGCACGGCCGACTTGACCTGGGCCGAGGCCATGGGCAGGCGATAGGTGATGGCCTTGAGATTGCCGCCCCTGAGGGTCAGGGGAAGCCTGCCCTTGTCGCGACACATATAGGTGACGCCCATCTGCGAGAGCGGATCGAGCACCCGGCCCATCGGCCGCTTGACCAGCGAATGGTCGCCCGTGAAGGTGGCCGTCAACGGAAAGGCGGCCGCCGCGCCCATGATCAAACGGACGCCGGTGCCGGCATTGCCGCAGTCGATGACCGTATCCGGCTCGGACAGGCCGCCCCTGCCGTTGACGATCCAGGCGCCGTCCTCCTTGCGGATATCGGCGCCGAAGGCGATCATGGCATCCCTGGTGGCCAGGATGTCGTCGCCTTCGAGCAGGCCTTCGACGCGCGTTTCGCCTTCGGCCAGGGCGCCGAAAATCATCGAGCGGTGCGAGACGGACTTGTCGCCGGGCGCGCTGACGGCGCCTTTCAGCGGGCCGGACGGCCGGGAGGTCAGGATTGAGGTCACGGAAAAAACGAAAGCCCCGAAAACAATTGAAACCAAAAAATGAAACCAAGGTCAAAAAGGGTTTTGACAGGAGGCTTATCTAGTGGCAGGGGAGCCGACGCAACTTTTTTTTGCCCATAGGAATACTCGTGGCCGATCCCGCCTTAGGTACCAAACAGATTTGCCCCAATTGCACGGCAAAATTCTACGACCTCAACAAGCATCCCGCCCACTGCCCGCGCTGCCAGTTCGAGTTCGACCAGGAAGAGGTTGTCCGTACGCGCCGTTCGCGCGTCCGCACCACGGCGCCGGATTATGAGGATGCCGACGAGGAAGCCGAAGATCAGGTCAAGGACAAGGCCGCCAGCGACGAGGACGAGGAAGAACCCGAAGTGGTGACGCCCGAAATCGACGAGGTCGTCGCTGACGATACCCTGATCGCCGACGAGGACGAAGACCTCGATCCGGCCGATCCGGGCCGCGTGGGCACGCCCGATGCCGTCGACATGGATATCGAGGACGCCGACCTAGCTGATGACGATGCCGACGACGTGCCGTTCCTCGAAGACGACGAGGACGCCGATTTCGACGAGGAAATCGACGGCCTGCCCGGCGAGGACGACGAAGACCATATCTAAAAAGGAAAAGCCGCCGGGACGATCGGCGGCTTTTTTCTTGTGTTTGGGCCGTGCGGAAAATATGCTCGCCCCACTTCGACTTAAGTGAGATTCACCGATGACCGATATCGCCGCCGCTTCCGCTTCCCGCTCTTTTGGCCGCACCCTCGACGGGCTCTCGCTCGGCCGCCAGGCTTTGGCGCTGGTCGTCGGGGTCGGCGTGCTGACCGCCTCGTCCTATGTGCAGGTGCCGATGCAGCCGGTGCCGCTGACCCTGCAGACCCTGGCGGTGACGGTGATCGGCGCGGCCTTCGGCTGGCGGCTGGGCACGGCGACCGTATTGGCCTGGCTGGCCGCCGCCATGGCGGGCCTGCCGGTGCTGGCCGGCGTCACCCATATCGTGCAGTTCGCCGGTCCGACGGCCGGTTACCTGGCGGCCTTCCCGTTCGCCGCCGCCCTGTGCGGCTGGCTGGCGTCGCGCGGCTGGAACGGCGAGCGCATCGGGCTGGCCCTGGTGTCGATGGTCTTGGGCAATGCCCTGTGCCTGGCGATGGGCGCGGCGTGGCTGTCGGTCTCGCTCGGTTTCGACACGGCGCTGGCGGCCGGCGTCCTGCCGTTCGTCATCGGCGCCGGGATCAAGTCGGCCATCGGCGCGGGCCTGCTGAAGGCCTTTTCGATGTGGCCGAAGCGCGGCTGATTGCGAAACGCTTCATGTCGATGCCGGAAGTGCGAAGACGTTTCACGGCACTTGCAGGCATGAGGCCGTGACATGACCGTACGGCTGCGCCCGCATCACCTGCTGTGCCTGGTCACCTATGCCGGCAAGGGCTACACACCGGCTTTCACGGAGAACTTCGATCTCATCGTCGAGCGCCTGCGTGGCGGCGAAGCCATCGCCATTGTCGAAGGCCCCGACGATATCTGCCAGCCGTGGCTGGGCGAGCCCGACGCCCACTGCCGGCGCGACAGCGTCGCGTTGCGCGATGAGAAGGCGGCACAGGACCTGGGTACGCTTCTGGGGGCTGATATCCACACTGTGTCGGCCCTGCCCGATCTCGCCACCTTGCGCGCGGCCTTCGCCAAAAGCGTTACCCGCCAGGCCTGCGCCGGCTGCGAATGGTTCGACCTGTGCAGCGATATCGCCGCGGGCGGCTACAGGGCGACGAATTTCCTGAAAAGCCAGGCATAGGACAGCCTGCATCTCCCATGGAGACGATCCGCATATGTTTGTGAGAAAAGGCGGGGGGTGGTGGAGCTTAGCGGAGTCGAACCGCTGACCTCTTCAATGCCATTGAAGCGCTCTACCAACTGAGCTAAAGCCCCATATCGCCAAGGATATAGTCCGGGGTATTCCCGAGGCGGCGACTTCTATTTAAAAGTCCGCGTCCACGCAAGCCCCCGCGCGCAACTTTTTTGCACTTTTTTCGGGTTCGCCTCCGGCGCGGTTTCAGCCCTCGACATCGGCCTGTGGACGATCGTCGCCATCGGCCAGTTCCTCGTGCCATTGGCCGGATGCGTCTTCCCAGGTGATGCCGGCGTCTTCGCCGGGCTGGGCCTGTTCCTGCGCGGCGCGGCGGGCGGCGGCGCGGGCGGCGTCATGGCTGGGGAAGGTTTCGGAGATGGTGCCGCCGGCGCTGTAGGCCCAGCCGCCGTCGTGCTCGATGATCCTGTAAACGATGCTGCTCATGGCCGTCTCCTGTCGTTGAAACCTTCATATAGGGTTTGCCGGCGGACGCCGCCATTGACATTCGCGTGTCGGCTCTTTCTAGTTCCGGCATGGCCGCCACACCTTCCGAATCCGCCATCGCCCTGGGCCTGCGCAGCCCGCGCCTGATGCAGGCCGCCCTGGCCCTGCACGACAACCGGTTGTCGGAGGCCGAACCGCTGCTGAAGGCCCACCTGCACGACGATCCCTTCGACGTGGCGGCCATCCGCATGCTGGCCGAGCTGGCGGCGCGCATCGGCCGCTGGCGCGATGCCGAACACCTGCTGCGGCGGGCGCTGGAACTGGCGCCGGAATTCGGCGCGGCGCGCGCCAACCTGGCGACCGTGCTTTATCGCCAGAACAAGCCGGCGGAGGCGATCGCCGAACTCAACCACCTGATCGTCGATGATCCGGACAATGCCGGCCACAGCAACCTGAAGGCGGCCGCCCTGGGCCGCATCGGCGAATTCGACGAAGCCCTGGCGCTGTACGAGGACGTGCTGAAACAGGCGCCGCGCCAGCCGAAGATCTGGATGAGCTACGGCCACATGCTGAAAACCGTGGGCCGCACCGACGACGGCATCGCCGCTTACCGCAAGGCGCTGGCGATCGCGCCGGGGCTGGGCGAGGTGTGGTGGAGCCTGGCCAACCTCAAGACCGTGCGCTTCACGGCGGACGACATGGCCATCATGCAGGCGGCGCTTGAGGGAACGCTCGGCGACGAGGACCGCTTTCATCTCGATTTCGCGCTCGGCAAGGCGTTCGAGGACACCAAGGCGTACGAGGCCTCATTTGTGCATTACAAGGCGGGCAACGCCCTGCGGCGCAAGGCCATCGACTATGACGCCGACGAGACGACCGCCTTTGTCGGCAAGAGTATCGAGCTGTTCACGCCGGATTTCTTCGCCGAACGCGCCGGCGTCGGTTCGGAGGCCCGCGATCCGATCTTTATCCTCGGCCTGCCGCGCGCCGGCTCGACCCTGATCGAGCAGATTCTGTCGAGCCATTCGAGCGTCGAAGGCACATCGGAATTGCCCGACATCCCGGCTTTGGTGCGGCGTGGCGGCGAATATCCGCTGCACCTGGGCGAGACACCCCGTCAGCGTTTTGCCGAATTGGGCGAAGAGTACCTGTCGAGGACGCGCATCCAGCGCAAGACGGACCGGCCCCGCTTCATCGACAAGCTGCCCAACAACTGGGCGCACGTGCCGTTCATCCACCTGATCCTGCCCAATGCTACCATCATCGACGCCCGACGCCATCCGCTGGCCGGCTGCTTCTCCAATTTCAAGCAGCACTTCGCCCGCGGCCAGGCCTTTACCTACGACCTGACCGACATCGGGCGTTACTATGCCGACTATGTCCGGCTGATGCAGCACGTCGATACCGTGCTGCCGGGGCGCGTTCACCGCGTCCTTTACGAACGCATGGTCGACGACACCGAAGGCGAGGTGCGCGCCCTGCTGGCGGCGTGCGGACTGGCGTTTGAGGAGGCGACCTTGCGCTTCTTCGAAAACGACCGGGCGGTGCGCACGGCGTCGTCAGAGCAGGTGCGCCGGCCGATCTACCGCGAGGGCACCGAGGCCTGGCAGGGTTTCGAACCGTGGCTGCGGCCGCTGAAAGAGGCGCTCGGGCCGGTGCTCGACGCCTATCCCGACGTGCCGTAGGGTTTAGGGTCCGTACTCAATTAGGTTTCCGTCGCGACGCCAGTGGATTTGGTCCCTGAGCAGGCGAGGGGCCGCCGGAGTGTCAACATTCCAAGGACGCTTCAACGCCCTCAGTGACCAAATCCGCGGCGCCCCTTCGGGGTACGACGCAAAATGGCGCAGTGCGGCGTCGCAAAACCTTGAAAGAG
>FTDJ01000449.1_pt1 | contig 10038 bp, 10 predicted proteins | sample 1639861 | NCBI WGS metagenome assembly FTDJ01 (sample SAMEA3914869, study PRJEB12502) | metagenome | biome: forest; material: soil | place: USA | collected 2012-03-12 | depth 0.1 m | reverse complement strand
CCGACGGTCAGCCGGTCTATCTGGCCGACATCTGGCCGACCAAGGAAGAGATCGACGCCATCGCCGCCAAGGACGTGACATCCGACATGTTCAAGGGCCGCTATAGCGACGTCTTCAAGGGCGACAAGCACTGGCAGGCGATCAAGGTGTCGGGCGGTCAAACCTATTCGTGGGATCCGACCTCGACCTACGTCGCCAACCCGCCCTATTTCGACGGCATGTCGATGACGCCGTCGAAGGTGACCGACATCGTCGAGGCCCGCGTTCTGGGCATCTTCGGCGACTCGATCACCACCGACCACATTTCGCCGGCCGGCAATATCAAGAAGTCGGCTCCGGCCGGCCTCTATCTGTCGCAACACGACGTGCCGGTATCGGAGTTCAACTCCTACGGCGCCCGCCGCGGCCACCACGAAGTCATGATGCGCGGCACCTTCGCCAATATCCGCATCCGCAACAAGATCACCCCGGAAATCGAAGGCGGCGTCACCAAGCACTTCCCGTCGAGCGAAGTGATGTCGATCTATGACGCGGCCATGCGTTATCAGGCTGAAGGCCGTAACCTGGTGATCTTTGCCGGCAAGGAATACGGCACCGGCTCGTCGCGCGACTGGGCGGCCAAGGGCACCAAGCTGCTGGGCGTGCGCGCCGTCATCGCCGAGTCGTTCGAGCGTATCCACCGCTCGAACCTGGTCGGCATGGGCGTGCTGCCGCTGCAGTTCAAGGTCGACGGCTGGGCCAAGCTCGGCCTGACCGGCGAGGAAATCGTCACCATCCGTGGCCTGGAAAACGTCCAGCCGCGTCAGGAACTGATCGTCGAGTTGTTCCGCGCTTCGGACGGCAAGGTGGCGCGCTTCCCGGTGCGTTGCCGCATCGATACGCCGACCGAGCTCGAATACTACAAGAACGGTGGCGTCATGCCCTACGTGCTGCGCAACCTCGCCCGCGGCGAGGTCAAGGAAGCGGCTGAATAAGGCTGGCTTCTTGCTAACAACCGAAAGCCCCGTGGTTTCGCCACGGGGCTTTTTGTTTGGCGAAGGCGGCGGGCGCCGCTAAAAAGGACGGACGAGAATCGCCGGAGCGCATCGCCATGCCGACCAAGCCCATGCCGTCAAAGCCGGCTCATCCGATTGTGTTTTACAGCTTCCCGACATCGGGCCACGCCCATCGCGTCGAACTGCTGCTGCGGGCGCTGGAGCTGCCGTTCAAACGCATCGATGTCGATTTAGGCGCCAAGATCCAGAAGCAACCCGATTTCATCGCCATGAACCCGTTCGGCCAGGTGCCGGTGATCGACGATAGCGGCACGATCATCTGGGATTCGACGGCGATCCTGATGTACCTGGCCCTGACCTATGGCGACGAGACCTATCTGCCGCGCGACGCCAAGTCGATGGGCGAAATCGTCGCCTGGCTCGGCAAGGCGTCCGGGCCGATCATGTACGGCCCGGCCCTGGCACGGCGGATCAATGTGCTCAACAATGGCGCCAGCAAGCTCTCCAGCCATGCCATCACGTCGGATTTGCTGGCGGTGATGGAGACGCATCTTCACACGCACAAATGGCTGGTCGGCAACCGTGCCACCATCGCCGACATGGCGGCCTATGCCTATATCGCGCACGCGCCGGAAGGCGATATCGACCTTGAGCCCTTCCCGCACGTACTGACCTGGCTCGATCGTCTGGAAAACCTGCCGTTTTTCGTGCCGATGCCGCGCACCCCAGTGGGTTTGTGGGCGTAGCAGCCAGCACCAGCGCTCTACAACAATCGATGCAGAATGAAATTCTCCGAGCGCAAAGCGCTCGGCAAGCGCGACTGCGCGCCGCGCCTTATGGCGCGTAAAGCCTGCGTGGCGTCTGAACGCAAAACAAAAACCTCCTGCGCGGCGTCTGAGCGCATACCAACAAGCTTTTTTCATTTTAGCTTACGCTAAAATAAAAAAAGCGTCCTTGCGGGGAGGGGGAACGCAAGGACGCCAAATTTGGGTTTCAGGGGAAGAAACATCGCCAGCCAAAGGCGCCCTGACGATTCCGGGGGCTGGGGGGCTGTTCAGGGTGGAACCGAACAGAGCGTCTTGGCTGACCATGACAATATGCGAGGGCGATGCGGCCCCGGTTGGGCCAAAATAAGGTAACTTTGAGGTAAGATTTTTCTGGACCGTGACATGAAAGCTACGCTTTTTTCGCTTGCGCGACGGCCAGCAATGGGCGCTAAATAGGCCTGTATTTTACTGTTCGGGGTTGTTTCGCCCATGAGTGTTCAGGATTTCAGCGGTGCCTTCGGCGCCTCGACCAAAGGCCCGGTCTTCTTCGATCGCAAGGAACTGGACCTGATCCTGAGATTGTACGGACGCAAGGTGGCCTCGGGTGACTGGCGCGACTACGCCATCGATGCGGCGTCCGACGCGGTGACCTTCAATATCTTTCGCCGTACCTCCGAGGCGCCGCTCTATCGCATCGAAAAACGTCCGGCGCTGAGCCGCAAGCAAGGCGCTTTCGCCCTGTTCAACCAGGCGGGGCTGATCCTCAAGCGGGGCCGCGAACTGGGACCGGTATTGGCCGTCCTCGACAAGCCGAAATTGGACATTCTTTGACGCCGTCATGCCAAGAATGTCTCTTGACCAAAAACAAAAACCCCGGAGTTACCTCCGGGGTTTCGTGTATCTGGTCTCGACCAGCCTTAGCGGCGGCTGCCGCCCATATTCAGCAGGAACTGAAACAGGTTGACGAAGTCGAGATAGAAGTTCAGCGCGCCGACATTGGTCGCCGTTGCCAGGCCGTATTGGTTACCGCCGATGCGGTAGTACAGGACCTTCAGCATCTGGGTGTCGTAAGCCGTGAACACCGAGAACAGGAGCACACCGATCGCATTGACGGCCAGGTTCAGACCGGGGACAAAGAAGCTGAGGATCGAGGCGGCGATCAGGCCGAACAACGCCATGAACAGAAAGCGGCCCCAGGTCGTCATGTCACGCTTGGTGACATAACCCCACAGGCTCATGCCGCCGAACAAGGAGGCCGTGATCAGGAAGATCGTGGAAATGCTGCCGAGATTGTACATCAGGAACCACATGGCACCTGAAATCCCGATACCAGTCACGACGATCCAGTAAAGGAAGCCCGACATCCGCGGATTCGAGAAGCCCCGAGTGAAGGCTGCGATGAGCAGGAAGATCAGCGGAACGAAGCGGGCGGCGAGACCCAGCAGGGTGAAGTGGTATTTACCGACCTCATCCTGAGCCAGGAAATATTGCCGTACTTCCGGCACACTGGCGACCGTCCATGACAAGGCGCCCGTAAGCAGCAGGCCCAGCGCCAGCTTGGCATAGACGCCCAGCATAAAGTTGCGCAGACCCATATCGAGCTCGACGGCACCTGTGCGGCCGCGAGCAATTTGACTGTCAATGTCAGACATTGAGGTGTCCCTGTGAATAAGGAGGCGCCGCCCGGAAAAGCCCGCACACCCGCCATGACAGCAATATGGGCGCCTATGGCCTTGTTTACAAGGGATTTGTTATGGCGGGACTGTGGCGGAGACGAGGCGTTTTGGTGCTTAACAGTCCCCGACAGTCGGCGTATGGTCGATCCCTTCCGCAGGGAGGCCTCATGTTACGTCCAGCCCTTGTCATCTGCGCGCTCGGCCTGATCGCCGGGCCGGTGCGGGCGCAGACGGCGTGCGACACGCCGCAAAGCCACCAGTTCGACTTCTGGGTCGGCAAATGGGAAGTGTTTCCCAAGGCCGCGCCACAGCGGAAAGTCGCCGACAGCCTGATTGAGAAACTGTATTCGGACTGCGCCGTTCGCGAAAACTGGATGCCGCTGAAGGGTGGCGCCGGCGGCAGTTTCAGTGCCTACGTCCCCGCCCGTAATGAATGGCGGCAAACCTGGATATCGGCCGGCGGATTTGCTGACTTTACGGGCAGTTTCAACGGCAGTTCGATGGTAATCACCGGCGTCTGGCCGCAGCCTGGCCATCCGACTCAGCAGACGCGCATGACCTATACGCCCCAGGCCGACGGCAGCGTCGAACAGGCTGGAGAGACTTCGGACGACAATGGCACAACCTGGCAACCGTCCTTCGACTTCATCTATCGGAAAGCCAAATCATGAGCCTGCGTTCCGCCCTGTTCGTTCCCTGCGCCAATGCCCGTGCCGTGGCGCGCGCCCGTGAGTTCACACCCGATGCCCTGATCTTCGACCTCGAGGACGCCGTCGGTGCCGGTGAGCGCGACAGTGCGGTCGCCCTGGTCGCCGTCGTGCTGCGTGAAGGCGGTTTTCGCGCCCCGAAGGTCATGGTGCGCGTCCATCCAGGCTCGCTCAATGCCATTCACTATGCGCTGCATGCCCTGCCGCTCGACGGCATCGTCGTGCCCAAGGTCGACGGGCCGGAGGACTTGCGCGCCGTTCATGCGGTGTGGCCGAACGCGCCGTTGTGGGCGATGGTCGAGACGGCGCGCGGCGTGACGCAGTTGGGCGACATCGCCGCCATGCCGGTCGCCGGCCTGATCGCCGGGCCGAACGATCTGCGCCGTGATCTAAAGACGCGCCCCCTGCCCGATCGCGCCGATATCGCCTTCGCCCTCAGCCAGGTCGTGCTCCATGGCCGCGCCAATGATCGCGTCGTGCTCGACGGCGTCTATAATCAGTTCAAGGATACCGAAGGCTTCGCCGCCGATTGCGCCCACGGCCGCGGCCTGGGCTTCGACGGCAAGACGCTGATCCATCCGGCGCAGATCGAGGCCTGCAACCGCGCTTTTTCCCCGTCGGACGAAGAGACCGCTTGGGCCCAGGCCGTGGTCGCGGCTTTCGACGGTTCGGAAGCCGGTGTACTGCCGGTCAATGGCGAGATGGTCGAGCGGCTGCACCTGGAGCAGGCGCGTGAGATTCTTGGCGCGCGAAATTCTTAAAGTGAATGGCCGCGGCTGAGGTAGTCGTCGGAGCGCATTTCCTCGAGGCGTGACACGGTGCGTTCAAACTCAAACGCCCCATCGCCGGCTGGATAGAGCTTGGCCGGTTCGGCTTCGGCCAGGATGACCGTCTTGGCTGAGGCTTCGTAAAGCGCGTCGATCAGGGTGACGAAGCGGCGTGCCTCGTTGCGGTTGGTTGGCGACAGGATCGGCACGTCCTCGATGAACACCGTGGTGAAGCGTTCGGCGATGGCCAGGTAATCGGCCGGGCCATTGGCTTCGCCGCACAGGTCGGCAAAGGTGGCACGCAACAAGGGGCCGGCGGCGCGTTTGAGGATCAGCTTACGCTCATTGACCGTCAGCGCCGCCTCGCGCTCGCTGTTCAGGCGCGTCATGTCGCGCCACAGGGCATCGAAACCGGCGCGCGACTCGGGCGAAGTCGTCGGGAAGAAATAGGTCTGGGCGCCACGCAGGCGATCGAGACGGAAATCCTTGGGCCCCGCGACCTCGACGACCTTCAGCCGCGTCTTGATCATGGTGATGAAGGGCACGAACAGGTCGCGATTGAGCCCGTCCTTATAGAGATCGTCGGGCGGGCGGTTCGAGGTGGCGACCAGCACGACCTTGTGCGTGAACAACGCCTCGAACAGCCGGCCAAGGATCATGGCGTCGGCGATGTCGGTGACCTGGAACTCGTCGAAACACAGCAGTTGCGCCTGGGCGGCCAGCAGCTTGGCGACCGGCGGGATGGGATCGTCGCCCTTATGCGTGCCGAACACCGCCTTGCGGCCGGCGACGTCGCTTTCGCGCCACTTGCGGATCAGGTGGTGGACTTGCGACATGAAGGCGTGGAAGTGGACGCGCTGTTTCGGCGCGATGCGGATATTGTCGAAGAACAGATCCATCATCATCGACTTGCCGCGGCCGGGCGGGCCCCACAGATAGAGACCGGCCGGGCGCGCGCCGCCGAACAGCGCCGTCAAACCACGGTTCTGCAAGGCGTTCTGCAAATCGCACAGCGCGTCAATAGCCGCCTTCTGCGCCGGATCGGGCTTGAGATCCCCGGACTTGAGAAGGTTGCGGTACGCGCTCTTGATACTGGACATTCAGTTTTTGCCTGCCGCCAGTCGATGCCGGCGTCCCACCCGTATAGGACTGCTATTCTAGCCGAGATGACTCAAAATCATATTAAAAAAATGCTGCACCTGCGTAAGGAGGTCGTAACAGTCATAGGCCTCTATTTTGACAGCTGCGTGGCGATCTGCCGGGCGACCTGAATGCCGTGCGCCGCCGCCGTGGTCACGCAAGGATGCCAGTAGTCGGTGACCTCACCGCAGGCATAGACGCCGGGCAGGCTGGTCTGGCCGAAGCGATCGACGCGGACATAGCTGTTGTCCAAATCCGGTGCTAGCCCTTCCGGCACCACCGCTTCAAAGCCGAACATGACCCCGAACGCGTCGAAAGATTGGCCATTGACGGTCATCGCGCCTTGATCGGCGGTAAAGCCGGTGACCACCGGCACGTCCGCGATCATTTCCCGCAACATCGTCTGCGCACGGGGACCGTTGCGCGTAAAGATCGTCACCTTGCCGCCGCGGTCGCGGACAAAACGCGCCTGATCGAAGGCATTGTCGCCGCCGCCGAGGATGGCGACGCGCTTATCCGCGACGTCGAGCGTCTCCATCGGCTCACCGGGACCGACGGCGACCTGAGCCGAGGCTTTAAATCCAGCCGCTCGCGGCCTGCTGCCGGTCGCGATGACCAGATAGGGCGCCGACAGATCGCCAACACCCCACGCATCGGCTTCGCGCCGGACGGGCACCGGATTGCAACCCAGGCGAATGTCAGCGCCGACCGCGGTGGCATGACCGGCCAGGGCGCGAGCCACATCCTGGCCAGTTTTGCCTTGGACGCCCGGGATCCACAGGTTCTCGTAGGGGCTACGCCGCTGCAACCCGCCCAACGCCTCGGCGGTCTCCAGTAAGACGGCGTTAACTCCCAGCTTCTTCAACCAGATCGCCGCCGCCACACCGGCCGGCCCGCCGCCGATAATGATCGCTTCCTTATGCATCAAGGCCTTCCTGTGTCTTCATCGCTTATGCGGCTCACATTTATATGAACGCTGAGCCGCTGTCTTTGGCCCATCTTATGCACAGCTTCGCTGGCGCGTTTAGAATTGGTAAAGACGAACGGGCATATGTTGCATTTCGTAACAAAGGGAAACGTCGCGTGAGACTGCTTTGCGTTGAGGACAATGCCACCCACCGCCGCATGATCGATCTCATGCTGGCTTCCACGGGCATCGACGTCGATTTTGCCGAGAACGGCTCCGAAGCCGTCGAAGCCTATCAGGTCAATGAATACGACGCCGTGCTGATGGACATGCAGATGCCGGTCATGGGCGGCGTTCAGGCCGTTCGTGAAATCCGCCAGATGGAAGACGGTTTCGCCCTCACCCACACGCCGATCCTGTTCCTCAGCGGCATGGACGCCAATGACGCCGTCGATCTCGGCATGGAAGCCGGCGGCGACGGTCACCTGTCGAAGCCTTTCACCTCGGAAGCCCTGTTCGGCGCGCTGGACTACGTTTTGCGCACCACCAATCGCGGCCCGCTGGAAATGCTGGGCGTCTCGCGCTGAAATGCCATAGCGGGACAAAATCCCGCCAATGGCCTGAAAGCTGCGACTTTATCCTTGTAAAGCGGAACAAAAAGAGCCATCTGCCGCGCGGGCGATAATGTGGCGCCCCGCAATAGCTCTGACCCGACCGTGCGAAGCAATCCTGGCTCCCGATCGCGCTCAAGCAGCGAAGCGATAGCGCAAAGGAAGGACTTAACATGGGTTATCGGGTCGCCGTCGTCGGCGCCACCGGCGCCGTGGGTCGCGAAATGATGGCGATCCTCGAAGAAGTGAAATTTCCGATCAGCGAGATTTACGCGGTCGCCTCGCGCAAATCGCAGGGCGTCGAGATTTCCTTCGGCAATAAAACCCTGAAGTGCCAGGACATTGAACAGTTCGACTTCTCCAAGGTCGACATCGTGCTGATGAGCGCCGGCGGTGACGTGTCCAAGGCGTGGTCGGAAAAGATCGGCGCCCTGGGCCCGATCGTCATCGACAATTCATCGGCCTGGCGCATGCACCCGGACGTGCCTTTGATCGTGCCGGAAGTGAACCCGGACGCCGTCTGGGACGCCAAGAAGAAGAACATCATCGCCAATCCGAACTGCTCGACGATCCAGATGGTCGTGGTGCTGAAGCCGTTGCACGATGCCGCGCCCATCAAGCGCGTCGTCGTCTCGACCTATCAGTCGGTCGCCGGCGCCGGCAAGGCCGGCATGGACGAGCTGTGGGATCAGACCAAGGCGATTTACGGCCTGGGCGATAAGGAACCCAAGAAGTTCACCAAGCAGATTGCCTTCAACGTCATTCCGCACATCGACGTCTTCATGGACGACGGCGCCACCAAGGAAGAGTGGAAGATGGTCGTGGAAACGCACAAGATCCTCGACCCGACCATCGACGTCGTCGCCACCTGCGTGCGCGTGCCGGTCTTCGTCGGCCATTCGGAATCGATCAATATCGAGTTCGAAAGCCCGCTCGACGAACGCGAAGCCCGCGAGATCCTGCGTGACGCCCCGGGCGTCGCCGTGGTCGATAAACGCGAGCCGGGCGGCTATATCACGCCGATCGAAGTCGTCGGCGAGTTCGACACCTATGTCTCGCGTATCCGCAACGATCCCACCGTACCCTACGGTATCAATCTGTGGTGTGCATCGGACAATCTGCGAAAGGGCGCGGCATTGAATGCTGTGCAGATCGCACAGCTGCTCGACGAACGCGGGGTCATCGAAACCGTAAAAGCCTGAGATCATCACACGCTGTGATTATCCAAGCCGGCGGGACCCCAGGGTTCCGCCGGCTTTTTTCTTATCTCTAACCGAGTCATCCGCACATGACGCCCTCACCTGCCAAGCCGTCCACCACACCCACGCTGTACGCCGCCCTGTGTTACGTTATCTGGGGCATCGTGCCGTTGTTTTACCTGCCGATCCATGCTTTCGGCGCCGGGGCGATCGAGATCATCGCCCACCGCTCCTTGTGGGCAGCCCTATGGGCCGGCGGCCTGGTGACGATCAATAAGCAGTGGCCGGAAGTGGTGGCCATCTACAAGGTGCCACGCCTGCGCTGGATGCTGCTGCTGACCTCGATCCTGGTCGCCAGCAACTGGGGCATCTATGTCTGGGCGGTGACCAGCGGCCATACGGTCGAATCGGCGCTGGGCTACTATCTGACGCCGCTGATGAGCATGGCGGCTGGCGCCTTGCTGTTCCGCGAGCGCCTGGACATGTGGGGCAAGGGCGCCATCGCTCTGGCGGTCATCGGCGTGACCATCCAGATCGTGGCTTTAGGTCAGGTGCCGTGGGTGGCGATCCTGCTGGCCCTGACCTTCGGCAGTTACGGCATTTTGAGGAAGCAACTGGCGGTCAATGCGCTGGCCGGGCTCTGCGTCGAGTGCGGCTATCTGTTGCTGCCGGCGGTGATCTATCTCGGTTGGTTCGAAGGCACCGGGCAAGGGCATTTCTTCCATCCGGCCAACGCGTTCTGGCTGTTGCTGACTGGGCCGGTGACGGTGCTGCCGCTGGTGCTGTTCGCCTACGCGACACGGCGCATCGCGCTATCGACCATGGGCTTCGTGCAGTTCATCGGCCCGACCCTGACCTTCTTCATTGGCTTGTGGGAAGGCGAGCCGTTCAGCCTGGCGCGTGGGGTGTCGTTCGCCTGCATCTGGGCGGGGGCGCTGGTCTTTGCCTTCGGCGCCTGGCGGCGGTTGAAGGCGATCAAGCCGATGAAAGTGTAAAGGAAGAGACCCCACCACCACGCGTCTGAAGAAGACGCGCGGTCCCCCTCCCCATCAAAGATGGGGAGGCACAAGGGAGGGTAGTAGTGCTACTTTGTGCCTCCTCGGCTATGCCGGGGAGGGGGACCACAAGGGCGCGAAGCGACCGAAGTGGTGGAGGGGTTTCTTACTTACAGACACTCGTAAAGCGCGTTGATCAGCCCGACCGGGCGCGGATCGCCGATCAGATAGGCCGATTGCTTGGTCATGACGTAACCGACGCTCAGCTTCTTGT
>FTDJ01000431.1_pt1 | contig 10124 bp, 7 predicted proteins | sample 1639861 | NCBI WGS metagenome assembly FTDJ01 (sample SAMEA3914869, study PRJEB12502) | metagenome | biome: forest; material: soil | place: USA | collected 2012-03-12 | depth 0.1 m | reverse complement strand
CCTAACTGAAATTCTTCAGTTCCGGCCACAGCGTGTCCCAATCGACCTTGAGGCCCTGGCACCAGGCGATGGTCTTGCCGTTCTCATAGGCCATGGCGTCGGGCGAATACGTTTCGCCCAGGATGACCGTGTTCTGGCAATAGGGCTTCAGGCGATCGGGATTGTTCTGCACCACCAGAAGATTGACCGGATGCTGGCCGCGCAGGCCCCAGAGATAGTACTGGTTATGCCCCGATAAGGCCGGCGGCAGGCCGTAACGCGCGCCATAGACGTCGAGCGCGGCCGCCTCGCCATAGTTTTCGACCTTGATGCCGGTTGCGGCGCGGTCGGCGGCCGGGATCTTCTGCCACGCGGCACCGACCTGATCGGTGTAGTCGTGCCAGCCCAACTGATCGGCAAAAAGCTGCGGCAGGAGCGTGCCCTTGAAGCTCTTTTCCTGCTGCTGCGGCTTCAGCGGCGAATGTTCCATGTACGATTTGAGGCCTGCGACCGACAGGACGGGCAGGGCCATCGGCGCGATCATCGCCGACAGAGCCACGGCCAACGCGCCCCACGCCGTCACGGCGACGCGGCCCTTCATGCCCTTGATCGCGGACGCCAGGGTGACGGCGCCGATGATGAACATGACGGGGTAGGTCGCGGCGATGTAGTAGTCCTTGCCGTGGGTCAGCAGGACCAGGATCAGGCTGACGATAAAGGCGATCGACAGAAACCGCGCCGGCTTGAGCCTGTCGATGACGAAGGGCCCGATCAGCCCGGCGATCCACACCGGCGCCAGCAGCGGGTTCATCACCAGAACCTGATTGATCAGGAAGGCGACCGGCGGGGTGTCGGTGTTCTTCTGGCGCGCCGCGGCGGCCAACTCCAGGAACGGCCAGCCGTGCGTCGCCTGCCAGATCAGCGACGGCGCGCCGATGACAACGGCGATGGCGGCGCCGAACCACAGGTTTTTATCGAGGAAGACCCTGCGTTGCGGTGTCGCGGCGAGGCCGGCGGCCAGGCTGACGCTCCAGAAGACCAGCGCATATTTGGTCTCGAAGTCGAGGCCGATGACCAGGCCGCACCACAACAGGGCCGTTTTGTCGTCGTCGCGCGTCGCCTTGAGCAGCAGATAGCCGATCAGGGTCCAGGCCAGGGGATCCAGCGACGTGGTGTTGAGCGTGGCGACGATGCCCATCAACATCGGAGCGATAGTCACAGCGAGGCCGGCGCCTGCGGCCGCGAACCGGTCGCCGCCCAGCAGACGCGCGAACCGCACGCTGAGCCAGCCCAGCGCGCCGGCGGCCAATGTCGCCGGCAGGCGCAGCATCCACGCGCTGTGGCCCAGGGCGTAAAACGCGGCGGCCAGCAGCGGCACCACCGGCGGCTGATCGGCGTAGCCGAAGGCCGGATGGCGGCCGCAAACGATGAAATAGAGCTCGTCGCGGAAGACGTCGTAACGCCCGGCGAACAGGGCGTGCAGGCAAAAGGCCAGAATGCCGATGCCCAGGGCCAAGTAGTCCCTCGCCGGTTTCGTCTCGATGTCCGTCATGCCTGTCTCACCATGCCTGTCTCTCTATGAGCGGCAGGCTACAGTGGATTGTCAAGTTGGGGAACAGGCTCAGCAATTCATGCCCAGCTGCCCCCAAAAGCGCGGAGTCGACCTCCTTCTCCGGTTGCGATAGGATCCCGATCATGGCCAATCAGGCCGGGGAATTGCCAGGGGGAGCCTGCCATGAAGATTGCCATGGCCGTCTTGTATTTATTATTCTTCGTCGTTTTCTGCGCATTTATATTTGAAAACAATGTGACCGGGCACGGTATTATTAAGCCGGATGCCGAGCATAATATCGCCTATTCCACGCGCGGCGCGACGATCTATCTCAGCCGATTTGAGAACCAGGTCATAACCGTTGGGCATATTTGCTTTTTTGCTTTTGGTGTCGGTGTTTTTGGGATCTGGGGGATTCAGACCTTACGGAAGAAGCGCTGATTGATTGCAGGTCTATTGGGCCTACACGCCGGGCTTCCGGGCACAATAAACCCCCGGCCACGGGCGTGGTCGGGGGATGGGCAGGCTTTAGGGGAGGCGGAGGCTTATTCAGGTGCCGATTGCACCGCTTTTTCGATGATCGCGGCGACCGCTTCGGGCTTTGAGACATAGACGGCGTGGCTGCCGTGGACTTCGGTGACCTGAGCGTGGGCGCGGGCGGCCATGCCGCGTTGCGCCGGCGGCGGGATCATGTGGTCGTCGCTGGCGACCAGATACCAGCTCGGCTTGGCCTTCCAGGCGGGGGCCGTGACGGCACCAGCCAGCGCGGCGGCACCCCACGGCACTTGCGACGCAGCCATGAAGTCGGCCGTTTCCGGTTTGACGTCGGCGGCGAAGGCCGCGGCAAACTTGGCCTTGTCGAGGAACAGGTAACCGTCTTGCGGCGGCAGGATCGGCGGCACGGCGGCACCCGGCGCCGGGTTGGCGATCAGTGACGACACCGACTCGCCGGTATCGGGGGCGAAGGCGGCGACATAGACCAGGCCCGCCACCTTGGCGTCGGTGCCGGCTTCGGTGATGACCGCGCCGCCGTAGGAATGGCCGACCAGGATGACTTTGCCGTCAGCGGCGGCAATGGCGCGCCTGGTGACAGCGACGTCATCGGCCAGCGAGGTCGTCGGGTTTTGCACGATGGTAACGTCGTAGCCATCCTTTTTCAGGATCTTGTAGACGCCTTCCCAGCCGGAGCCGTCGACGAAGCCGCCATGAACCAGGACGATCGACTTGACGTGGGCAGGTTGAGCTGTTGGAGCAGCGTGGGCCGAGGTAGCGAACAGGACCGAGGCGGCGGAAGCGATAAGAGTGCGAGCGAATGACATGATAACCTCCATTAATTTGATGTTTTCGCGATAATGTTTATCGCGATAATCATTTGATAGTCCCGGATCGCATCGCTTGTCCAGATATTTTTTATCGCGATAATCATTTTTGTGATAAGATGCTGTCCGGCAAGGAGAAAAAAATGCCTTCAGACGCGCCTCAACCCCGAACTGAGCCCGAACCCCAAGCGGCCCAGATGCACCAGCCGCTCGACAGCCAGCTGTGCTACTCGCTCTATTCGACGACCATCGCCATCAACCGCACCTATAAGCCGATGCTCGACGCGTTGGGCATCACCTATCCGCAGTATCTGGTGCTGAGCACGCTGTGGGAGACGGACGGGCAAACCATCGGCGCCATTGCCGACCGGCTGGCCCTGGAGCCCTCGACGATTACGCCGCTGGTCAAGCGGCTGGAGCAGGCCGGGCTGCTTGGGCGGCTGCGCAATCCGCAGGACGAGCGCCAGGTTCAGGTGCGCCTGACCGACAAGGGCCGGGGGCTTTACGGCCCGACCAGTTGCCTGACGGATACCCTGCTGAAGAATTCGGGCCTCACCGTCGAGCAGATCATCACGCTCAACGAACGCGTCCAGGCCCTGCGCGATGCGCTCAACGCCAATGGGGCGCTAAAGGGGTAGGGTCAGGCGGGCGTGTTGATGACGCTGCGCAGGGTTTTGACCTCGATGTCGAGCGTGGCGACGCGGGTTTGCAGCGCCTCGACCTGGAGCGCGTGCAGGTCGAGGCCGATCTGGTGCGCCGCCCAGCCGAGCAGGTCCTTTTCGTCCGGCCGGTAGTCATTGCCCGACGGCTTGGCGCCCAGCAACACAAAGCCCGAGACCTCGGCGCGGTGGACCATCGGCAGGGCCAGGGCCGCGGGGCCGTGGTCGAGATCGATGCGCTTGCGCTCGGCGCGCAGGGCGATCGCCAGGGCGTCATTGGCGTCGATGTGCTTGGCCGCGCCCTTGAGGTGGCCGGCGGTGCGTGTGAAACGGCCGCCTTCGTCGCGCTGATAGAGGGCGCCGTCGGCGCCGCCGCAGAAACGTTTCAGCTCGGTGGTGAAACCGGCGATCAGCGGGGCGGTTTCGGTGAAAAAGCTGGCTTGGTCGACGAAGGTGCGCAGCTTGGCCTCGTTATGGTGCCAACGGCGGAAAAACAGGCGCTCGACGATCTTTTCGACGACGTCGCGCAGGCGGTGGAAGGTCAAAAAGACGGTGAGGGCGATGGCGGCGTCGATCAGGGCGTTCTTTTCCTTGCCCTCGATCGGAATGAAGTGCTCCGACGCCCATTCGATCAGGCCGAAGCCGATCAGCAGCACCGTGGAGACCGCGCCATAGACCAGGGCGCGATTGACGGCGAAGCCGATGTCCAGGACCTTGTTGCGCAGGGCGGCATAGGCGAACAGGAGCGGGCCGATCAGCGCCAGGGTCGAGGTCAGGATCTCCAGCGGATTGTCGAAGTGGAGCAGGAAATAGGCGTGCAGGTTGTTGGCGTTGAGCAGCACGCCGATCCAGCCGGTGCCACGCGCCATCATCACCATCAGGATGGCGATCAACATCAGCACGTAGCGGCGCCGCGCGCCCTGGTCGCTGTGGCGCAGGCCGTGGAGGAAGATGCCGGCGATGAATGCCAGGTTGAGGAAATAGACCCAGACGTAGAGGTGAATGCCGGTGCCGACGATCGGGCGGGTGATGAAGACCTGCGAGGCGTAGCTGTAATAGCTGCCCGCCGCGATCAGCAGCGCGCCGAAGCCCCAGGCCGTCCGGCGCAGCCACGGCCACTTTCGGCCAGTGGTTTGTTCGTGAAAGGTCACGGCGAAGGCCAGGAACAGCGCCGGCATGACGCGCAGGGTCAGGGCGCATAACGCCGACACGTAGGGCCAGACCGCGCTGTCGATGGGAAATTCCGGCGTCGAGCCGCGATTGCCGAAACAGATAAAGGCCAGGCCCAGCAGGATGAAGCCGGGCTGACCGCGGCTGCGCAACAGAATGAAGGCGCCGGTCAGGATGCTGCTGGCCAGGATGAGGTCGAGCACGACGGCGCCGGCCTTGTTGTCCTCGTCCGCCTGGGTCCAGGGCGTCTGGACGGCGGTGACCGTGACGTGGCGACTATTCTGGCCAGCAGGATAAAGAGTGACGCCGAAGCGGTCGCCCGCCGCCATGGCGCGGCCGGAATCGTAAGGACGGTCGAAGCGGGCCAGGTCGCCGTCGCGGGCGCCGGCGATGTATAGGGGCGACCACGGCGTCAGGCCCTCGACGATATTCATGCCGTCGCCTTTTTCGGGGACGGGCCGCAGCGCCGATCCGGCGTCGGCTATGCCGCCCAGCGCCGATGCGCCCTGCGCGACGACACCGGTGCCGCGGCCATGGCCCAGGTTGCGCTGGGCGTCATCGCCGTCCTGGAACAGGCAGAACAGGGCCAGGATCAGGCCGAAAACGATCCAGGCCGTGGCGGCACTGTGCGTGGGCTTTTCCGCCGAATGATCCGTCATGCCGCCGCCCCGAAGCACCGGTCATGCGCTACCGGCAGGTCGCAGCAGGCCGCAAACCCCGAAATCTGTCAAGGCGGGGAAGTGGCCCAAGTTGACGCGGAAGTGCAGTGGGCTCTGTGAGAGTCTATGAAAGTATAGAGTATTTTGTAAATAGAGATTCGCGCATGCGAAGGGCTCCGACCGGAGAAGTACGGAGCCCGTTCGATTCCTCCGCAAGTATTATGCGATGGAAGTTGCCTATTACGTATATATGACGCAGCCGACCGCATCGACCCGTAAAAATGGTTACAATTTTTTGAACTTTTTTCGGAGAGCCGGTTTAAGGCGGCTTTTTTGCAGGCTTGAAATATCTGTGAAGGGCCTGAATTTGGGCCCGAGAGCTTCGAATTTATAAGTCGAAAAGTGTAAAATTATCAAATAAAATCAACATACATAGTTTCTGCTTTGAGCATTTTAGAGTCGATCCTCACAAAATAACAGCTGCCATTTGCCGCTGGCCCGGACTCCACCTTCCCGGGGGTGGTCACATTTGTGACCTTTTTGAGACAGTTTGCAGGGGAGTGAAAAATATGAGGACTCGGCCATTGACGGTTTTTTGAATGCGCACTTTAACTTGTTGTGAACCTGCAAGAGCTTTGCCCCAGCACTTGGTGTGTCTCGTTTACTTGTATATTGGAGAATAAGTGTGACAAAGCTCACCACCCGGCCCGGCCTGATGGCCTCGGCCACGTTCGGCAGCGCGCTTCTGGCCTCGATGATCGCGGGTCTGGCCACGCCGGCCGGCGCTCAGACCACCACGACTGACACGCAGGCCAAGAAGGACACGCAGCCGGTCGAAGTTACCGTCACCGGCTCGATGATCCGCCGCAAGAACGCCACCTCGATTTCGCCGGTCACCGTCCTGACCGCCGGCGACCTCGACAAGCGCGGCGTGACCACGGTCGAAAGCGCCGTGCAAAACCTGTCGGCCAACAATTCCGGCGCCCTGCCGAACTCGTTCACCGCCAACGGCGCCTTCGCCGGCGGTGCCTCGGGCGCCTCGCTGCGCGGCCTGACGACCAGCTCGACCCTGACCCTGGTCGACGGCATGCGCATGACCTATTACCCGCTGGCCGACGACGGTTCGCGCAACTTCGTCGACATGAACACCATTCCGGACGCCATTATCGACCATATCGACGTCCTGCAGGACGGCGCCTCGGCGACCTACGGTGCCGACGCCATCGGCGGCGTCATCAACGTCGTCACCAAGCGTCAGTTCACCGGCCTCGAAGTCAAGGCCGACGCCGGCACCTCCGAACTCGGCGGCGCCGACAAGCAGCACCTGTCGGCCATCTGGGGCCACGGCGACCTCGGCTCGGACGGCTACAACTTCTACATCAGCGGCGAATATCAGCACGACTCGCAGCTGATGAACCGTGACCGCGGCTATCCGTACAACACCGCCGACGTCAGCGGCCTGTGCAGCAGCGAAGGCTGGGAAGACGGCAAGGCCCACTGCGGCACCAACGGCATTTCCAACGGCTTCACCAACGGCGTCTTCGTCGGTCTTTCGACCTTCGACACCAATGCCATCGTGCGGCCTTACGACGCCACCAACACCACCGCCCAGGGCCTGTATCAGAACATCGCCCCGACCACGACCTGCCAGGCCGGCATGACGTCGCACACCATGACCGCCGCCGAACTGACCGCGGCCGGTTCGGCCGGGGCGTCGGTGACGCCGGGCACGGTGCTGTGCCAGGCCGACGCCTACAACCTCTACCGCACCATCGTGCCGTCGGACTCGCGCCTCAGCCTCTCGGCGCACCTGACGAAGCGCTTCAACGACACCACGGAAGGCTGGATCGAAGGCAACTTCTATCAGAACAAGACCTTCTACACGACGACGCCGGCCAATATCCGCGTCTCGTCGCAGCCGGGTTCGACCTTCGTCGACACCACGCTGGCCCTGCCGGTCTGGGTCTGCCCGGAACGTACCGGCTGCGCCACCGCGGCCGACAAGAAGCTGAACCCGAACAACCCGTTCGCCGCTTCCAACGAAGTCGCGCGTCTGCTCTACGTCACCGGCGATATCCCGAAGTCGGCCCAGACCATCTCCAAGACCATGCGTCTGGCCGGCGGCCTGAAGGGCACCTTCGGTGACGGCTGGCGCTACGACGGCGGCTTCACCGCTTCGAGCAGCACCCTGACCATCACCCGCCGCGGCTTCCCCTACATCCAGCACCTGCTGGACGTGATCGCCGACGGCACCTACAACTTCATCGACCCGACCAAGAACACGCAAGCCGTTCGCGACTACCTGTCGCCGGTCGCCATCCAGAAGGCGACTTCGTCGCTGGCCATGGCGCAGTTCAACGTCTCGCGCGACCTGTGGGAACTGCCGGGCGGCACCATGACCATGGCCTTGGGCGCGTCGGAACGCTACGAAGGCGTCAACGACCCGTCGGCCAACCCGTTCACGGGCGGTCCGAACGCCGGTTATCTGGGCATCAACCCGTTCTTCTCGAAGGGCCAGCGCACGGTCGCCTCGGCCTCCTACGAACTCGACATGCCGGTGCTGACGCGCCTGGATATCGACTTCCAGGGCCGTTACGACAACTACTCGACCAAGAACAGCCACTTCTCGCCGAAGCTGGCGGCCAAGTGGAAGGCCTCGGACATGCTGATGTTCCGCGGCACCTACTCGAACGGCTTCCGTATCCCGTCGATCGCCGAAAACAATTCGAGCGTCACCGGCTACACCACCGTCAATGCCCCGGCGGCCTTCATCACGCTGCACGGCAACGACACCTACGGCAAGGCCTACTCGCTGGGCACGGTCACCGCCGGTAACCCGAACCTGAAGCCGGAAACCGCGACCAACACCCTGCTGGGCTTTGTCTTCACGCCGACCAAGGCCTTCAACTTCTCGATGGACTACTTCCACATCGAAAAGAAGAACGTCATCGCCAAGAGCTCGTCGACCCCGGCGCTCAACGCCTATTACGGCGGCACCGCCATCCCGGCCGGTTACACCGTCGTCGCCGACGTGCCGGATCCGAACTTCCCGACCGCCCTGCCGCGCGTCGCCTATGTCTACGTGCCGTTCCTGAACCAGAACAAGCAGATCGTCTCGGGCCTGGACTTCAACGCCTCGTTCCACGCGCCGGTGCTGAACAACAAGATGGTGTGGACCTCGACCGTCACCGCCACCTATCTGAACCAGTTCGATCAGATCCAGGCGACGGGCGAAGTGCAGCACTTTGCCGGCACCGTCGGTCCGCAGGATCCGACCGCCGGTTCGGGTTCGCCCCGTCTGCGCGGCAACTGGCAGAACACCTTCGACTTCGGCAAGCTGTCGCTGACGACGACCAGCTACTACACCAGCGGCTACTCGGAAACCGCGGCGGACAACGGCGATACGCCGGGCGTCTGCCTGGGCTCCGCGACCGCGTCGATTGCCTGCCGCGTCAAGTCGTTCCTCTATACCGACGCCCACGCCAGCTACATGGTCAACAAGAACTACACCCTGTTCCTGGACGTCTACAACGTCACCGGCGCCAAGGCGCCGCTCGACTCGACGTCGTACTCTGCCCACGAATACAACCCGGTCTGGGCCGGCGCGGGCGTCATCGGCCGCTACTGGAAGGTTGGCGTCAAGGCCGACTTCTAAGGCCTGATCGACGGATCAAACGAAACGGGACGGTGCCTTGCGGCGCCGTCCTTTTTCTTTTGGGGTCATGCTGTCCGTTCATACCGCGACAGGTGCCACAGCATCAGCGGGATCAGCACCAGCCCGCCGGCGTAACCGAAGATGACGACGTGCAGACTGTCCGGCCGGGTAATGGTGAAGGTGTAGGCGGGCGCCAGCCACGGCAGGAAGACGGCTGTCTTGGCCGCCTGGATGGCCAGGGCGAAAAAGGTGCCGACGATGCCCAGCACCAGCGGGACGGCAAAACCGCGAAAACGCAGGGCGACCCACAGCTGCAGCACGATCATCGTCAGCCCCGCACCGTTCATCATCAACAGGCTGACGAAGGTATCGCCCCATTGCGGATCCCCGCTGACCGAGGCGCCGGGGATGAAGAGCGTGCAGGCGATCACCGCCGCGTAGAGCACGGCATACAGGATCAGGCTCATCAGCAGCACCAGGCCCAGCACGACGACGAGCTTGGCGGCGAACAGCTTGCCCCGGTTGACCGGCAGGGTCAGCAAATGGTTCCACATGCGCGGGCCATGCTCGATCTGCGCCACCAGAACGGTGAGGGCGGTGACCGCCATCGGCAGCAGGAAATAGGCCCAGACGGCGGCGCCTTCGGCCAGCATCTGCACCCACGGCTTGTCGCCGGGGTGATTGAGCATGACCATGACCGGAAAGGCCCCGGCGCAGAGGGGCGCGGCGATACACACCAGCAGCACCAGGGTGCGTTTCAGCTTGACGATTTCGTTGAGAATGAGGGCGAACATAATGGTCTCTCAGGTGCGTTTTTCAGGCGGTCTGGCCGGTGCGGTGCAGGAAGATGTCTTCGAGGGAGGGCGCGTGGCTACGCAGCGAAAACACCTCGAAACCGTCGCCGACGAGCAGGGCGTTGAGCCGGGCGGCGTCCGGCGTGCGGCCGGGGTGCTGGGGGACGATGAGGCTGTCGTCGCCATCGCTTGTCGCATCGATATCGGCGGCCTGAAGCCGGGTGAGGGCGCGGGGGGCGTCGCGCACGCCGATATGCAACTGCGCCTCGACCGAGGACAAAAGCTCGCCCAGCGTCGATTGGGCGATCAACTGGCCCTGAAACATCAGGCCGACGTG
>FTDJ01000992.1_pt1 | contig 10204 bp, 8 predicted proteins | sample 1639861 | NCBI WGS metagenome assembly FTDJ01 (sample SAMEA3914869, study PRJEB12502) | metagenome | biome: forest; material: soil | place: USA | collected 2012-03-12 | depth 0.1 m | reverse complement strand
GGTTCTGCGGCAGCATGATGTGGGTGACGCCGTTGCGTTCCAGCAGGTCGACGAAGTCGCCGCCTTCGCTGAGCAGGTAGGGCGTATGTCCGGCTGCCGCCTGGGCGCAGGCCAGGTCGACCGCGGCGTGGACATTGCCGTTGCCGAAGCGGCAGTGATTGACGAGGTGGAAAATGCGCATGGCGATCCTATCCGGGAAGGAGGGCGGCGGATGACGGGACGGAGGACGTCTCGACGGGCTCGGCCGGGCGCAGGCGATGGCGCGAGGCGCGGCTGAGGCCGACGATGGCGCCGAACAGGGCGGCGACCAGCAGGCCGTAATCGGGCACGGTGCCGACAAAGAACAGGCCGGTGAAGATGACAACCAGGGCCAGCTTGGCGCCGCGCACCAGCTCGACCATGTCGGATTGCGGCGCAAAGATCCGGGCAAAGGCGACGCGCAGCAGGAAGAGGCCGAACAGCACCGTGCCGAATACCCCGGTCGAGGCGATGATATTGACAAAGAAGTTGGAGGTGCGGACCGAGCCTACCCCGACGCCGATGCCGCCCGAGGTCAGGAAGGCCTTCCAGGCCTGGTGGCTCCAGGCCGAGCGTTCGATATAGGAGGACGACTCGCCCTTCTTGAAGACGGCGGAATCGACGATGCGCCAGACGAATTCCCGCGGTTTGTCGAAGACGGCGAAGAACAGCACGATCAGGAAGGCCAGGCTTAGCAGGACCAGGATCTCGTTCATCGTCGCGCGCTTGTCGGCGCCGCGCTCCAGGATCAGCCGCGAGCCCAGGTCGGCGCAAAGTACGGCAATGGCGACGGCCAGCGACACCATGGCGGCCGACGAGGTCGACAGGGCGCCGAAGGCCAGGCAGCCGACGCCCAGGCCGATGGCCCAGCGCTTGAGCTTGCCCTGGTAGGCGTGGCGGCAGAACAGCAGCAGCGCGCCGAACGATACACACAGCGCGCCATAGGCGGAGGCTTCGGGCATCAGGCCGACGACGCGGGTGACGCCCAGGACCTCGACGCCGTTGAGGAAGGTATAGGAAGCCGTACGGAACAGGGCCAGGACCTTGGTCAGGCCGATATGCGGGCCGAACATGTCGGCGAGACCGGTGACGATGACGGCGCCCGCACCCCATAACAGGGCGCGCAGGAAGGTTTCGGTGAAATTCGGCCGGCGCGCCAAAAGGTAAAAGGCCAGGGCCACGCCGCAGGAAATGACCTGGTAGACCGACTGGTTGATATTGGCGCTGGTCGGTTGCAGACGGACGGGGAACGAGGTGTCGCCGACCGCCATGGGATAGACGAAGATGTCGTGACCGCTGACCCGGGGCACGATCAGCGCCCAGACGACGGCCAGGATCATGAAGGCGACCAGCAAACCCATGTCGCGCAGGCGCGCCGCTCGCACGATCTCGTCGAAGGCGCCGGGGCGGACGAAGACCTTGCCGGCCAGCATCAGGAAGGCCAGCGATGCCGCCAGCACGGTGGTGCCGCCGGGGACCACGGAAAACGAGCCGAAGGAGAGAAGGACAAAGGCCAGGAACAGCAGGGCATTGTCGCGCCGCCAGAAACAGAACCCCATCAGGGCCAGGGTCAACAGGGTCGCAATGTTCACGAGCCGTCCCTCCTGCCAAGTGTGGAAGCGGTGTTTGGATGCCTGCGGTGCCGATCGGCTCCGCGGCGCCCGCAGCGCACAAATACGGAGTCGTTATATGCAGGTGCGAAAATAAGTTTTCGATAGGGTGTTAACGAAATTCCTTGACTTAGGCTGAAATTAACCCGTTGAAATAACTTAACTCTGATGTATCTTGTGTTTGATAACGTGCTTATTTGTTAACCAAAAACGCCGTTCTGTCCAACGATTTTTATTGCGGCGCAAAATTCTCGGAAATCGGAGGCACGCATGACCGCAGACCGGTCGCGGCGAACGGCCAAATCCCGCCTGTCCAAGGCCTTGATCCCCAGCCGCCGCGGCCTGCTGCTGACCGCCGGCGGCCTGGCGGTTATCGGCGCCGGGGCGGCGGTCGCCCGGCGCAGCGGCCCGCCGCTGGATCTGTCGAAATTCACCCTGGTCTTCGAGGACACGTTTCGTACGCTGGATGTTACGGCGCGCGGGCCGGGCTCGAAGTGGATCGCGCACACCCCGTGGAACGGCGATTTCGGCGATGCCACCTTTGTCGATCCGCAGCCGGGTTTTCCGTTTACGGCAACGCCGAACGGCTTGCGTATCGAGGCCAGGAAGGGGGCCGACGGCCATTGGCAATCGGGCCTGCTGGCCAGCGTCGATCCAGACGGCCACGGCTTTACCCAGGCCTTCGGTTATTTCGAATTGCGCGCCAAGCTGCCGGACGCGCCGGGGGTGTGGCCGGCCTTCTGGCTCGACAGCTTCATTCCCAAGGGCGTGACTGATCCCAGCATAGAGATCGACGTGCTGGAATATTACGGCAAGTTTCCCGATGGATTTCAGTCCAGCGTGCACATCTGGCCGCATGACGGCAAGGCGCCCAGTGTGACGACCCAGACGCTGCACGTTCCCGCGCATTCGTTGGGCGAGGCGTTTCATACCTACGGGGTCAGTGTCGGCAAGGACTGGATTATTATCTATCTCGACGGGATAGAGCAGTGGCGCACCCCGACCCCGGCGGAGCACAAGCACGGGCTGATGATCCTCATCAACCTGGCCCTGGGCGGCGGCTGGCCGATCGACGAGACACCGTCACCGAGCGTGTTCGAAGTTGATTATGTCCGCGCCTATGCGTGGAAGTAAGGACTTCGCCCCCCTTAAATGGTGGGAAGCGTTTTCGGCCTCCGAACGCGCCTGCGTTCGGCAAGCGCGACTGCGCGCCGCGCTTGAGCGCGCAACTACGACCACTTCGGACTTGAGAACGGCAACTTCTTGCGCAGCCAGGCGCGGAACGGCTTGTCGTAACCGTTGTAGACCAGCGCCGCGACGCTGATCGAAATCAAAATTCCCGCCATCGCCAGGGACAGGTTCTCCGCGTCGTCCACCTTAAGCTTCTTGCCGACATTGGCCAGCATGACGACGATCGGAAAGTGCAGGGCATAGAGCGGATAGGACAAGGCGCCGGCGCCGGCGGCCAGGGCATCGACACGCGGCAGGCTGCGCGCCGTCGCCGCCATCCACACCAGAAGCGGAATGCCGGCGACCACCGCGACGGCATCGTAAACCCCGTTCATCGGCAGCGGATTGACCAGGAGTAAAAGCAGCAGCGGCAAGGCGAGATAGCCCAGGTTCGTACGGGCGGGCGCAAAGGCCGGCAGGCGGCGCAGGAAGATGCCCATCAGGAAGGGGTAGATGACCCGGCAAAAGGCCGGTCCATATTCACCGACACGAAAACCGATGTCGAGGCCGGCCTTCTGTTCGCCGAGGTAGACGATGCCGCAGGCCGAAACCACCAGGGCGGCCACCATGCGCCAGCCGGTCAGAAAACGGCCGAACACACCGTAGCCGAGGCACAGGAGCACTTCGAAGGACAGGGACCAGAAAGCGATGTTGACCGGGAAATCGTAAGCCTTGTACTTGGCCAGGACGTCGGTCGGCACCAGGAGCGCGCCGGAGACGATGGCCTCGACGACCGCCAGCTTCGGCACGCCCGGCGTCGTCGCGCAATACCCCAGCAGGCTGATGGCGCCGAAGATGACGCCGGCCAGGACCAGCGGATACAGGCGCAGGAAGCGATGCAGGGCGAAGTCGCGCACGGTCATGCCGGCCTTCAACTTGTCGTCGAAGGCGTGAGCCATGACGAAGCCGCTCATCACGAAAAAGCAGTCGACCGCCAGATAAGCATGCGTGCCCAGCCAGCCGAGCGCCAATGGCAGGTTGAAAAAGACCGCGACGTGGGCGCTGAGCACGATGAAGGCCGCCAGGCCGCGCATACCGTCGAGTGCGGTCAGGTAGGCGACGCCGCGGGCGCGTGGCTCCGCGGCCACGGCGACGTCCGCGTCTGCGGGGGCCGCTATATAGGTTTCGCCCTGCGTCGCGGGGAGCGTCGAGGTCAAGGGATGCCCTTCGTTTGAGTGAAAAACGCGCACTGGCGTGACTCACGTTTGATAGTAGGTCTTGTAGCTCTTGAAGTAATACTCGGTATCACCGTAGCTGTAGCGCGTCTGGGCGGTCAGGTCGGCCTGGGTGAGGGCGGCGCCGGCGAAGTTGACGCCGGCTTCCTTGAGCAACTCCGTTGCCCGCTGGGCGGCCTTGAGCGGCGTATGGCGCCAGCGGACCAGCAAGGCGACCGCGTCGGCTTTTTGCACCAGGACCCGTGTCTCGGCCACCGGCAGGACGGGGGCCGTGTCGAGCAGGATAACATCGTAGCGCTTGCGCAGGTCGCCCAGCAAGCGGTTGATGGCGTCCATGTCGAACAGGTCCTGGGTCTCGGCGCTGTCCGGCGTCAGGGGAAGGATGTGCAGGCCGCATGGCCCGTCGGTGACGATCGCTTCATTCAGGGTCGCCTCGCCGGCCAGCACTTCACGCAGGCCCTTTTCCGGGCTCAGGCCGAAGACGTCGCTGACGCCGTGACGGCGCAGGTCGCAGTCAACAAGGATAACCTTGCTCGATGAGGAGGCCATGGAAACAGCCAGGCAGGCGGCGGTCGTCGTCTTGCCTTCGCCGGGCAGGGCCGAGGTGATGGCGACGACCTTGGCCTTGCGCGAAGCGCCGGTGTGGAAAAGCGAGACGCGCAGGTTGCGGAAACTTTCCGAGAAGGTCGAGAGCTTCTTCTGCGCCAGGTATTCGTGCGGCTTCATCGTGACCTTTTCGCCGTTGGTCGTCGAGGCCAGGTCGGGAATACTGGTCAGGTAGGCGACTTCCAGCTTTTGCTCGACGTCACTGCCGATCGTCAGGCCGGAATCGAAGGCGCGGCGAACCGCCACTGCCCCGCCACCACTCAGCGCGCCGGCGGCGAAGGCGACCAGGATGGCCAGGGCCAGCTTGGGCGATGACGGCTTCAACGGGATCGGTGCGTCGACAACGACGCGGGCGTTGGCCGTCTGGGCGCCGGCATTGGTCGCCGTCTGCTTCAGGCGGTCAAGGTAGCTCTCGTACAGCGCCCGCACCGAGTCGGCGTTCAGTTCGAGCTGCTGCAGCTCAACCCCGGCTTTGGAATTGGCGGCCAACTGGCCCTGGGCGCGGGCAACGCTGGCCGCCAGCGAGCCGGTGCGTTGCTGCTGGATCTTGTCCTGGGCGCTGAGATTCGAGACGATGCGGTGAATTTCGTCATCGATCTGGCTGTTGGTATCCTTCAGCTGCTGCTTGATCTTGATGACCTCGGGATGCAGCGGGCCGTACTTCGTCTGCAGGTCGGCCAGCCGGCTGGATTGCTGGGCCGCCTGCGTGCGCAGGTTGGAGATGGTCGTCGAGTTCAGCGTTTCGCCGACATCGTCGCCGTGCGAGCCCGTATGCATCTGGTCGCGCACGGTGGCGAGGCGCGCCTGGCTTTCCGCGGCATCGGTGCGCGCCGTCGCCAGCTGGCGGTTGAGGTCGGAGATTTCCTGCTCGGTCAGGGTGGCGCCGTCGGCGCTGAGCAGATTGTGGGCGATCTTGTACTGTGCCACCGCGCGCTGGGCCGTTTCGACCTGAGCGCGCAGGCCATCGATGCGTGCCGACAGGAAGGCGGTCTGCTTCTGGTTGGCGGCTTCGGACGTCGCGAACTTCTGCTCGATATATTGCTGGGCCCAGGCATTGGCGATCAACGCCGCCTTTTCCTTGAAGGCCGACGTGAAGCTGATCTCGATAACCCGCGTCAGGCCGACGCGGTTGACGCCGAGCTTGCCTTCAAGGGCATCGACAACGTTCTGGCGCTCGATCTTGGCGGTGACCTCGGCCGGCGTGCCGGCGGTCTTGTCGCGCTGCATCTTCTCGCGCAGGCTCTTAAGCGTGATCGTGTCCTTGATCGTGCCGATCAGGGTTGGGGCTTGGCGCGCAGGATTGAATTCAGGGTCGTTCTGCAGGTTCAGCTGGTCGATGACGCGTTCGGCGATGGTGCGCGACTTGATCAGCTCGACCTCGGATTCCACCGCCGTCTGATCGGGTTGCTGGTCGGGCGCGGCCTGGACCTGACCGGGCAGCGGCTGGCTGTTGTCTTCGCTGATCAGGACCTGTGAGGTCGAGGTATATTTCGGGACCTGCAGGATCATCACGGCCAGGACCATGACGAACATGAAACCGAAGACGGCGGCGAACAGCTTGGAGTAGCGTCGCAGCTCCGATAGAAGTTCCTGGATGTCGAACTGGCGCTCGGCGGTCGGGTCGAAGGCTGCCGGCTTGAACGTCATCGCCTTGGTCATGGGAAGTCCTTACGGAGTGAAGCGGATATAGCGGGAAGGGCGGATGCGCCCCAAATTTTAGCTGGCGGCCGCGCGCAAAGGCGCGATCCTGGCGGTTGGTATGGGGTCGAAGCGCGCGGCAAAGCCTTGGCGATGGCCGGCTGCCCGCTCGCGATGGGCGGCAAGGGCATGGTCGAAGAAGTGGCGCAACCGGGCGCGGAAGGCCTCGCGATCGAAGCTATGGGCAAAGGCGCGCAGGGCTTGCGGATCGAAATCGCCATGGATCGTTTCCATGCGTTCGACCGCGCCGGCCAGGGCGTCGGGCGTCTGGACGTCGAACAACAGGCCGGTCTTTTCGTGGATAACGGTTTCCAGCGCCCCGCCGCGGCCGAAGGCGATGACCGGGCGGCCGCTGGCCAGGGCTTCCAACGGCACGATGCCGAAGTCTTCCAGGCCGGGGAAGACCAGGGCGCGACATTGCGACAGCAGGCGGGTCAGGGTCGCATCATCGACCGCCCCCAGGAATTCGACGGTGGGCCCGGCGATCTGGCGCATCTCCGGGGTGACGCCGGCACCGGCGACGACCAGGCGCTTGCCAAGGCGCGTGAAGGCGTCCACGGCGATCTCGATCTTCTTGTAGGGTGTGATCTGGCCGAAGCAGAGGTAAAAATCCCCGACCTCGGACGAGATTGAAAAGCGCGCCGTATCCACCGGCGGATTGATGACCGTGGCGTCGCGGCGATAATATTTGGCGATGCGGTCGGCGACGAACTGCGAATTGGCGATGAAATGGTCGACGCGGGCCGCGGTGGTGACGTCCCAGCTACGCAGCCACGGTGCCGTCAGCGTCATGGCCAGTTTCGCCACCTTGCCGGCGCCGGCACGATATTGGGGATAGAGATCCCAGACATAGCGCATGGGAGAGTGGCAATAGCAGATGTGCAGAGCGTCGGGCGCCGGCACGATGCCCTTGGCCGGACCGGCTTCTGACGAGATGACGAGATCGTAGCCGGTCAGGTCGAAGGACTCCAGCGCCAGCGGCATCAGGGGCAGGAGTTTCTGGTAATGCTTCACCCCGCCCATCTTCTGCAGGAAGGAGGTGGTGATCTTGTGGGCGCGCAAGGCGGGGCTCAGCTTGTCCGGGTCGGCGACCAGGGTGAACAGGTCGGCCTGCGGATACAGGGCGCACAGCTCTTCCAGCACTTTTTCCCCGCCGCGCATGCCGACAAGCCAGTAATGGACGATGGCGACCTTCATCACGCGGCTCTTTTCTTGGCAGGAGGAGGGGGCAGGGTGGACAAGGTGTCGAGCAGGGCGCCAGCGGCGTTGGCCCAACTGAAGCGGGCGGCCTGGATGCGGCCGGCTTGGCCCAGGGCAGAGCGCTGGTCGGGCGCTTCGGCCAGAATCCGGACCGCCTCGCGCCAGGCATCGGGGCTTTGGGGATCGGCATAGAGGACGGCGTCGCCGCACACTTCCGGAAGCGCGCCGCAGGGGGCGGCGACCGCCGGGCAGCCCAGGGTCATGGCCTCCAGCACGGGCAGGCCGAAGCCCTCGGTCGTCGAGGGGCAGAGATAACACAAGGCCTGTTCCAGCAGGCTGCGCAGCTGGGCGTCGCTGACCCGGCCCAGCAGGACGACGGTGTCGGGCAGGGGGCCGAAAGCGGCTTCGAAGGCGGCGCGATCGACGCCGCCGAACAGCGCCAGTTTTGTGCCGTCGGGCGCGGCGTCCCGCCAGGCCTTGACCAGGACGGCGGTATTCTTGTGTGGCTGCAGGCTGGCCAGGCCCAGGGCGTAACGGCCGGGTTGCAAGCCGTTGGCGGCCAGGACGGCGTCGTCGCGGTCGAAGTCGAGCACGTGGTCGACGCCGTTATAGATGACCTTGATCTTGTCCACCGGGGCGACGCCCCAATCGGCCAGCTGCCGCTTGGAAAATTCCGACACGGTCAAGATCAGGCGGTGGCGCTTGCCCAACAGCGGCTGGATGAGCCGGTACCACAGGCGAAACGGCCTCGAATAGGATTGCGGTGTCGTATAGACTTGGGCATCGTGGACCATGGTCACGGCCTGGCGCTTCATCACCGGGCCGACATTGCACAGGTTCAGGCTCAGCCCCTGGCGTGATCGCCACGGCAGGGCGATCTGCTCCCACAGGATGGGGGGCAGCCCGTTGAATCGGGTGGATCGGATACTGTCGAGCGTCAGCGAGCGATTGGCTTTTGCCGGCTCCAACAGTTCGAAAGGGGCATAGCGGCCGGGATTGCCGGCAATGGCCCGGTCGATGGCGCGGATCAACTGCTCGCCAACGCGCTGAACCCCCGTATTGGGGGAGGCGAGAAAACGACCGTTGATGTAGACCGTGCGGGCCATGACCGGCTTTCTGCTGGAGGAGAAACGTTCAGTAACTGCCGCGACGCAGGAGCACGGCCGGCACGGTCATCACCAGGATGACGGCGTACAGCTTCACCGACAGGCGGCGGGTAAACAGGCGATCCAGCGCAACGCGGCGGGTATAGCTGACGTCGTTGCGGCCGCTGACCTGCCACAGGCCGGTAATGCCCGGCACCTGGCGGCAATAGTGACGCATCGAGCGGCCGTACTTGACCATCTCGGCCTCGACGATCGGGCGCGGCCCGACCAGGCTCATCTCGCCGATCAGCACATTGAACAGCTGCGGCAGCTCGTCGAGGCTGGTGCGGCGCATGAAGTTGCCAAGCCGGGTAATGCGGGGGTCGTTGCGCAGCTTGTGGTCAGCCTCCCACTCGGCACGCGCCGCCGGATCGTTTTCCAACAAGTTGGCCAGCAATTCGGCGGCATTGGTGCGCATCGAGCGGAACTTCAGGCACTTGAACGGTTTCATATCCTTGCCGATACGCGATTGGGCAAAGATGATGGGGCCGCCGTCCTGCATCTTGACCAGCACCGCCACGGCGACCAGACCGGGCAACAAGAACAGGATAGCAGCCAGGCTGATGAGAATGTCGGCCAATCGGATCAGGGCATCGCCAGCGACGGCGCTTGCTTCCCCTTTTATCGCCGGGCCGGCTTCGGCAGGCGGTGCGGATCTGGCCCGGGCGGGGGCGATGGGGGCTAGTCGGGCCTCAAAGGGCATCGCGCACGCTCCTGTCGGAATTTGCTGGGTCGGAATATCTTCTAAGGCGGGTTCGATGGAAATTTCTTTCGCATCGCACAATGATTAATAGGGTGTAAATTTTCGATTATGGTGCACTGCAAATTAAATAAATACCAGCGTTTTTTGTAGCCGGATTTGACTTATTTCTTTGATATGACAAATACTTTTGGAAAGTATATGTATAAGGAAAGCATAAGTCTTAAGTATAGTAGTGAACATTAGGTCGTCGATAGAGAGGGGTTTGTTTTTGCAATGCAGCGCCCGCGCCAGATATGGTTAAGTGCGGCGGGGGTCAAAAACTAAAAAACCCTTCGGCGAAAAGGGGTGATGTCCCGCCATTATAATTTTTTCGCGCCGCATCATTTTTTGAGCGGAAGCTTATATTGTTAATCAAGTGTAAAAGGACTTTGGCTAGGGTCGATATCGCGCCCGGAGCGATCGGCCGCAACCTGTGCTTTTTTCGCCTCATCCCAGTGTAGAGTACCCCCATGACCCGCGCGTATCGGCCGGCCATCGCCCTGTCTGTGGCAAGCATTCTTATCAGCCTGACGATCAGCGCCTGCGGCGGATCGAGCAGTGCCCCGGCGGCCGCGGCGGCGTCCGTCTCGGACTCGTCTTCATCTTCCTCGTCGGCGTCCTCATCCTCTTCTTCGTCTTCGTCGTCATCATCGTCATCGTCCTCTTCCTCGGTGGCGGTCGGCGCCAAGGCCGGGTACGACCTGGTCTTCGACGAGGAATTCGATACGCTTGACGTCTCGGCTCACGGGCCTGGTACGCGCTGGATCGCCCATACGCCGT
>FTDJ01000313.1_pt1 | contig 10304 bp, 10 predicted proteins | sample 1639861 | NCBI WGS metagenome assembly FTDJ01 (sample SAMEA3914869, study PRJEB12502) | metagenome | biome: forest; material: soil | place: USA | collected 2012-03-12 | depth 0.1 m | reverse complement strand
CTTCGAGCCCGGCGCGCGCTCGGCCTGGCACACCCACCCGGCCGGTCAGAACCTGATCGTCGTCTCCGGTGTCGGCTGGACGCAGTGCGAAGGCGGCCCAAAACACGAAATCCTCGCGGGCGACGTCGTCTCGTGCCCGTGCAACAAGCGCCACTGGCACGGCGCCACAGCCACCACCGCCATGAGCCACATCGCCATCACCGAAGTCGTCGATGGCAGCGCCGTCACCTGGCTGGAGCAGGTCAGCGACGACGACTACCTCGCTCCCCTTTCAGGAGAATAGCTATGCAAACCCGTCAACTGGGCCAAAGCGGCCTCAGCGTTTCCGCCTTAGGCCTCGGCTGCATGGGGCTGAGCTTCGGCTACGGCCCGGCCACCGACCGCAGCGCGGCCGTCGCCCTGATCCGCGCCGCCGTCGAGCGCGGCGTTACCTTTTTCGACACGGCCGAAGCCTATGGCCCGGGCCTCAATGAAGAGGTCGTCGGCGAAGCTCTGGCGCCGGTCCGCGACCAGGTCGTCATCGCCACCAAATTCGGTTTCCGCGACGGCGAAACCGCCAAGGGGCTTGACAGCCGCCCGGAGAACATCCGCGCCGTCACCGAGGCCTCGTTGAAGCGGCTGAAGACCGACGTCATCGACCTGCTCTACCAGCACCGCGTCGATCCCGACGTGCCGATGGAGGACGTCGCCGGTACGGTGCGCGACCTGATTGCCGAGGGCAAGGTGCGCGCCTTCGGTCTGTCCGAAGCCGGCCCCGCCTCGATCCGCCGCGCCCATGCCGTCCAGCCCGTCGCCGCCTTGCAAAGCGAGTATTCGCTGTGGTGGCGCGAGCCCGAGGCCGAAATCCTGCTCCTGCTCGAAGACCTGGGCATCGCTTTCGTGCCGTTCAGCCCGCTCGGCAAGGGGTTTCTGACCGGAGCCATCGACGCCAACACGACCTTCAGCGCCAACGATTTCCGCAACGTCGTGCCGCGCTTTACGCCCGAGGCCCGCGCCGCCAATCAGGGCCTGGTCGATACCATCGCTGCTATCGCGACGCAAAAAGGCACGACGCCGGCGCAGATCGCGCTGGCCTGGCTGCTGGCGCAAAAGCCGTGGATCGTGCCGATCCCCGGCACGACCAAGCTGCACCGGCTGGAGGAAAACCTCGGCGCCGCCAATGTCGTATTGACGCATGAGGATCTCGCGACCATTACCACGGCGCTCGACGCCATCGCCGTCACCGGCGACCGCTATCCCGCCCGCCTGCAACAGTTCGTCGCGCGCTAGGAGTTTGAAATGACCGACAATATCAAGGACAAGGTCGTCGTTATCACCGGCGCCAGTTCGGGCCTCGGCGAAGCCACCGCCCGCCACCTGGCCGCCCAAGGCGCCAAACTGGTGCTCGGCGCGCGCCGCATCGACCGCTTGCAGGCGCTCGCCGCCGAACTGAACCAGGGCGGGGACGCCGCGGTGGCCACCGACGTCACCGATGCTGCGCAGGTCAAGGCCCTGGTCGATCGCGCCATCGCCAAACACGGCCGCATCGACGTCATGCTCAACAATGCCGGCCTGATGCCGCAGTCGCCTTTGGAGCGCTTGAAGATCGCCGACTGGGACCGGATGATCGACGTCAATATCAAGGGCGTGCTCTATGGCATCGCCGCGGCCTTGCCGCACATGACGGCGCAAAAGAGCGGCCATATCATCACGGTCTCCTCGGTCGCCGGCCACAAGGTCCGCGCCGGCGGCGCCGTCTATGCCGCCACCAAGCACGCCGTGCGCGCCCTGACCGAAGGCCTGCGTCAGGAGGTCAAGCCGTACAATATTCGCACCACCATCATCTCACCGGGCGCGGTGCAAAGCGAGCTGCCCGACAGCGTCACCGAGCCCGACATCGCCGAGCGTATCAAGAAGGTCTACGAGGACGCCATCCCGGCCGATGCCTTCGCCCGCGCCGTAGCCTATGCCATTGCCCAGCCCGACGATGTCGACATCAACGAAATCCTGTTCCGGCCGACGAAACAGGAATATTGAGCCGCAACCTGACGCTAAAACCTATCCATCCTTTATATTTTTCTTCGTAAAACCATGGCTTTCCGACACATGAAGGTGTGCTGGCGTGGACGAAATGGATATCAGCGGCATGGGTGGCGAGACGGGCAACCGCGCCCTGCGTCACGAGTTCAACAATATGGTGTCGGCGGTGGTCGGCAGCCTCAAGGTCGTCGGGCGGCTTCACGGCGACGACACCACGACCCAGGTGCTGATCGACAACGCGGTGCGGTCCTGCGACGACATGCAGGCCTTCGTGCAGAAGCTGTTGGAAGACTAAGAATTGGCCACGAAAAACACGAAAAGCACTAAAATAGCTCAAGAAACCTCGCGTGATGAGGCAGGAGAATGAATGTCGGCTTCGCCGACTTCCTTTTTGTGCTTTTCGTGTTTTTCGTGGCTAAGTCTTAAGGCACGCTAGGCCGGCTTGATCTGCAGGCCAACCAGGGTGCGTTCGGTGTTCGACAGGTCGCCGATGATCTTGCGGATCGGATGCGGCAGCTGACGCACCAGGGTCGGGATGGCGAGAATCTCATCGCCGCGCGCCAGCTTCGGATTCTTCAGCAGGTCGATGACCTCGATGGTGCAGCGCCCCGCCAGGTGTTCGTCGCAGATCGCCTTCAGGTTCTCGTAGGCCTTCACCGACTTCGGCGTTTGACCGGCGACGTAGAGCTTCAGGTGAAAATGTTCGGGCGCGGCACCGTCCAGGTCGTCGGCAATGCCAGCGGGGTCTTCAGTCATGACGATGTCCGGCAACGAGGGGCAGCGGCCCTGTGTGCGCCCAATAGATGCGTGACTCAAGCACATTCCGCGGCCCCGTGATCACGAATATCCCGGCATAACAAGGGATGCGGCATCATTATGCCGCTTTTATCAAACCCGCCCCCGGCTCGGGGCGAACCCTGACGCGGCACAGCCTATAGGTGGTTCTGGCGCCCGAACAACCGGTGCCGCACAGGGACGACAGACATATGGATCAGGTGCGCACGCGCCTTTACGATGCCTTGGGCACCGATCGCGAGGTCGAACTCGCAGACGTGTCCGTCGATGAGCTCAATAGCGAGCAGTTGCTGTGGATCAGCGGCAGTCCGGCCGATGTGCGCGCCGTCGCCTCAGCCTCGCCGGAAATCAGCCGCGCCGTGGCCCGCGCCATCACCTGCGGCGGGGTCGAGGTCGAAAGCGACTTCTTTCAGTTCTGCATCCCCCTGGGCGCCGCCGGACAGATGACGGTGGCCGTCGGCGCAACCTGGCTGCTGACGCTCGCCCCCACCGAGCCCGCCTTCGTCACCCGCTTCGCCGACAGCGACCGCTCGCAGACCGCGACCGGCCGCTTGAGCCCGTCCACGGTTGCCGCAGCCCTTCTGGCGGCGCATCTCGACGATTTTCGCGGCGATCTGGCAGCCATCGAAAAGGCTATCGACGCGCTGGATGAGACCATCCTGCGTTCACGCGAGAAGCGCGCGCCCCTGACCACCTTGGCGGTGTTGCGGCGGCGGATTTCCGTCGTCCGCCATTCCTTGCACGAATTGCACGGCACCATTCACGGCCTGACGCGGCCCGACGTCTTCGCCCAGATCGACCCCGCCGATCAGGGCCATTTTCAGCACCTGACGCGGACCTTCGACCGGCTGGAAGACGCCGTGGCCCGGGCCCGCGAAACCGTGGTCGGCTCGTTTGAGCTCTATACGACGCGCGTCGCCCAGGACACCAATCAGCTGATCAAGGTGCTGACGATTGCCACCGTGATCACCGGCATTATCGGCGCGTTGGCCGGCATCTTCGGCATGAATTTCGACACGCCCTTCGCCCATTGGGGCTTTGCCGGCTGGGCCTGCGTCGTCGCGGCCATGCTGGCGCTGAGCGGTGGCATTCTGGGCCTGGCCTTCTGGCGGAGGTGGATTTAGGCGGGCGAGGCTTTCCCTTTTCTTGTACCTCCCCGCCACGCGGGGAGGGGGACCACGCGCCTTCTTCAGGCGCGTGGTGGTGGGGGCTCTTTCAGCCGCGACAACGCCAGCAAAATGACCCCATCCGCAGCCTCATCGGCATTGGCCAAAACAGTACCCGCTGAAATCCGATACGTTTCGATGCCCTGAGCCAGCAACCACGCATCTCGCTCGCTGTCCCGGGCGACACCGTCATCGGTCGTATGATGATGGCCATCGACCTCGACACAAAGCTTGGCGCGAATGCAGTAGAAATCGAGGATATAATCGCCGATCGCATATTGCCGGCGAAAGATGGGCCGGTCGTCGCCGCGCGTTTTCAACCGCTCCCACAGTAGAAACTCCGGCGCGTTCAACTGCCGTCGCATAGCTCGTGCGCGTTCGTATTTTGGGGGCATACCGGAGAAGATAGCCGCAAATAAGCAGGGGTAAAAGCTCTGTCGTCGTGGGTTTCATCCACAACGGCAAGAGCCCCCACCACCAAACTCGCTATCGCTCGTTCGGTCCCCCTCCCCGCGTGGCGGGGAGGTGCAAGAGAGTAGACAACGTCTTAGACCCTACCCCGCCGCCGCCTCGACCGGGGAGCGTTCCAGCGCCTCGGTCAGGGCCTTGGCCGGCATCGGCCGGGCGAGGAGATAGCCTTGCAACCCATGCACGCCAGCGGCCTTGAGGTGGCTGTGCTGCGACGGCGTCTCGATGCCCTCGGCCACGACCTGCATGCCGAACGCGCGCCCCAGGCCGGTAATCGCCTGGATGATCGCCAAAGCTTCAAGCGCCGGACGCTGTTCGCTGTCGAGCGCGGTGACGAAGACCTTGTCGATCTTGACCTTGTCGAAGCTGAACCGATGCAGCGCCGTTAGGCTGGAATAGCCGGCGCCGAAGTCGTCAAGCGACAGCTTGATGCCCATGCGGTGCAGCGCCTCGAACACGGTCTCGACGCGCAGCGGATCCTTGAGCAGCGCCGTCTCGGTCATTTCCAGCACCAGGCGCTGCGCCGGGAAGCCGGTATCGGCCAGGTCCCGGGCCAAGGCCTCGGCGAAGGCCTCGTCCTCGAGCTCCAGCGGCGATACATTGATGGCCAAAGGCACGCGCCAGTCACGACCGTCGCGCATCGCCCGCTGCCGGGCAAAGGCGCCGATGCGGGTGATCAGGCCCTGACGCTCGGCCAGCGGCACGAAGACGTCCGGCCCGATGGTTTCACGGCCATTGCGCGGCCAGCGGATCAACGCTTCGACGCCGGTGATCTGCGCCCCAGCCCGGTCCCAGATCGGCTGATAGACCATGTCGAGCGCGCCGGCGTCCAAATCGGCGGCCAGTTCGCGCGCCAAAGCGGCGTCGAAATCGGGCACGACGGCGGGTTTCAGCGGCGGCGGGGGTGGCGCCACGGCAACCGGGGCGTTCAACGCCTTCAGCGTCTGGTCAAGGTAAGACGCGGTCAGCGCCACCTCATCGATGGCGACCGTGCGGCCTTCGACGCGGATGGCGGCTTCGATGCCCGAGGCGGCATTGGCCACGGCGCGGGCGCCGATGTTCAGGCTCATCGATTTCAGCGCATGGGCGGCTTTCGCCAGGGCATCGGCGTTCTTGCCGCGATGGGCCTCGACCATGCCCACCAAAGCTTCCGGAGCGTGCTTGCGGTAGAGCGCGAAGACGCGATCGACAAAGGCGTCGCCGCCCTTGGCGCGACGCTCGAACAGAGGGCGCGCCACGGCGAGGTCAAACAGGCTGTCGTCGGTCGCCGTCGCCATAGGCTCGGCCCCAACCTCACTTTCAGCGATCGCGGTCTCGACCGTCTTCGGCGGCGTACGCGCCAGATCGCCCGGCAGCCAAGCGCGCAACACGGCGCCGAGATCGGCCAGGGTAAAGGGCTTATGCAGCACGTCGTCCATCCCGGCATCGCGCCAGGCCAGAGCCGCGGCGCCGACGACGTGGGCGGTCAGGGCCACCACCGGCAGACGCGCGCCCCCCGTTTCGGCCTCGCGTTCGCGCAGCCTGGCCGTCGCGGCAAAGCCGTCGAGCACCGGCATCGAACCATCCATCAGCACCAGGTCAAAACCGCCATCCAGCGTCTTGTCGAGCGCGATCTGGCCGTTATCGGCGGTCTCGGCGCGGATGCCGAAGCGCGACAGGGCCTCAATCGCCACTTCGCGATTGACCTCGGCGTCGTCGACGACCAGCACGCGCGCTTCCGGGTACACGGCATCGATGGCGGTCGTGGCGGCCTCGGCCTCGCGGATGACGAAGCCCGAACCGTCGCGCAGGGCGGTGATCAGGGCGTCGATATCGCGATGGCGCAGCGGACGCGGCAGAGCGGCGGCGGCGCGCTTTTGCGTCACCCAGGCGTCGCCGGCGCTGTCCTCGGGCTCGACGATCAGCACCAGACGGTCGGCCGGGACGCTCAAACCGTCGCGCGCGGCGCGGTCGGCGATAACCAGCTCGCCATCGTCGGCAATGGTGATGCCGGCGGCTTCCAGCCGTTGCACCAGGGCGGCGCGTTCTTCGGATGCCGTGACATGAACCGCTGCGGTTTTGCCGTCGGCATTGGGCGGAGCGGCCCGAATGGCGTCTTCGTTTGCGTCTTTGGCGGCTGGCAGGCGTATGTGGAACTGCGTCCCCTCACCCACTTCGCTGGTTACGGCGATGGCACCGCCCATGGCTTCGACCAGGCGCTTGGCGATGGAGAGACCGAGCCCCGTGCCGCCGAAGCGCCGCGTCGTCGTTTGATCTTCCTGCTCGAAGGCGTTGAAGATCGCGCCAAGCTTGTCGGCGGCGATGCCGATGCCGGTATCGGCGACCACGAGGCGCCAGTACTTGCCCTTCGGGTCGGCATCGATCGAGACACGGACGTGGCCGCTTTCGGTGAACTTCAGCGCATTGGAGACGATGTTGGACAGGACCTGGCCCAGGCGTACCGGGTCGGCCGGCACGATGCGCGGCGCCTCAGGATCGGCGAAGGCCACCAACTCCAGCTCCTTTTCGCGCGCCTTGGCTTTGAACAGGGCCAGCGTGTCGTCGACCAGGTCGAGGATATCGACCTCGGCAGTCTCGACCTCAAGCTTGCCGGCCTCGATCTTGGAAAAGTCGAGAATATCGTTGATGACCGCCAGGAGGCTGCGGCCCGAGCGGGCAATCGTCTGAGCGTGACGGCGGGCCTTGGCCGGCAGGGATTCGGCGGCCAGAAGTTCAGCCATGACCATGACGCCGTTCATCGGTGTGCGGATTTCGTGGCTCATCGTCGCCAAAAAGTCCGACTTGGCGGCGTTGGCGGCATTGGCCTCGTCGCGCGCCTTGACGTAGTCGGCGGTGCGGTCGGCGACCTCGGTTTCCAGGCCCCTCATCTGGGCGTCTATGGTCTTGTCGCGCGCGCCGATGGCGTCGAGCATGCCGTTGAAGCCTTCGACCAGGGCGCCGACCTCGTCGCCGGAGACCGTCATGATACGGCTGGAGAAATTGCCCGACGCCGAAATCTTTTCGACCGCAGCGGTCAGGTCGGCCAGGGGCTGGGTCATGGCCAGTTGCGCCCGCCGCGACAGCCACAACGCCGCCGCCAGGGCCAGCGCCGCCAGGGCCAGAATGCCGCCCAAAGCCTGGACCAGAGAGCGCATGAAATCGTCGTCGGTATGGACGATAACGACGCGGCCGAGCGTGTGATAGCCGAAGCGGATCGGCGCGGTCACCGCCACCGTGCGCGACAGCACCAAAGACCGCAGGTCGGGCGTGGCCGCTTCTGCGTCCAGCATCGTATCGCTGTGCAACCGTGCGCCCAGCCCGGTTTCGGCCAGCACGGCGCCATGGGCGTCCTCGATCCTGGCATAGCTGACGCCGGGTGTGCGGGTGACGGCACGCAGGACGGCAAAGGCGGCGACATGGTCGTCACTGCGCGCCGCGTCGGCCGCTTCGGAAGCCAGAAGATCGGCGACCGCGGTCACCGTGACCCAGCGCGCCTGCGCCTGACGCGTAACCTCACGCGATATAAACAGGCCGGCGACCGGCACGGTCGACAGCGCTACCGCGCCCAGGACCAGGGCGTTCAACCGCCGGCGGATCGACGACCGTGGCGCCGCTTTTGTTGGGTTTTCTGATGGTTTGGCCATGATCCGAATCGCCGTTTTGGAGAATGGTACCTCAAAAACGTCATGCACCGACAGGCGTTAAGACAAGACTCTAAAGCAATCTTAACGGGTCGTTTGGTACGATCGCGTCAACGCCATGCCCGATAGCCATTTCGTCCCCATTGCCCGCGCCCGCCTGCTCGTCGCCGACGACGATCCGATCCTGCGCGAATTTGCCATCGCCAACCTGTCGACGCCCGAGGTCGACGTCGAGGTGGCGGAAGACGGCGTCGCCGCTTGGGACATATTGCAGGACGGCCAATTCGACATTGCCCTGATCGACCTCGACATGCCGCGCATGGACGGGTTCGAGCTGATCGAGCGCATTCGCTGGGACGAGGCGCTGAAGCACCTGCCGATCGTCGTCGTCACCGGCCGCGAGGACATGGTCGCCGTCGATCGCGCCTTCGGCCTGGGCGCCACCTCTTTCGTCGTCAAGCCGCTGAACTGGCGGTTATTGCTCCACCAACTGGCCTATGTGCTGAAAAACAGCCGCGCCGAGGCCGAGGTGCGCAAGCAGCTCAAGGCCGTCCAGGATACAGCCGACCTCAAGGACCGCATCCTGCGCCTGTCACGCGCCAAGCTGGCAGCCCCGCTGGGCGTCGTCGTCGAGCAGGCGGCGGCGATCACGACCATGCAGGCTTCGGCCGAAATCCAGGCCTCGCTGCGCGCCATCGCCACGGCCTCGATGGACCTGAGCCGCGTCTGCGCGGATTTGCAGGAAGCCGAAAAGCTGACGGTGAAGTAGGCGGCATGGGCGAGCCTTTTGACCGTCTTCCGCTCAGAGGCAAGGCTTCCTTACTTGCGTTTGTTACCGCCGCCCTTGTCGCTTCCAGCGGCATGGCCGCATCCATCGGTCAGGCGCTCGGCGATCTCGATGGATGGGCTATGGCCCACCTGACACTGGTTTTTACGCCGTTTAGCGGAGCCTTTATTCTGCTTCTTGCCGGCTTGCCATTTGCCTGGCTGTGGCTTCGCGGATGGGCCAATATGTGGACTATTACGGCTTTGGGGAGTCTTTGTGGGTTGGCTATCGGGCGGCTCGTTGGCGGCCCCTTGGCACGGACGGAATACGCCGCCTTGGGCACATTTGTAGCCATCGGAAGCGCATCGGCTTTCAGTTTTTGGGCCATTCTGCGCATTGCAGCCCTGTTCCAGACTACAACGGTTAACGCCAAGACAGGCGGATAGGCCAGCAAGGCCCCCACCACCCCGCTCCACTTCGTGTTCGCGCGGTCCCCCTCCCCGCGTGGCGGGGAGGTACGAGAAAGGAATGCCTCAGCTGCCTCACTCAAATCTTGTACCTCCCCGCCACGCGGGGAGGGGGACCATGAATGCGCGTCAGCGCATGAAATGGTGGTGGGGGCCTTTCTTACTTTTCGCCCCTACCCTTCCGGCTGGGTCTTGCCCACCGCCCGCGAGATCAGTTCCAGCTGTTTCAGCGTCACCTGCAACGAATCCCTATCGGGAAACCGCTGGATCATCACCTCGGTCGCGGTCTGGGCGTCGTTGAAGATGTCGTTGAGATCGGCGTCGCTGAGGATGCCGCGATCGTTCAACCGGCGCAGCGTCCAGTTGAGGATCGACTGCACGGCGTCCAGCCGTCCCGTCAGAATGTCGATATCGTTCGGCATCGGGCCCCCGCGATCAGCCCAGATAGACCAGGCGCTTCTTGCCCTTGGTGGCGCGCATCTCCGCCAGGTTCTGCTCGTGCTCGCCCGAGCGGTGGGCCTCGGCCGCTGAGCCCGGCACGTACATCGTCTTTTCGATGTCCTTCTGGATCATGTGACAGGCATAAAGCTGCCCCTGAAACAGGCTGTCGGCGATGGAGCCCGCCGGGATGACCGGGATAATGCCGTCAAACAGGCTGATGCCGCTGTCCATGATCAGCACGATGGCCGAGGCGACCAGCGTCACGAAATCGCAACGGGCGCGAATGCCCTGCCACAGGATGTACAGCCCGGCCAGCGCCGAAAACAGTTCGTCGGCAAAGGGAATGGGCAGCCACGACAGGATGGCGTCAAGACCGACCAGATTCAGCGGCCCGATACGGATGATGCCGTCGCTCAACCGCTTGACGGTGGTCAGCGAGTCGTGAATTTTGCCGATCTCGTCCTGCGTCCTGGCCAGCATGGCCTCGCCCCCCGGAAGAAAAAAGTCGCGTCCCTGACGAAAGGCCAGTAAGGCCGCCGGCTCGACGTTTGTCAATCCGCCT
>FTDJ01000304.1_pt1 | contig 10318 bp, 9 predicted proteins | sample 1639861 | NCBI WGS metagenome assembly FTDJ01 (sample SAMEA3914869, study PRJEB12502) | metagenome | biome: forest; material: soil | place: USA | collected 2012-03-12 | depth 0.1 m | reverse complement strand
CCGTTTACCTCCAGCCAGTGGGGCTCATTGGCGGCGTTCGGCGCCAAGCGATATCCAGGCACGAAGCGCTATTACGGCACCCTGGGCAATAGCTTCCTGGCGGTGGTCGATTTCGGGCCGCGCGTCCAGGCCTGGGCCGTTACCGCGGGCGGCGAGAGCGGCCATGCCGACAGCCCGCATTTCAGGGACCAGGTCGATCGTTACGTCGCGGGCGACCTGCGCCCGGTCTATTTCTATCCCGACCAACTCAAGGGCCACACAGAGCGGACCTACCGGCCGGGTGACCAAGATTAGGCGGCGCGGATAACGCGGCCCTGGTCGAGCCAGCTGCGGGCGGCCTTTTGCGCTTCGGCGACCTCTTCGCGGTCCATTTCGCGCGACAGTTCGCGGCGATAGACGGAGGCTTCCAAGGAACCACGCATCGAAGCCAGGTTGAACATCATGTGCGCCGAGATCAGGTCGACGGGCGCCCCGCCTTGGCCGGTCGAATACATGACGCCGAGCTGGAACAATTGATCCGCGCTCATATCAGCATTCGGAAGAGGAATAGACGTTACTTCGACATTCGTAAGCATTTTACAATATCGCGCTTTTTGCGCGCCCAGAGGTTTTCGATGTGTTCAGTTCACCACCCGTGGATAAAATTACGGTTAATCTCAAATTTCATGGAAAATATTTTTCGTAAAGACTGAATTAAAGCGAAAATCTTGCTTATATATTTGGAAATGACTCTTAAGCGGCGTTAGGAGAATCCCACCGTTCGGTCAGTTGCCTTTTACCGCACCGATCTTGTAGTCCAGACCGACATAGAACATCCGTCCCTCCGACCGGAAATGGGTGTTGTCGCGATATTGCGGCGTGTCGATCACCTGGTGATAGTGCTGCATGTGGAACGCGTCGTTGTCGGTGACGACCAGTTTCAGCTTGGCGGTCAGTTTGTGGCTATAGGACAGGTTGATGAAGGGCGCGCTGTCGCTGTAGCCGTCGGCCATCAGCGAACGGCCGAAATCCATGGCCTGGACCTGGATCATGTCGGCCGTCGTCGGGTTGAGCGTCAGGGTCAGCTTGCTGTTGGCCGAGCTCAGGCTGTGGCGCACATCGACGCCGCCGACCGGCGCGGTCTGATCCGTATGAAAGAGCGTCGAATTGAAGCCGATGCCGACCTGGGTCGACGGATGCCAGTCCACCGACAGGTCAAGCCCACCCGAAGAGCCACGGCCGGCATTCTCGACGCTGTTGATCAGAACCGTGTCGCCGATGTGCTGGTAATAGGTGTAGTTGACGATCGTGCCGCGCGTCTGGCGCAGAAAAAAGGTGCCGCTGAACGTCAACGGCTTGGTCGTATAGTCGTAACCGGCTTCGTAGGACTCGGTCTGAGCCGGCTTCAGGTTGGGGTTGCCGGTATAGATGTCCTGGGCGTCCAGCTGCTGGGTCAGGCCGTAGAGCTGGTCGTCATTGGGCCGATCAATGCGATGGCTGTAGGTCAGCTTGAACTTGCTGTCGGGCGTCAATTGCCGGCTGAGGAACAGGCTCGGGCTCCACTGCAGGTCGGAATGCTCGGTGAAGGGAAGCAGGCGCGATTCGCCTAGGCGCGTTTCCATGTTCTCGACGCGCAAGCCGCCCTCGACGATCCATTTGCCCAAGGGATGCTGGTAATCGACGTAAGCGGCGCTCAGTTGCTGGTCGATCATGTAGTGGCTGCCGGCGGGCGCCACCGAGGTCTCGGCGCCGGTCGCAGCGTTGATCGTGCTGCTGAAATTCCACGCGGTATTGCGCGTGGCCTCGATATCGAAGCCGGTCTTGAACTGCGTGTCCGTCGCCAGGGGCAGGACGTAGTCGCCATTGATGTCGTCGGTCAATTCGCGCGACGTTATCTTCTGGCGATAGGCGTTGACCGGCTCGACCGGCACGGCGAAGCTCTGGAAGAAGCGCCGGTCCTCGAGGAAATTGTCCTCCTCGTGGCGGATTTGCAGGCTCAGGGTTTCGCCGTCGTGCTTGCCCTTGTGCTTGTAACCGCCGGTCAGCGAACGGCTATTATAGTGGGTCGGCCCCGACGAGAAGGTCGTGGTGTCGTTGACGACGGCGCCCGACAGCGGATCGACGAAGATGATGTGGTCGCTGTTCGGCGCCTCGCGCGGCCGGATGGCGACATTGGCGCCCAGGGTCAGGCTGTTATTGTCGTCGGCGGTATAGGTGGCGCCCAGGTCGAGCGTGGTCGGTGTGTTGTGATAACGCAGCGGATTGGTTTCGATCATGTGGGTGGCGACCGAACCGTCGGCATTGCGCGTGATGCGATCGACATGGCCGACATTGGTGCGCCGGTCGCTACGGATATTGAGACTGCCGGTAAAGCCCCACTTGCCGATGCCGAACGATTCCGAAATCGTCCCGTTATAACGGCCCTCACTGCCGATATTGACGACCAGGTCGCCACTGGGCGCCCGCACGCCGGTCTTCTTGGTGATGATATTGATCACGGTCGCCGCGTCGGTGCGGAATTCCGGCCCCGGATTGGTGACGACCTCGATGCGGGCGATGGTATTGGCCGGCATGGCCTGCAGCGCCTGGGCCAGGTTGGCGCCCCTGAGCGCCGGCATGGGCTTGCCATCGACCACGACCTGGACCGAGCCGCCGCGCACACTGACATTGCCATTGATGTCGACCGAGACCGACGGCAACGTGCCCAGCACGTCGGAAACACTGCCGGTCGTCGCCTGCGGATTGTCGCGCAGGTCGTAGGCGGTGCGGTCGATCTTGTGGACCACCACCGGTGCCTTGGCGGTCACGGTGACGGTCGTCGGCGCGTCGGCGCTTTTCGGCGGCGCGGCCGTTGATTGGGCCCCATTCGTCTGCGCCAAAACGGGCGTCGCCGCCAAAGCGATCAAGCCCATGCCCGTTCCGATAACCCGCCGCATATGAATCCCCATTGCCCGATTGTGTGCAGTGCGGAAAAAATGGGCGAAATCCGGCCTATTTGTGTCTTTCGAAACGGCCGGCGAATTAAGTTTATGTCATGAAATTTCTGTAATTTTTCAAAGCGATCAGGCCGCGTTGCGAACCGCCCTCACCTCAACCGCCGGAACCGCCTTCGGCAGGGTGAAATGGATGCGCGTTCCCGCCTCTGTGGCGCCATCCACCCAGATGCGGCCGCCATGGCGCTCGACAATCTTGCGGCAGATCGCCAGGCCCATGCCCGAACCCTCGAACTGGTCCCAGGTATGCAGCCGCCGGAACGGCTCGAAGACCTGGGCGGCGAATTGCGGATCGATGCCGATACCGTTGTCGGCCACCGTGAATTCCCACACCTCGCCGCGGTCGACGGCGTCGATCGTCACCACCGGCGTTTGCCCGGCCGGCTGATACTTGATGGCGTTGGCGACCAGGTTGCCCAACAGCCTTTGCACCTGCACCGCATTGGCCTGGACCGGCGGCAGGGGCTCCGCCTCGACCCTCGCGCCGGTCTCCAGGATGAGGCGCCCGAAATTAGCGCGGACATTATCGAGCTCGCCATTGACGTCGACGGCCTCGTGCCGGTCATGATCGTGCTGCAGGCGGGCATATTGCAGCAGGTCGTGGACCATGGCGTGCATGCGCGCCGCCGAGGTGGTGATGACGTACAGGTATTTGCGGCCGGTCTCGTCCAGCTGCCCCTTGTAGTCTTCGGCGACCATCTGGCTATAGATATTGACCATGCGGATGGGTTCCAGCATGTCGTGCGACGCGACATAGGCGAAGCGTTCGAGATCGGAATTGGTCTCGACCAGCTGGTTCAACAGCTTTTCGCGGCGCTCGTCCTCAAGCCTTATGCGGGCGATTTCACGCATGATGAAGTGGCGCACCACCCACAGCGTCAACAGCGTGGTTATCAGGATCCACACCAGGGTCGCTCCGATGAAGGTCACGGTACGCTGCCCGCGATAGGCATCGGCCTTCGCCTTGGTGGCGGCCAGGGTCTGGCGCGTCTGGTCGACCATGTGGTCGATATCCGCCTGCAAAGCCTGGCGTTCCGGACGGTGGCTGCGCGCCAGGGCCTGGGCCGCGGCCTTGGACTGGGTCAGCGCCGCGTGGAGTATCTCATGGCGTTCCTGGATATAGGTCTGCACGCGGGTGGCAATGCGGTCGAGCTGCATGTCCGGCGTAGCGATCTGTTCGGCGCGCCAGTGGGCGACGATCTGCGCCGTATCGGTCAGGGCTCCTTCGACGCTTTGCGAATAGCGCTGGTCGTCGGTGGCGGTCTTCGCCAGGTAAAGCCCCCTCGATTCCATGACCGAGGTCGTGATCGCATGGTTGAGGCGTTCGCCCATATAGGCGTTTTCATAGGCCCGGCCGTAGTCGGTCATCATGCGGTTATAGTCCGCCAGGCTGGCCACACCATAGACCATGATGGCCAAGGCCATGATCACAAAGCCGGCGACCAGTGTCAAAACGCGCCCCGGCAGCGACAGGGTTACCATCTGCGATTCCCGCCTTTTATGCTCTTCCCCGCCGCAATCATGCGCCTGCGGACATGAATCCTCAATAGGCGAAAAACAACGTTCTCGAATCGTGCCCGAAATCTAGTTCGGCGCGGCCGCCGTGCCCGTATAGATCGGCTGGCCATGACCGTCGGCCAGGGTATAGGTCCCCTGCTGCAGCGTGAGCGTATAACCTTCGCCGCGCCAGGTCCCGTTGGACCATCTAAGGATCACCGAGTCCTTATGTTCGTCTTCGGGCAAGAACAGCTCCACCCGATGATACAGGTTTCGGGCAGCAAAAACGATAAAGGCCGAATTGATCTGAGACCCTTGCGGCTTAACGGAATCGAGCCGGGTGCCCTCGACCCACATCTGAATGCACGCCCGGCGCAGAGTCGACCAGGTCGCACCGGCCGACGGCAGGCAACCGTGGGCGTCGGTATCTCCGCCAACGCGAACCGGCTGGGCCCAAGCCGACTGGACCTGGATCGACGCGGCCCCCAGGGCCGAAAGCCCAATAGCCACGACTATCGCTCTGAACATGATATCCCCCCGCGTTTCCCCGAGCTTACACGACCACCCCCGCCAGGCAATATCACATCGCCTTCTTATGATCTTTTGACTTACCAATGACGCATATCATTTGAAAACGCGCTTAGTACCCAAGGACGTCCCGATGGCCGCCTTTACGACGACCTCTCCCGCCTCGACCTACATCATCAATACCCTGGTCCTGATCGCCGTGATCGCCATCGTCGGCGTTATCGGATCCTATATGATGCTGAATCACGCGCCAGCCGACCCGCCGGTGGCCACCGTCACGACGCCGTCCACGACGCCCCAGGCCGCGGTTACGCCCACACGGCACGCCGATTAAAGCGTCCTTGCGCCAATTGTTACGAATTGTTTCGGCATCGTGATCTCGTTTGATACGAGTCTCGCCGAGTCACCCCTTGTGACCTGTCGGCCGTCATATAGTCTGACAAGGTGAGCGTTTTTCACGGCCTTGCCCTCTCGCAGCCGTTTTGGCGCATTCCTCCCCTCTATTTTGGCCGGGCCCAACGCGTTTTGGCCCGGTCTTTTTTTATCGGCCTTTTTTCATCGCACCTCGGTCTTGGTGACCGAGCCGCAAATGACACATCGGCGCGTGGCGCGGATGCCGATAAGAACAGTAGGATCGAGGACGTCGTGGATATCTTCCGAACCCACGGTTTTCCAGACGTGCGGACATGTCCGCTGAAACCAGTTGCGTTGTGATGAGGTCGACATGGGAAAGCCCCTTGCTGCAACGCAACAATGCCTGCCAATTATGTCTCAACAAGGGCGGGATTTTCCTTTCCCATAAGGGGAGGATGGTTTTGTGCGGAGCGGCAAGCCGACGCCCCGCGGCCGCATGTGTCGCGCTTGAAAAACGCCCGCCCGCATTTAAGCCTTTTGGCAATATAAAGGCCTACAATGATCCCGCAGGCGGCGGCCTGATTCGACATGACGTCACCCTTGGGTGGCGGACAGGACCCTGCCTTGGCCGACGACCACACACCTTCGCATAAGATCCCCCGTTTCGGCGAACCGGCCCCGCTGTTCAGCGCGCCCTGCGGCACGACCGACCGTTACAATATCGGCGTCGCCGGCGGCCGCTGGATCGTGCTGATGATCTTCGGCACACTGGACTACGCCATGTCGATGGACGCCCTGGCCCTGGCCATGCGCGACCGTGACCTGTTCAACGACACCGACGCCGCCTTCTTCGGCGTCAGCATGGACCCCGCCGATCGCGACGCCCGCGGCATCAGGAATTCGGAGCCCGGGGTACGCTTTTTCTGGGATTTCGACAGCGACATCGCCCAGCTCTACGGCCTCACGGACGGCGGCAACCTGACCCCGGCGGTCTTTCTGCTGGATGCGGCGCTGCGTGTGGTGATGGCCGAACCGATCGCGGCGACCGGTGAGGTCATGGACCGGCTGAAGGCCGAGTTGGCGAAGCACGTGGTCGCCGGACCGGCGCCCGTGCTGATCATGCCACGTGTCTTCGAACCCGAACTGTGCGAGATCCTGGTCCGTTATTTCGACGAAGGGGTATCGAGCGAATCCGGCTTTACCGTCGACGTCAACGGCCGCACCCTTTATCGCACCAATGCCAATGTAAAACGGCGGCGCGACGTCACGATCAGCCATGACGAAATGATCGACGCGGTCCGCCAGCGGCTGGAAGCGCGCCTGTTCCCAATGATCAAGCGCTTCTTCAACTGGCAGGCGACACATATCGAGCGCTATCTGATCTGCCGCTACGACGCCGCCGACAACGGTTTCTTCATGGCCCATCGCGACGACGTCACGCTGGGGACCGCGCACCGCAAATTCGCCGTGTCGATCAATCTCAACGCCGAAGACTACGACGGCGGCGACCTGCGCTTTCCGGAATTCGGCAACCAGACCTATCGCCCGCCGACGGGAGGCGCCGCGGTTTTCTGCTGTTCGATGCTGCACGAGGCCACGCCCGTTACCCGCGGACAACGCTATGTCGTCGTTCCCTTCCTTTATGACGAAGACGGCGAGCGCATCCGCGAGGCCAACCTGGGCTTCGTGGCCTGATCTCAGCGCACCGTCGACTCGTCCTCGCCGGCGTCGTCCGGGTTGTTGCCATCCGGTTGTTCACCATCGCCATTGTCGAGGTCCCGGTTTGACTGGCTAACGGTGCCGTCGCTGCGACTGTCGAGCGGAAGGGACGAATCGTCAATTTCCGGGTCGGGGTCGGCCGTGTCCGAAGGTCGGTTCAGATCGGATGATGTACCGCCGATACCTTCGCGGCGCGAGGCGACGCGATCGACAAAGGCGCGGGAAGCCGGGTCGAGCGGCCCGGGCGTGCGGGTTTTCAGGTCATCTGCGGACATAACGGTCTCCTGGGGCTGGCCTTCCAGTCTAGTCCGATCGGGATAAGGAGCCGGTCGCGGTCGCCACCGGCTGTATCAAGAGGTCATGCGGAACAAGGGCGCCTTCCACTCACGAGCGATCCCGGGAAACGGAAACGCGCGCAGAAATGGATGCAGCGCAATAAAAATGTAACGCAACGCAAAACGCCCCCTTGAGCATCGGCGCGAATCTTGTCCCCACTTGATGCATATGAAACTTCCGGGGGTCGGGATTGCATGTCCGCACAGGTCTTTTATGTCGATTTCAGCGCCGACAACAGCGTGCGCATGGCGCTGGGCGCGCCGGGACGCCGTCCGCCGGCGCCGGTCGTCAGTATCTGCATGAGCCTGGACGACCTCGACCGCGATATCGGCGCCTTCCTGGCCGACCACGGCCATCCGGACCTGCTGGGCGCCGCCTTGTCGATCTGCGGCTGGGAACGCGACGGCGTCTTCGAAATGCCCAACCATTCCTACCGTATCGAACGTGAATGGATCCGCACGCGCCTGAATGTCACCCGCGTGCACCTGGTCAACGACATCGTCGCCGCCGCCTTGGCCATCGACCTCCTGGCCGCGACGGAACGCCAGGTCGTCAATGCCGGCGAAGCCGATCCGAACCGCCCCAAGGCCCTGGTCGCGCTCGGCCGAAGCCTGGGCACCACCACCGTGACGACGGACGAGTTCGGCGGCGCCATCGCCCAGCCGTGCATCGGCGGCCATTGCGACCTGCCGGCGACAACCGAGCGCGAAATCGCCGTCCTGCGCTACCTGATCGCAACCTTCGGCCACGTCTCGCGTGTCCGCGCCGTCTCGACGCCCGGCTTGGTCAATGTCTATCGCGCCCTGCACGTCGCCGACGGGAAATCGGTGCCGGACCATGGCGCCGGCGACATCGTCGTCGAGGCGCGCGCCGGAGAGCCCTACGCCAAGGAAGCCGTGACCATGGTCCTCGGCTGGCTGGCGGCCACCGCCTCGGATACCATGCTGGCCGTCGGCGCGCGCGGCGGCATCGTCCTGGCCGGCAGCTTCTTCAACCTGGTCGGCGACCTGTTCGATCCGGCCGCCTTCATGGCGCGCTTTACCGACAAGGGCCGGCTCAGCGATATGCTGGCCACCACCCCGGTCTTCGTCATGACGGCCGCCGAACCGGAAATGGTCGGCCTCAGCACCCTCTTTAACTGAACCCATTTTTGCGGATAGTAGAGGGCATCCCGATCCGGAGCCCCCATGACCTCGTCCTTCCTGTCCGCCGCCGACTTTTCGACCGTCATCCGCTCGACACCCCTGGTGTCGATCGACCTGGTGCTGACGCGCCCCGACGGCGCCATCCTGGTCGGTTGCCGGCAAAACGAACCGGCCAAGGCCTATTGGTTCGTGCCGGGCGGCCGCATCCGCAAGGACGAACGGCTGGACGCCGCCTTCCGCCGCCTGGTCAAGGCCGAAACCGGCCTGGACGGCGAACGCAGCTCTGCGCGCCTGCTGGGCGTCTACGAACATCTTTACGAGACCAACGCCCTGGGCGACGACGCCTTCGGCACCCACTATGTCGTGCTGGGCTATCACATGGCCGTGCCGGCCGACGCCGCGATCGTCGCCGACGACCAGCACGCTGAATTCCGCTGGCGGCAACCGGCCGACCTGCAGGCCGATTCGATGGTCCACGCCAACACCAAGGCCTATCTGCCCGATATGTAATCAGTTCGCCGTGGGGGCGGTAAAGGCGCTGAAATGCCGCGTCAGGGCGACATAGAAGGTCGGCGCGGCGCGGCTCGACACCGAAACGCTGTGCACCAGAGGCGTATCGGTGATGTTTTCGGTCTTGGCCGTGCGCAGCAGGTCGCTGACCGAAACGACCAGGTCCAGCTTGGGCATGACGTGGCGATATTGCAGGCTGGTGGTGCTGTAGTCGTCGGTATAGCCCTGCCCGCTGAACGCCTTGCCGGTCAGCTTGTACTGGACGTAAAATTGGTCCTTGTTGGCGAAGACATAGGTCATCGAGGCGCTGCCGCCCAGCGATGTGCCCTTTTGCGCCCCGTCGATCGCCGGGTTGCGTGTCGCGCTCAGCGTCAGGGTGGCGTCGCCGCTCAGGGTCAGCCGGTCACCCAGCTTGTTGTTATAGGTCGCCGTCAGGCCATCGGCCGTCTGGTGGCTGAAATTCTCACGCGTCGTTTCCAGAACCTGGTTGCCGGCGTCCTGCGGGTCGGGAATAAAAAAGCTGGTCGCCGCGATCAGGCGATTGTCGAAGCGATAAAAGCTGCGCACCGCATAGCTCAGCTTGTCGTCCTGGTACTCGTAACCACCCTCGAAGGTATCGTTTTCCTGCGGTTTCAGCGCCGGATTGCCCAGGTTGACCGAGGTCGCGGAATTGAAGACCAGGTGCGGATTGAGGTCGGATGGATCCGGCCGGTGCTGGCGATGGACGTAGCTGAAGCGCAGCTTTTCCTTGGGCGACAGCACGTCGGTGGCGAACAGGCTGGGATTGATGCGGCTATAGGTGACGTGACCGCGCGTGCCGGAGGTCACGTCCTCGGTGGTCAGGTCCCAGGTTTCGCCGCGCAGCCCGCCCAACACCGTCCAACTGGGCGTCACCTCGCGCTGCCAGGTGCCATAAAGCGCGCTGATCGTCTGGTGGAAACGGAAGTCGTCGTCGAGCAGGGTTTCCGGCGTCAGGGGCGACCCCAGGTCGTCGGGCCCGAAGGCCAGGCCCGCCGAGCGATTGTCGTCGTGGCTGACTTCGCCGCCGACCGCCACCTGGTCGTCGCCGACCGGCGTATTGTAGTCGGCGCTGAGCCGCATATTGTGCGCGGCGCCGTCATGCGACTTGGTGTCGACGCGCGTACCGACATTGGTCGGCACCGTCGATATGACATAGGTGACGTCGTTTTCCGAGCCGCTGCGATTCTGTGACGACGACAGGCTGCCGTCGATCTTCAACGTCTCGTCGGGCTTGCT
>FTDJ01000312.1_pt1 | contig 10388 bp, 8 predicted proteins | sample 1639861 | NCBI WGS metagenome assembly FTDJ01 (sample SAMEA3914869, study PRJEB12502) | metagenome | biome: forest; material: soil | place: USA | collected 2012-03-12 | depth 0.1 m | reverse complement strand
GTGATAATACGGGCGGTAATAGTGCGGGCGGCCATAGTAGGAATAGCCGTAGCCAGGTTCGACATAGACCGGCTCATCGTAATAGGGCTGCGGCGCGGCATAATAGGTGTAGCCGCCTTGGGAATAGCCGTTGTAGTAGCGGTCGCCGTAATAGCAGTGGGCGCTGTTGGCGCCGATCGAGTTGCCGATGGCGGCCCCGGCGACGGCGCCGGCAACGGTACCGGCGCCACGCGAGTGGCCGTGGGCCAGGCTGCTGCCCAGGCCACCGCCGATAACGGCGCCCAGGATGGTGCCGGTGGCGCGGTCGTCGGCGCGGCGTTCATAACAGGTTTGGGCCGAAGCCACGGCGGGGATCGAAACCGCCAGCAGGCCCGCTGCGGCGGCGCCGGCCAGGATCAGGGTGCGAGGTGTGGTCATGATGATCTCTCCTTCGTTCGGCCGGGGAATGGGTTGTCCCGGTCGATCATGGCAGACAGTGTAGTCCGCCGGACATGAACGAGGCTTGAGAGGCGTGTTCATGCTCATTCATATAGAGGATCGGGCGTAAGAACGGCGTGCGGGACTGACGCCGTGGCATAAATACCGGCTCAAAACGGCATGAAAAAAGGCTCCGCGACGGATCGCGGAGCCTTTTCCTGTCGGTGTTTGTTGGTGCCGGGCTTAGCCGCGGACCCACACGCGGTGGTGGTGACGGATCACCCAGTGGCCGTGGGCATGGTGATGCATGACCATGTGGTGCGGGCGGGCCGACGCGATTTCCGGCGCGGCCAGGGCGGCACCGGCGGTCAGCAGGGCGGCGGTCATGGCGACGGCCTTGACGAGCGTTTTGGTTTGCATGGTAGTCTCCTCGGATGGTTATGGCGGCCGGTGGACACCCCATGTCCGGCCAAACTCTTATATACGCGACTCAATCTGAACCACGCCTGAAGGCGCGTGTCGATAGTGGTTCATCGCGCGTCAGCGTCAAGGGCTTATCGGTCGTGCCAGGCCGGCGCGTCATCATAATGCCGCGAGCGGCCGTAGCCGCGGTACGAATCGCCGCGGTGACCGTAGTCGTCGTAATATTCGACATAGCGGCGGCCATAGTACTGACAGCCGCAACCGCTGCTCCAGCCGTAACCGTAGCCATAGCCGTCATAGACCGGATGGATGCTGACCCCGGCATAGTAGGGCGTGCGCGGAGCGATCGGCAGCACGCCGTCGCGATAGCCGAGCTGTTCGCGGGCGCGCCAGTCCTGAGGCCCCAGGCCGTCGTAATTGGTGAAGTGCTCGCCGCTGACATAGTCGTAGGCGGTATCGGCGCCGACCGGCGGGCCGGCATAGCCGTCGCTCTTCGATTGCGCATGGGCGATGGCGGGGACGATCGCGGCGGCTAGGACCGCCAGGGCGAGGGGGCGAACGCAGGCAAACAGGCGAGACATGTGCGGTTTCCTGTGCGGAAGGGCCGAAAACGCGTTTCCGGCCGGCGAAACTCTGTCGTTGACGCCTCATGTGTATCCCAAAAGTGGCAGCCACTTCGGGGCATGAGGCTCAGGCACGCGAACTGTTATCCGACGTCGGATGGAAACCGGAAATGCCGCTTGCGCCAGGCGATTCCAAAATTTCCATAAAGACAGGCTCCCGAAGGGGACTTCGGGAGCCTGAATTAACCACGATTGGCGCGGTTTTACCAGTGGCGGTGATAACCACCGATCGGGCGGCCGTAATAGTAGTGGTGATAGATCGGGCGGCCGTAGCCGTAACCGCCGTAATAGACCGGATAGGGCTCATAATAGGCCGGGGCCGCTTCGACGACGACGCGCGGGCGGGCATAGACGTAGCGGGTTTCGACGACGGTGCGCGTCTCAGACGCCGGCGCGGTTTCGCGATAGGCTGCGACGGCTACCGGGCGCTTTACGGTCTTGCGGACGATCTTCTTCGAGACCGTCTTGACGGCGTGCGCCTTGGTGACGGTGGTGCAGGCAGCGGTGGTCGCGGCGCTGGCGGCCAGCGGGGCGACGGTCAGGGTGGCGGCGGCGAGGGCGGCGGCCATCAGCGTGGTTTGACGGATCATGATGTCTCTCCTCATCATTCGGCGGGTTTGCCTCGGGCGGACGGCGTCATGTCGTCCGCGATGATAAGGTTATAGACCGGTTAAGATGAACGCGGCTTGAGCCGGCCGTTCATCCTCGTTCAGGTTGCCGGTCCCCTTTTTCCCGAGACAAATCCAGGTACAAAAAAAGACCCCACATTGGCGACATGTGGGGTCAGACACGCTTTTTCAATAGGACGCGCCGCTTAAGGGCGCTGTCAAAAATCAGTGGCCGTCGTGATGATCGTCATTGTGCTCGTCGTGATGGTCGTCATCATGATGATCGTCGTGATGATCGTCGCACTTGACCTTGCCCTTGCCGAGTTCGGCGCCGACCACGCCACCGACGACCGCGCCGGCAACGGTACCGGTGGTCTTGTCGTGCTTGCCGGCGATGACATTGCCGCCAACCGCACCGGCCGCAGCCCCCAGCAGCATGCCGTTGGTCTCGTCTTTCTTCTTCTTGGCTTCGCAGCCGTCGTGGTGATGCGAGGCCAGGGCCACGCCCGGCATGCCCAGGCTAGCCAGCAGCGCCGCGCCGATCACCGGCGCCATCAGTTTTGCGATTGTTGTCATGAGTTCCCGCCGTAGGAATGAGAAGACCGCGCCTTGGCGGCGCGGACGGTTGCGCGACTGTCGGGTATAATGCGCCCGGAGAGAAATCAAGTTTGCTTGATATCCCTAACGGTTCACAAACGCCCGCCCTGTCGCGCCGACAGTCGCACCGGTTTCCCGGCGCGTCAAGATAGGGGCGGCTTCGCCTCAGGCCAGACGCTTCAGACGGGATTATGCTTTTGCAGGAAGGCCAGGGTCCGGTTCATCATCTCGATGCGCGATGAGCCGATGGTTTCCCAGTGGTCCTGACCCTGAAGCGTTATGAATTCGTGGGCCTTCCCGGCCTGGCTCAGGGCCTGATCCATCTTCTGGCTCTGCGAATAGGGCACAACCGAATCGTCGGTGCCGTGCATCAGCAGGATCGGGCAATAGGCCTTGTCCGCCTGCCGGGCCGGCGAGATCGAGACGAAATCCTTGTCGTCGCCGAAGACGAGCTGCATGTAGCGGATGTCGGGGTTCCATTTGTCGCCGTCGCGCTCGATTTCCCATTCGATCACCGGCCCGATATCGCTGATGGCGCCGATCGAAACGGCACAGCGGTAAACCCCCGGATCGAGCGTGGCGCCGGCCAGCGCCGCGTAGCCGCCATAGGCCGTGGTCCCGAGAATCGCCACGCGGCTCTTGTCGACCGTGCCTTGCTGCGCCAGGAAACGCACGCCGTCCGACAGATCGCTTTGTATCTTGCGGCCCCACTGGCCGTTGCCGGCGTCCATGAAGGCGCGACTATAGCCGGAGGATCCGCGGAAATTGGGCTGCAGCACGGCATAGCCCTGCGCCGCCAGGCATTGGGCCTGCCAGTCGAAATCGGCATAGTCCCGCAAATTCGGCCCGCCGTGCGGCAGGACGACCAGCGGCAGCCCCGTTTGCGGCCCGGTCGGCGGCAAGGTGAGAAAGCCGTGGATGTCGAGCCCGTCCGCCGCCTTGTACTGAATGGCGGCTTTCGGCGGCAGCCACGCCGCCGGGATCCCCGGATAGTCCTCGGCGATGAATTCGGTCGAGGCCGTGCCCAGGTTGATCGTATAGTAGCTGCCCGGATCGTCCTTGCCTTCGACGTGCAGCAGCATGATCTGCATGTCGTCGGAATAGGCCACGGCATAGCCGTGGTAGCCGTCGCCCAGCGCCTGCGGGATAAGCTCGTTCAGGGCCTTCAGCTTCGGATCGAAATAGCTGTTTTCGACCCAGTCGTGGTGCAGCTGGAAGCCGGCGAGACAGCCGGTGACCGGATGGAACAGCGGCGAGTGGGCGACGCTTTCGTCACCGTTATAAAGATCGTCGGAGACGATGCCGGTGGCGTCGACCTCCTTGTAGGTGCCCGACGTCTCGTTGGGCTGCCACAGCACGACCTTGTCGCCGGTGCGCCCGACGCCTTCCAGCCGGGGCACGAAGATCTTTTCGGTCTGCTGCAGGACGAACTTGAAATTCGGCCGCTCCCCCGGTGGCGAGACGTTGAAGTAGAGCATCCAGACCGAGTTGAGGGTATTGTACTTGGCATAGGCCAGGGGGTAACCGTCCGGGCGTACGACGAAGTCAGAGGCGTCGACCTGCAGCAGCTTCTTAGGGATGCCGCCTTTTTCACCGCGGAAGCCATAGAGGTTGTTGTCGCCGCCGATATTGGCCGCGGCCATCAGGACCTCGCCGTTCACCTTGACCCGCTGATAGTAATAGATGGCGTTGGAGTGGGCGACCGCTGTTTCGGCGGCTGTGCCTTCGGTGTCGGCGACGCCATCGAAGAATCGGTAAAACGCGTTGGTATTCAGGTTGAAGCACGTCCCCATGTGCACTTCTTCCTTGCCGGGGCCGTAATAGACGCGGTCGGTGGCGACGGAGGTGATGATGGTGACGTGATCGTCGTCGCCGAAGATCAGGTCGCGCACCTTGACCTTGCCCAGCGGGACGAACTTCTTGTCGCTCTTGCCGACCGTGAAGTGGACCAGCAGCTTGTCGTCGCCTTTTTGCGTGATCAGGGCGATGCGATTACCGCTGGGCGACAGCGCGATCTGGTCGATCTGCGGCAGCCGGGCATACATGTCGACCGAGGGCCGGGGCGGGGTGGCGTCGCTCTTGGCGTCGCTTTTGGCGTCACCGCTGGCCGCCTGGGCGAAGGCCTTGCTCTGGCTGGCCAGCAACGGCAGCGTCGCCAGAAGTGACAGGATATTGCGTCTGTTCATGGGTGCCCCCCTTGGCATGTATTGTCTCGGATATCGAAGCCCAGCGGCGCATCGCGTTAGGCGACCAAGCCGCCGAAAGTCCACGCGGACGCGTGCCCTCGGCCCAATACTATCCGGATCGAAAAAAGCGTTACCCCCCGACGGCTTGGTGCCGTGCGTTGTTATGGTAAGGCTAACATGACGCGCCGGCCGGCGCCAGTACCGCGACCTCAAAGCTTGCATTTTGCGGCGAAGGCTTTATCGCAGCGCCTTCGATAAGGTAAAACGTAATGGACTTTGAAGCGGATATCGTGCGCGTGGGCGCCCAGGGCGACGGCATGACCGAAACCGGCCGCGCCATCGCGCTCGGCCTGCCGGGGGAACGCGTCAAGGCACGCTCGGTCACCGATCGCAGCGGCAAGACGCACAATCGCCTGATCGAGGTGGTGACCCCGAGCGCGCAGCGCGCCAAACCGCCGTGCCCGCATTTCGAAGCCTGCGGCGGCTGCGCCCTGCAGCACTGGGAGATGAGCGCCTATAGCGCCTGGAAACGCGACCTGGTGCAGACGACGCTGGAGCGCGCCGGTTTCAATATTGATTGTGCGCCGATCGTCACGACGCCGCTGCATAGCCGCCGCCGGGCCGGGCTCCACGCGCGCAAGGTCGGCAAGACCGTCGAAATCGGCTTCAAGGCGCGCCGCTCGTGGGACCTGGTGCCGATCCATACCTGTCCGATTACCGATCCGGCCATTGTCACGGCCCTGCCGGCGTTGAAGGCCTTGGCAGCGGGGCTGTTCGAGCATCCGAAGTCGGCGCCGATCCTGCACGTCACGGCGTCCTTGACCGGGCTCGACATCGATATTTCGGGCGTCGAGCGCGGCAAGAGCGGCGGCCTGTCGGCCGACGCGCGCATGACCATCGCCATGACGGCGGCCGAAGCCGACTTTGCCCGCGTCACCATTGGGGGCGAAATCGCCTACGGCGCCCGCCCGCCCATGGTGCGCTTCGGCCGCGCGGCGGTCGAACTCCCGGCGGGGTCGTTTCTGCAGGCAACGCCGCAGGCCGAAAAGGCAATGTTTGACCTGGTCACCGCCGGCATCGGCAACGCCTCGCGCGTCGCCGACCTGTTCTGCGGCGCCGGCACCTTCACCTTTCCTCTGGCCGAGAAGGCGGTGGTGCAAGCCATCGACGGCTCGGCGCCAGCGATTGCCGCGCTGAAGCGCGCCATTGCTACGGCGCCGGGCCTGAAGACGATCAATGTCGAAGCACGCGACCTGTTTCGCCGGCCGCTACTGGCGGCCGAGATGCGCGAACTCGACGCCGTCGTCTTCGATCCGCCGCGCGCCGGCGCCGAGGCCCAGGCGCACGAGATCGCCACTTCCAAAGTCAACCGCGTCGTCGCCGTCAGCTGCAACCCCCAGACCTTTGTCCGCGACGCGAAAATCCTCGGCGATGCCGGTTTTTCGCTGGACAGCGTCACGCCGATCGACCAATTCCTGTGGTCGAGCCACGTCGAACTGGTCGCCGTTCTGTCGCGCTGAGCCTATTCAGAAAAAGCCTTAGGATTGGATCGTAATTCGTTGATTTCCGTTATCATTCCCACCTTGAATGCCGAGGATCACCTGGCGCGGACCCTGTCCTCGCTGGTGCCGGGCGTCATCGAGGGGCTGATCAAGGAAGTCATCGTCGTCGATGGCGGTTCCGAGGACGCGACCCTGGAAATCGCCGATTCGACCGGCTGCCGCATCGTCCGCACCGATCACGCGCGCGGTTTGCAGCTGTGGCAGGGCTGCCGCGAGGCACGCGGCGACTGGCTGATGATCCTGCATTCCGATTCGCAGCTCGGCGAGGGCTGGATCGAAGCCGTTCGCGCCCACAAGAAGCACTATGCCCTGCGCGCCGCTTACTTTCACCTCAAGTTCGAGGACGATTCGGCGCTGTCGCGTCTGTGGGCGGATCTTGTCGGCCTGCGCGCGCGCTGGCTGGCCATGCCGTCGGGCGATCATGGGCTTTTGCTGTCGAAGCCGCTCTACGATTCGGTCGGCGGCTACAAGGACCAGGTGGCGTTCGAGGACGTGGCCCTGGCCATGGCGCTTGGCCGGGCGCGTCTTAGACCGATGGCCGCCAATCTGACGACCAATGCCGAGCGCTTCCGCGCCAAGGGCTGGCGCGTCGCCCTGCTTGGGCGCATGGGCCGCTTTTTCCTCTATCTGCTGGGCGTGCCGCCCAAGCCGCCGGTCAAGGCGAGCTGAGGCTCAGACAAAAAATCTGTGTAATCTGTGTAATCTGTGGATCCCTTCAAGCGATGGTGCAGCCGCCGCTATTAGAAGGATTTATCCACAGATTACACAGATTACACAGATTACACAGATTACACAGATTGGCTCGGCCGCCGGCAAACTCCGGGGGCTAAGGCGGGAATGCGCTGCGCGCGATTTTCGCGGGACTGCCTATTCGTCCGAAGCGGCGTCGATCGACGGCGCATCGCTGGCCGCTTGAACCAGCGTCTTGCTCGAATGGCCGAGGATCTGGCGGTAGATCCAGTAGTTGGCCGCGACTTCCTCGACATATTGCCGGGTTTCGGCGACCGGGATCGATTCCATGAACAGCAGCGAATCGTTATCGCCGTTCAGCGCCGTGGCCGTATCCTTGACCGGGCCCGGCCCGCCATTATAGGCGGCGATCAGGCGCAGCAGGTCGCCATTGACGACTTTCGAGTCGAGCAGGCGCTGCATCACTTCCTGGCCGACGCGCATATTGACGGTCGGGGAATACAGCATCTGCGGGTGCTCATTGAACTTCGGATTGTTCTCCATCAGCGCCGCCGTGCCCGGCATCAGCTGCAGCAGGCCATAGGCGCCGGCCGGAGACCGGGCCGAGGCGTTGAACTTGCTTTCCTTGCGCGCGAAGGCAAAGAGCAGGGCGCGATCGACCTTGTAGCCGCTCTTCAGCTTGATGTTCGGCGTCGGATAGATGGCGGCGTTGAACAGGCGGTCGGACGCATGAACCTGATTGACCGTGATGTGGTCGTAGGCGGCCAGGGCCAGCCAGTGGTCGCGTTCGGTGCCGTCGCCGGCGCGTTGCACCGCGGTTTGCAATTCGGCCTTGGCATCGTTGTTGCGACCGAGCTGAACCAGGGCCGACAGACGCTGCGCCGGGGCGCTCGACTTGGTCCAGGTGAAGTCGTCGGTCAGCGAGGCGGTCAACGACTCGCGCTCGTCGGCGGCGAAGGTCGGGGCCACGCCCTGCTTGGCCAGGGCGATCGCCGGGGTCACGCCCAGGCGCTGTTCGGCCAGCAAACCATAGAAGGTGAAGGGGAACGAGGCGGCGATCTTGAAATAGGTCTCCGCCTGGTCGGCCTGGCTCAGCTTTTCGGCGCAGCGTCCGGCCCAGTAGGCCCCCGACGATTGCGACCAGGCGTCGCGCGACGGGTCGGTCGAGACGAACTTGAACTCGGTCTCGGCGGCGTCATAGCGCTTCAGGCGCCAGTTGGCCAAACCGGCCACCCAGTGGTCGCCGATCTTGCGCGCCAGGGTCACGGCCTGCTCGTACTGGCCGTTATTGTAGGCCGAGCGCGCCGACTTCGGCGTGAGGTCGGAATCGTTGCTGTCGATCTTCGGCGCGCCGGCATCGAAGCCGGTCGACGGCGCGGCCGACAAGGAGGTGGTGGCGCCGAGCGTCACCGCGCCCGACAGGGCAGTGGTTACCGAATCCGGATCAGAGGCATCCGCCGGCGGCTTGCCCATCAGCGACGGGAAGGCCGGGTCCGGGGCGCCCGCGGGCTTCTTGCGCTTGGCCAGGGCCCAGATCTTCATCGCCGACGGCTCATCGCCGTATTGCGACAGCCACGCCGTCAGCTCTTCGTAGCTGGCCGGATAGCTGCCGATCAGCTTGTGATATTCGACATAGCCGACCAGCGACTTGTCGCTGACCTGCTGCAGCGTCGCCTCGGCGCCGGCATAGTCGCCGCCGTCGACCTGGCTGAAGGCCGTCTGATAGAAGGTGACGTCCTGCGGGCTGAGCACGCCGTGGGTATTGCTCGATTGCGTCGCCACCGAAGCGTAGGGGATCGGCGCGGCATTCAGCGCCGGGGCGGCGGGGGCTGCCGGTTGCGGCGGTGTCGCGGCGGCGGCCGGCGTCGTCCCGGGCAGCATGGCGCCGGCGGTGGCGAAGATCGATTGCGGCAGCTTTGCCAAGGCCTGGGTTACCGAGGCCAGGGTCATGCCGGTCGGTTGCGCCGTCTTGGCGGCGGGCAGGGGCTTCGGCCCCGTGGCATAACCGATGCGCATCGACCGCTGCGCGGCCTTCAGTGCGGCATTGTCAGCCTCGTCGAGGCGATCGTGACGCGCGGCCAGGACGTATTTGCCGTGGACGCGGTGATAGATCGGCACGTCGCCAGCGGCGCGCGCCTGCTTCAGCGTGATGCGGATCGCCTTGCCGTGGACCTTTTTGTAAAGCGTACCCGCGCCGAAATCGACGCCATAATCGGTGGCCACGACCTCGGCCTTGTCCGACGTATCGGCATCGGCCTTGGCGTGCTTGCGGCCCTTGGCCGAGCTGTCGTCGTCGTCGGTCGAGGCGAGTTTGCTGCCCTTACGGCTTTTCGTGGTGGTGGCGCTATCGTCGTCGCCGTCATCGGCGCCGCGCAGCTTCAGCGATTTGCCCCCGACTGACTTATCACGTGCGGATTTGGCAGGCGTGTCGTCATCGTCATTAGACGCTAGATGGGTCGTCTTGCGGCCCTTGGCGGGAACCGCTTCGTCGTCGGCAGTGCGCAGTTTCGGGGCGTGCCCCTTGACCGGCGTGTCGTCATCGGCGTCGGCGAGCTTGGAGGCGTGGCCCTTGGCGGTCTTGCTGGACTTGGACGGCGTATCGTCGTCGCTGTCAGCCAGTTTCGAGGCATGACCCTTGGCGCTCTTCGCCGGGGCCGCGTCATCGCTGTCGTCCTTGGCGGCCGCCTTGCCCTTTGAGGCATGCGTGGACTTGGCCGGCGCGTCATCATCGGCATCGGCGAGCTTGGTCGCGTGCGCCTTGCTCGACTTGGCAGGCGCGGCATCGTCGCCATCGTCCTTGGCCGAGGCCTTGCCTTTTGCCGTATGGCCGGACTTGCCGAGAACATCGTCCTCGACCTCGGCCAGTTTGGTCGTCGTCTTCGCATGACCCTTGGCCGGCGCCGCGTCGTCATCGCTGTCCTTCGACGCGACGGTCTTTTTAGCGGCGGTTTGGGCCTTGGTCGCCTTGCTGGATTTGGCCAGCGTATCGTCGCCATCATCGGCGGCGTGGTGTTTCGTGGAGGCTTTCGGGGCCGCGGCGTCATCGTCGGATGCATCCGCCGCATGGGTCTTGTGGGCGGTCGCCGCCTGAGCCTGAGTTACGAATCCGGGCGTCGCAGCCAGCAGGGCTGCGGCCAGAACCGTCAGGGAGATGCGGGAAAAAAGTTTTCCCCGGTTTCCTGCGCTGGTCAGGCTTGACGTCAAAACGGCACCCTTCTACTAGCGCATCCCCGGACCTTGTTCCGGGCCACATCCCCTTCAGGGGCCAATGCGCACCATACT
>FTDJ01000516.1_pt1 | contig 10406 bp, 8 predicted proteins | sample 1639861 | NCBI WGS metagenome assembly FTDJ01 (sample SAMEA3914869, study PRJEB12502) | metagenome | biome: forest; material: soil | place: USA | collected 2012-03-12 | depth 0.1 m | reverse complement strand
GAACAGGTAATAATAGGTCTTGCCGCTATAGGTGTGCTTGACGATGAACGAGTTCTCGACGACCTGGCCGGTGTCGCGGGCAATATTGGTCGCCGACCCGGTCGGTTTGAAGGTCGAGGCGTTGACCTGGGTAATATAGATGCCGCCCCAGGCCGAACCGAAGGTCAGCCACAAATTGCCTGATGCGTCCGTCACCGGTTGCGGGTCGATGGCGTTGTAGGCGCTGCTGGTGCTGGACGTCAGGATGGCGCCGCCGTCGACCCATTTGCCCGCCGCGATGCCGCCGGCTGAAGTCGTCAGGCCGATGGCCGACTTTTGCGAGCCGAAGGTCGACACGGCGTAATAGCAGGCGGTGGTGTTGTTGAGGTTGATGCAGCCCGGCGCCCAGACCTGGGCCGGATCGGCGGATGGATTATAGGTCTTCCACCAGCTCAGTCCGCTGCCGAAAATGGCGCCGCCCTGCGTCCAGGCCGTGCCGTTCGAAGAATATTTCACCCCGATGCCGGCATTGCCCGTGGTTTCCATGATCCAGTAGGTCGAGCCTTCTTTCTGGATGTCGGGGTCATGGGTGGTCAGCGCGCCGGTCAGCGTCCAGGGCGCGGCCTGGCTTGCCAGCGGGGCGCAGGCGAGCGTCACGGCGGCCAGCGCCGTGGTGAAAAGCCCAATCTTGAAGTGCCCAGTCTTGAAATACATAATTTCCTCCTTGTTGTTGTCGATGCCGATCCCGGGTTGTCGGGGTCGGTAAGCCACGCTTACGGGGACGCAGGGGAACCGGACTTTCTTGTTATGATATGAGGGGTGATGACGATGTAGAGGTCGGTCTTCGACTGGCTGCGTTTGTCGATCGTGAAGGCGCGGCCCAGCAGGGGCAGGTCGCCCAGGACCGGGATCTTGCCGACCGTGGTCATGGTCTGGTCCTGCTTCAGGCCGCCGATGACGAAGCTGTCGCCGTCGTGCACGGTCGCCGAGGTTTCGGCATTCCTTTGCGAGATGGTCGGATAGCCCTGCGAATAGCCGGTGACACTGGAAACGACGCAGAACACATGCGAGGTGACGTCGCCATCCGCGGTGACGCGCGGCGCGATCTGCAGCGTCACGCCGACATTGACGTACTGCACCTGCTGCGACACCCCGTTGACCCCGGACAGGGTGATGGCGGTCAGGATGGGCAGGGCGTCGCCGGTGATGATCTTGGCCGATGACCCGCTTTGCGCGGCGATGCGCGGGCTGGAAACGATCTTGCCGTCGCCCTTTTGCACCTGGGCGTACAGCGCCGCCTGAAGCGCCGCCGAGGTCAGATGGCCGCTGCCGCCGTTGTAATTGGTGATGTACTGGCCGCTCTGGAAGGTGGCGACGGCGATGCCGCCGTTCGAATTGGTGAAGTCTAGCCCCAGTGACCGGGCGCCGGTTTCGGTCAGTTCGACGATCTCGGTCTCCAGCATCACGCTGACCACCGGCCGGTCGATGACGGCGATTTCGGCCTCGACCCGGGCGATATGTTCCGGCGAACCCTTGACCCAGATGGCGTTGAGCCGCCGGTCGACGGAGATGGAGCTGTCGACCGACTGACCCAACGGCCGGTCGTCGCTCGTTTCCTGCGGATTGGCGACGGGCGTGCCGGTGTTCATGCCCTGCGAGCCGAAACCGGGCTCGCGCGGCGTGAAGCTGTCATTGGATTTGATGGTGACGCCCTCCGACAGTATGCCGACGACTTCGCTGACATCGGCGTATTTCAACGGGATCAGGACATAGCCGTCCTGGCCCGGTGCGGGATCGGTGACGACGGGCAGGGGCTGCCCAGGCCCCGCAACGTCAGGCCCGACGGCGCCGAGCGTCGCCGCCATACGGGCATTGCCGCTGCGGATTTCGGCAAGAAGACTGGTGGGTGAGCCTTGGGTGACCGTGACATGGGCGTTGCCCGTCGTTTCGATGATGACATCGAGGTCGGGCCCGGAGGATTGGACGATCGCCGACCGCAGGAGCCGTGTCGCCAGGCTGGATCCGCCGGATGTGCCGCCATTGGTGTTGAACAGGCGGATGGTGATGTGCTGGGTGTCGTTGCCGACGACCTTGTAGGCCGGCGTGGCCGGCGACAGGGTCAAGGTCAGTTCGGTCTGGCCGGCGCCGTCTTCGCGCGCCGATACGTCCATCAGCGATGGCGCCGCCTGAGCCAGGAGAACCTGGCACGACAGCAGCCAAAGCGCCGCGGCGAGCCACGCTCCGAAGAGATGATTTTTGTTTCCCATGGCGAGTTTATCGCTCCCTGTCGGAAAAACATGTCAGACAATTAGCGAGTCTGCAAGGGTGATATTTCCGATGGTTGGGATATGTTTTTTCGACAAAATAACGCCGAATGGGAATTGGAAATTTTTATAATTACTTTTAATTCAACCTATTTCCTTGCATTTCTCAGATATTTTGAGCGTGCCGTTACGCGTCGAGGGCAGGCTGTGCGCCAAGCCAGAGATGGTATTATAGCCCGCGGGCATCAATAATTGTCTGAGGAAATATAAGACCTTGAAGACCCTGCGCTACACGCGCAATAAAAATTCCGCGGCCGTGTCCGCACCGGTTTCCCGGGCGATCTGTGCGGCGGCATCTTTTGCCTTTTCGGCGGTTGCCGCGGAGCCGAGCAGGTTTTGCAAAGCGCGCGTGGCGCGTTCGGTCGTCCAGGTCTTGTAGTCGAGCGTTCGCGCAACACCCAGGCGCTGGCAGCGCCAGCCATTATCGAACTGATCTGCGAAGACGGGCGTGACCAGTTGCGGCCGGCCGGCGCGCAGGGCCTGGCCGGTCGAGCCGATGCCGCCGTGATGGACGACGGCGCAGGCGCGCGGGAACAGCAGGGAATGCGGCGCGTAGGCGGCGACACAGACCGTCGGTCCGAAATCGAGGTTCAGCAAAGGCGAGTCCGGACCGCACAACACCACGCATCGCCTGTCCAAGGCGGCGGCCGTGGCGATGGCGGCGCGATAAAAGGCTTCGCCGTCATGGACGACAACGCTGCCCAGGCTGAAAACGAGCGGCGGCGAACCGTCGTCGAGGAAAGCCGCCAGTCGCGGATCCAGCTTCGCCGGGCCGCCGGTTTCGCTGTCGTAGAACGGAAAGCCGGTGATATGGGTATGCGGCGGATTGTCCGGCTGAGGGCCCATCAACAGCGGCGAATATAGGGCCAGGGTCAGCCGGTCGGACGTCACGCCGGTGACGGTGGCGCGAGGTTTGAGGCCGTGCCGGCGATAGGCGGCATTCACTCCGGTCAAGGCGCGGGCCATCATCGCGTGGCCGGCGGCCAGGATGGCGCGATTATAGCTGCGGGCCAGCCCGTTTTTGGGCTGCAGGATGAGTGGCGCGCCCGGCATTTTCAACGGATCGTGCGCCGATAGCAGGACGGCCGGGCTCAAGGCCGCGGTGACGAATGGCTTTGCATGGACTTGAGCGACGATATCGGCGGCGTAGGTGAGGGCGGTGCCCATCACGACGTCACAATCGGCGATCGCGGGCGTAATGTCGCTGATCCACGCCTCAACCGTGGGCGTGACGATATTGCGATAGAGATAGGCCTGGTCGCGGGCCATGCGGTCGATGGCGGCGGCCGGCGTCAGGCCTTCGCTGGCCTGCAGGTCGGCGAACAGAGGCCCGACGCCCAAAAAATCGACGCCGGCGGCCTCGGTCTTGGCGCGGTAATCGGGATGCGAAACGATCAATGGCTGGGCGCCGCGTGCCTTTAGCGCCAAAGCGATCCCGATCATGGGATGAAGGTCGCCGAAACTGCCGAAGGCAGCCAGAACAACCTTTTTCGCCATTAAACGGCCTGTCGGTCGTGATTGCCCACGGCATCGGCGGCGCGGATCAAGGCTGCGGCGGCCGGTTCGCCCTGGCGCAACTGGGCCGAGCCGACCTCGAATTCGACGACATAGGGCGCCTTGCCGGCGCCGGAATCGAAGGCGGTACAGCTGATGACCGCACTTATGCGTTCGCCGACGGCGCGCGCCGCGGCTTCGGTCGTCGCCGGCAGGGCCAGGGCGAAAACGTCGTTGCTGAGCCGGCCGGCACTGTCCTCGGCGCGGATCAGGCGGGCGATCATCGACCCGATCTGCGGCACGGCGCGATCCAGCGCCTTGCGTTGCCGGGCCAGGGCGATATCGGGCGTTTCGGCGATCTTCAGCACGCAGATCGAAAGCGTGCGCTGGCGCTCGGCCGCCGCCTGCGACAGATGGGCCAGGTGCGAAGCGAACAGGTCGCGGCCGAACAAACCGGTCGTCTTGTCCATCTCGGCATGGCTACGCATCTCTTCCAGCGTCTTGCGGATGGTCAACTGGCGGCGATGGCCCCGCGCAAGGCGCTCCAGCCGGTCGGCGATCTCGGCGACCGGCGCCTTGGGATTGGCAACGTCGGTGACGCCGCGCAGATAAGCATCGCCCAGGTCGAGCTCGGTCTCTTCCTGCAGCCGCAGCATGACCGGCGTGTGGTAGAGGCGCGTGTTTCGGCGCATGCCGGACGCAATGGCCAGTTGTTCGGACGGCTGGTCGCCACCCCACAGCAGGACGGCGTCGAAAGTGCGGTCGTGCAGATAGTCGAAGGCACTGTAGCTGGACAGCGCCGCGACGACATCGAGCCCCTTGCCGCGCAGCCGGTGCGTCAGGGCCAGGAAATCCGGATCGGGCGCACCGATCGACAGCACGGCCAGGGGCGTATCGAGTTGATCAACCTTTTCAACGTCGTCCGCCGAGATGTTGAACGTCGCGGCGCGCGTATCGAACTCTTCCTCGGCGACGCATTCGCGCACCAGATGCTCAACCATCAACACGATCTGCTGCGGATGGGCGTCGTGGGTGAACACCATGTCCCAGCCTTCGGGCACATGATAGTCGTTGTCCTCGCGCATCAGGATCAAGGGCACGCGGCGCGGCCAGGCGGCATGGCGCAGACGGGCGGCGGCGTCGGGCCACTGGGCCGCGGCGCTGTCGGAGATCAGGATGGCTTCGATGGGCATGGCGGCCAGGGCCGCGGCGCCGGCTTCGGGCTCTGTGGCGCCGAGCGTACGCAATCCGAGGCGATCGATACGGTCGCTCAGGCTTTTCAGCCAGGCATCATCGCGGCTCAACATCAACAGGCGCGCGGTGGGAATCAAGCGGACACTCTCCTCGAGCCGGGCGACTCACCCGGGCGGCGCGTCACCATGACGGCCGAGATGTAAATAACATGTTCAAGGGCGTTTACGCAAAACCTCGAAGCGCCAGCCTGTGCCGCAGGGTTCGACCGATTGCAACAGATATCGGTTTTGATGGCAAAAGTGCGGGACGTCGATCTGCGCCATCGGGTCGTCGGCGATCAGGATGACGCTTGTGTTGTCGGCCGTGACGCGCATCTGCTTTTGCAATTTCAGCGTCGGTACCGGACAGTGGTGGCCGCGTGCATCGATAGTGATCGGCTCGGCATGAGGGGGCTCGGACATGACCGGATTTTGCCATGCCGGCCGGCGGCTAGGCAATGCGGTTGTTGAACTTGAGCGCCAGGAAGTCGACCAGGGTGCGCACCCGGCGTGGTGTGCCACGGCCCTGGGGCATCAGCACGCTGATCAGGGTCGAGCCCCAATCGACTTCGGGCAGGACCAGTTCGACCTCGCCCGACTGCAACGCCTCGCCGGTGATGTAGGTCGGCAAGAGCGTGATGCCCAATCCGGCCTTGACCCACAGCATCAGTTGCGTCGCGCTGTTCGACACGTGCCGCGGCCTGACCTTGATCGCGCCGCCGCCATCTTCGGCACTATAACGCCACAGGTCGATCGTGCGGCTTGAGGAGTAATGCAGGACCGCGCAATTCGCCAGATCCTCCGGCCGGGTGACGGCGCCGTGGCTGGCCAGGTAGGCGGGGCTGGCCACCACCGTGCGCTTGGAACGCCCCAGCGTCTTGGCGATCATCGACGAATCGCCCAAAGCGCCCAGCCGGATGCCCAGGTCGAAGCCTTCGCCGGCCAGGTCGACCATGCGGTCCTCGAACGATACGTCCAATTCGATCTTGGGGTACATGGCAACGAATTCCGCCAGTACGGGCGCCGCGTAACGCACACCGAAATTCAGTGGTGCGGTGATGCGGATCGGCCCCGACAGGTCGCGCACGGATTCGCTGAGCGACTCGGCGGCGGTTTCAAGCTGGGTGAGGGCGGCGCGCGCTTGCTCGTAATAGGTCTGGCCGGCCTCGGTCAGGTGCGTCCCGCGCGCCGTTCTTTGCAGCAGCAGGGCGTTCAGAGTCGCTTCCAGACGGGCGACGCGGCGCGACACGATCGACTTCGACGATTGCAGCCGTTGCGCCGCGCGCGCGAAGCTGCCGGTCTCCGCGACATTGAAGAAGGCGCGCAGGTCGTCGAGGTCGAGCGGGGACTGTTCCATTTCGTGCAACGCCGTAATGCGCAAAGGCTCACTTCTGGAAACGACGCTAATCGATTATCTCCCCGTCAACAAGCCGAATAACCGTGTTCGACTTAAATCTGGGAGACGGACATGTTCATGTCCTCCGTATCAAACATTTCGGGCGCACGCACAATCGCCCGGCTGATCCGCGGGGTGCCGGCAACCGATGGTGCCGGCGTCCATGTCAGCCGGATTATTGGTACGTTGGCCTTTCCCGACGTCGATCCGTTCCTGTTGTTCGACGAAGTCCACATGGAAGGCACGATCAGCGGCGCCTTCCCGGAAACGCCGCATCGCGGTTTCGAAAGCCTGGCCTATGTGCTGGAAGGCCGCCTGAGCCATGACGATACGCGGGGCAATGTCGGCGACGTCACTGCCGGCGGCATCCAGTGGCTGACCATGGCCAGTGGCCTAATTCACGCCGAACATACCCAGCCCGACGCCGAAACCGGCCGGGGCCATGGTTTTCGCCTGTGGATCAACCTGCCGGCTTGCGAAAAGATGCTGGAGCCGCAATGGCAGGCGATCGCCGCCGAAGACATTCCCGCGGTCATCTTCAAGACTGCCGAAGTGCGCGTCCTGGCCGGCCGGTTTCACGGTCTGGAAGGTCCTGTGTCGCCGCCGACGACGCGTCCGTTCATCGCCGATGTCGTGCTGAAGCCGGACGGCGAAGTGACATTGCCGATTCCCTTGGGCTATCGCGGTTTTATCTTCGCCATCGACCAAGGCGTGGCCGTCGGCGAAACCCTGGTCAATCGCGGCCAGGCCGGCATTCTGGGTGACTTCGGCGACGAACTGACTCTGACGGCGGGCCAGACCGGCGCGCGTGTCCTGGTCGTCAGCGGCGCGCCGCTGTGCGAGCCGGTGGTGCGCCACGGTCCGTTCGTCATGAACACGCTGGAAGAAATCAAACAGGCTTTCACCGATCACCAGAACGGCAAGTTCGGGAAGTGAAAGTTTAAAAGCTACGGCGCGCGACATGCCCCCCTAATCGCGCGCTGTTTGGCCGCGCCGTCTCCTCCTCCCCGGACGGCGCGGCCTTTTCTATGCGCTCAGGCGCCGCGCGGGGCATTTTTTGCGCTCAGGAGCCGCGCGGGCTCGCGCAAACGTGCGCGGCGGGCGGTCGCCCTTGCCGAACGCAAGGGCGTTCGGAGTTGCTGGACGACTTGCAGCCCTGCAGATTAAGGGTCGGCGCTAGGCCGTCTTTATCTGAGCCAGGCGAGCAGCATGGGCCTTTATTAGGGCCTGGGTCGAGGTGTCGGTGTTGAACACGCTGTACCAGCCCTGCGGCTCGTGCGGCGGATAGCCGACATAGGACGTCTCGCCGCGCAGCATATGATAGTCCGCATGCAGGGCGCGACCGGCGCCGCCCCAGGCCCAGAAGTTCGACCCGGACACCGGCGTGTCGTGGGCGATGGCGTCTTCGACGGCCGCATAGATCAGGCCGTAGAACTTGTCCTTATAGGTCGTCGGCGTGCCGGGTTCGTAGGCGACATTGTCGCGCGGGAAGCCGAATTCCTCGAAGACCAGCGGTTTGTTCAGGCCTGATGCGATCGCGATGTGCTTGTCTATATAGTCCTGCACCTTGGCCGCGCCGGCGTCGAACGTGCCGCCGAGATCCTTCGGATCGACCCAGCTCCAGTTCTGCGGCCAGATGTGCGCGGTCACATAATCGATGTGTTCGTGCGCCTTGATGACCAGATCCTGGCGGTTATTGGCGCCCATCAGGCCTTCATGGCCCAGCGAAATCAGGTGGTTGCCGTCGAGCGAACGGATCAGCGCGCAGGTGTCCTTGATCCAGCCCAGATAGGCCTCGGTATTCTTGTCGACCGCGGCGTCGCTGCCGCCGGCGCGCGGCTCGTTACACAACTGCCAGGCCATGACGGCCGGATCGTCGCGGTACAGCGTGCCGGTGATCGAATTTCGGCGGCCGATGACCAGCTTCACATAGGCCCAATAATCCGCCTTGGCTTGCTCGAAGGCGTAGAACTGCGCGGAATAGTCGGCGAATTCCGGCCAAGGATGCGCCGGATCGTTCATGTTGATGTATTGGCCGGTGCGATAATACTGATACGTCATCATACCGCCCGACCACTCCCAGAAATTGGTCAGGTACAGGACGGCCTTCATGTCGCGCTTGGCCATTTCCGCCAACAAGAAATCCAGCCCGGTCAACAGCTTGTCGTTATAGTCGCCCGGCTTGATGGTGAAGGCCGGATCCAGCGAGTTCTTCAGCGGCGATAATTCGCTGGAGCCCAGGACGCGCAGGTTGACGACGCCCAGCGCCTTCAGGTCGTCCAGTTCCTTGACCAGGCGGGCGCGGTTGCCGAAGGCCGCGTCGGCGCCGAGATAGGCGCCGTACCAGATATTGGCGCCGGCATAACGATAGGTTTGGCCCTTCAGTTTGAAGTGAATGCCGTCCGTCGTGACGAAATCGCCCTTCGCCGCCGTCTTGGCGCCGCGCGGATGGCGTGTCCGGGCTTCCGCCTGGAAGGCGAGACCGCCGGAAACCAGGCCGGCCAGGCCCGAAAGCGCCGTGCGCCGTGTAACATGTGTCATGACGATCCTCCCGGAATCTTATTGTGCGGGAAGTCTAGCTCAGCGCGCGAAAACGGGCCAGCTGAATAATGAATTCAAATTTAAGAATTGCCACGTCGGACCGGGTATAACTTGGCCATACCAAGTCAAACTTTTGCCCGGAAAATGGACAATAAGGTATTGCGCGCGCTGACCTTTCGGTAGTGCGTTTAAACAATCGGTTTAACGGGAAAAAACCGCCCCTGCGGTGGTGTCCACGGGGCTAAATTACGGGTAACAGGGTTAATAAACCCTAACCGAAATTAAAGCGAAACGACGTCCGTGCCTTTTTTCATCAGCGCAAAGCCGTTCAGGCGCTTGAAGGGACGCAAACGCGCTTCTGACGCCAGTGGCATTAGCAATTGCCCCAGCCATCCGGCCGGCAAACCACGGCCGATCCTGGTGCCTTCATCCCCGGAATAGCGCATTTCAGCAATCGTCCACCCGGTTTCGGCAAAGAAAACCGGCCAATCATTGAGATTGGGGCCCGGATCGAAGCGAAACGGGGCGTTTTGCGCCAGACGCCGGCGGATTTTGCCGCGTGCGCTCATCTTGTTGAACAGGGGCGAAAAATAGTCGGTAATCCAGTGCGTTATGTGACTTTGGGCGTGGAGGTCGCGGGCGAGGGCGGCGACCGCATCATTGGTCAGGTAGGGGATGACGCCCTCCGTCAGGACGCACAAGTTCCGGCCGACCGCGTTTAATTCGCTCAAAAGCGCCTGGCGCGCCGTATCGTCGGCCAGGTCGCAGGCCATTCGCGTCAGGCGGCAGATCGGTGCGTCGGCCGTGAGTACAGCGTTCTTGTAGTCTATGACGTGAGGGAAATCCACCTCGATCCATTGAAAATCATTCGATAAATCAAGGCGGTAAGGTCGCGTATCGAGCCCGGCACCGAGATTGACAAAGCCGTCGCAACCGGCGGCGATTTGTTCCGTGATATAGCGATCGATAATCCAGGTCCGCAGCGCCATCGACCATGCCATGGCGCGTTCGATGCCCATATGCTTGGCCAGCTTGGCGCCGCGATCGCCGACCAGCTTGATCGACAAGGGATCCTTGAACAAGGCGTCCGGCCGTTGCGTCTCGATCCAGCGATAATAGGCGACCCAGAACGCCGTATCGGAAACCTGTTCGATCACTTCGCTCATTTGGCGCTTTCTAAAATATGGGCCGCGTCGTCCGCCAACTTACGCGTCAATTCGGCGGCCGGCAGGCGAGGGGCCAGGGGCGCCGCCTGGCCGGCCCACAGATTGGTGAAATCATCGCGATTGTCGGCTTCCGCCTTGGCGCGCAACGGCGCCAAAGCTCGGCCGGCCAAGGGAAAAGCGGGCGCTTTGTCGTTCATTGGCCCGTGTTCACGCATCAACCGATTGAGGATGCCGCGCGCCGGGCGGCCGCTGAACAGGTTGGTCAGGGCCGTAT
>FTDJ01000469.1_pt1 | contig 10426 bp, 6 predicted proteins | sample 1639861 | NCBI WGS metagenome assembly FTDJ01 (sample SAMEA3914869, study PRJEB12502) | metagenome | biome: forest; material: soil | place: USA | collected 2012-03-12 | depth 0.1 m | reverse complement strand
CTGATGCCTCGCGGCGCATGCATATCACCACAAATTGTGGTTAAAGCCACCTTAACATCTACATCTTGTGTTCTGTTTTTGGGGATATTTTTGCCGCCGTCCGTTCAGAGCGGTAGGCGATTCCCGTGGACGCTAGCATAGGGACGGGGAGAGTCGATACGGACTTGGGGTGTTGTAGGAAATTGTGATGGGGAGACGCCGGTGACTGTTTCACAAAAGAAAGGCCCCCACCACCCCGCTCCACTTCGTGTTCGCGCGGTCCCCCGCCCCGCGTAGCGGGGCGGTACGAGAAGAAAGAAAGCGAGCGTCTTCCTAATCTTGTACCTCCCCGCTACGCGGGGAGGGGGACCGAACGAGCGCATGCGAGTTTGGTGGTGGGGGCCTTACTTCCTCAATTAATCTGGAACCGCCGCCGGCCGGCCAGGCCGGCCAGAAACGCCAGGGTCAAACTCAGCAATGACTGGGCGCTGGCCAGCACCTTGATGCGGAAAGCCGCGGCGCTATCCGGCGTCAGGACAAGGCTCTGCACCCAGCTATCGCTGCCGCTGCTGAAACGCTGCGGGTCGAGCACCGAAAACGGCGAGAACACATTGCCCCAGGAAAAGCCAAAGGCGCTGAACAGGTGCGGCAGTTTGAGCGGCACCAACCGGGTGAGATGATCGCCCAATGCGTAGTAGGCCAGGCTCAAACCGACAAACAACAGCACCATGGTCACCAGCGGCCGGAAGATCGAATTGCCGTAGTCCGAAATCAACCAGTAGATAAAGGAGGCGGCGCGTTCCCACCACGGCACGTCGCTGCGCTTGCGCCGCGCCCGCAGTTCGTAATTGAAGAACTCGCCTTCGCGCACCCGATCGCGGCGGTCCTCCATCAGCTGTTTCAGGGTGCGGAAACTGGTCTCCAGCGCGTCGAAATAGCCGTCGGCGGTGAAATCGTCGCCGCGGCGGACGGCGCGGGTCTTCAGGTACGCCTTTTTCCAGCCGGCGTAATCGCGACCGGCGCCATCGTTCAAAAAGCGCAGGCGCAGCAGGTCGTCCGGATATTTTGGCAGGTGCTTGGGCGTGAAGTGTAACGCCTCGCGGAAACGCGTACCGTGGAAATTGACATTGGCGTGGATGTCGCTGCCGTGAAAAAGCGCCCGCTCATGGAAGCGCGCGCTGCGGAAGGTCGACGGCGACAGCATGTCGCGATTGGAGAAGTTGGCGTTCTCATAAAAGGTGGCGCGGCGGGCGTGCAGCTTGGGCAGAGAGCGGAAACTGCTGGCGCTCGGCCCCACACCCGGATCGAGCGTACCGGTGAGCGCCGTTAGTGGCGTGCCCTGGGCCGTCAGACGTATCAACTGAGGCGACGACACGATCGGGTCACCGTCGGTGGCGCCTTCGAGGTTGACCTTGCCGTAAAAGGTGGCGTCGTTGATCGTCAGGCGGCGCACGAAAGCCGATTTATAAAAGCCGATGTCGTCGAGGCACTGGGCATTGTCGAACAGGGCGCGGCCGAGGAAATGGACGCCGAAAAAGTCGGCCGGACCGGCGAAACGCGCCTGCTCGAAGATGGCGTGGTTGTGGAACACGGCGTCGGAAAAATCGGCGGCGCCGGCGAACTTCACGCCCGTAAAATGCGCCTCGGACTGGAAGATGCTGCGCGTGAAGTCGCTGTCGCCGATGACCGTGGCGCCGTTGAAATTGCCGGCGGACAGGACGCGGCCGCGACAGCGCAGAGGCCCGCCGATCCACGCGCCGGACGCGTCGATATCGAGCGCGGCCGCCTGGCCCGGTGCCGGATCGAGGCCAAGATCACCGCCCATCCACGCCTGGCTGAGGATCAGGTGCAGGCCGCCGCGCGCATGTGCCGCGTCGGCGATGGCGGGCAAAACCAAGGATCGCAGCACCGCGCCTGACAGTACGATCGGCACGTCAAGGCCGATTTCCATCAGCGCCGCGCGCTCGACCTCGGCCCAGTCGGCGTCACTCCAATGGGCCTTGGGCGAGGGTGTGCCGTCAGCGAAGACGAAGGGGCAGTGAAAGCGCGTCCAGCGGCGCGCCGTGCCGGGCTCATTGATCAGCCGCTTGGCCTCATCGCCCCAATAGTTTTGCAGCGACAGACGCGCGCCGCGATGCTCGAAACTCTTGCCGGCCAGGCCGTCCCACGAATAGTCGGCGGCGCGCCAATCGGCCCACCACTGGTTCTGCAACGCGCCGATGTCCGGATTGGCCATCTGTCCCCCACGCCCGCCACTTTCGCAGGCGCGAAGGTTTTAACACAGGGTTAAGACTTGGCCAATCAGCTGCCGGCGGCTTTGACGCTGGCCCACGACCGGGAGGTCGGTGCCTGAGGCGCTGAGGCCACAGGTGTGGCGCCGGTCGCCGTATGAGTTTGCAGGCTCTGTTGCAGCCAGGCGAGGTTGGCGTCGGCGGCATCGGGCGGCAGATCCTGACGCAGCAGCTTTTCGGCCTCGGCCATCTTGCCTTCGAGACCCAGCACCAGGGCCAGGTTCTGGCGCTCCTGCAAGGTCGCGTCTTTTTGCGCCACGGCGGTGCGCAGCAGCGGCTCGGCACCGGCGAAATCACCGCCGGCGACCTTCGACATGGCGATATTGGTCAGCACGGCGGGATTGTTCGGCGACAGTTTCAGCGCCGTCGCCCAGGCCGTCTGGGCATCGTCCGGGCGTTTGGTCTGATCGTAGGCGACGCCGAGCAGTGAATAGGCCTGCCAGTCATTGGGCTTGAGCTTGGACAGGTGTTCCAGCGGATCGATGGCATAAAAGCCCTGACCGCCGCCGATATGGCCGCGCGCCGCGGCCACCAAAGCGTCGGTATTGTCGGGCGCAAACAGGAGTACGCTATGCGCGGTATCGGCGGCTTCCTGATAGCGGCCGAGCGCGCGCAAGGCATTCGACAAGCCGATGCCGATCTGGGCATTGGTCGGGTCGTGCTCGAACTGCTCGGAGAAGAAGGCCACCTGCTTCAACGGCTCATCGCGCAGCGCCGCCTGGATGTCGGCTTGGCTGGCCTTCTTATAGGTGTCGGGCTTGGCCGCCGGCGCCGTGAAGGTGCTGGTCTCGGCCGGCTTGGTCTTGGCATCGCCGGCAAGGGCTGCGCCGGCACTGGCGGCAGCGATCAGGGCGAAGGCGGAAACAGTGACGACAAAACGGCGCATGGGCTCACCGGCAGAAAAGGATTCCCCTATTAACTAATCGGTGACAGCCATGAATTTAGTATTAAAGGGATGGTGAAAAACGCTTAACGACAATTTCTCTTTTAACACCCGTCGCGTCGCGGCTGTTTTGAGGCGCGCGCGTCCGGTGCGGATGATCCCATGCCCAAAGCCATACCCACGACGCCCGCCAAGCTGGTCAACACGATCCTGGCCGTGTTCGAAGACGATGTCGCCGCGCTCAGCATGGCGCTGAAACCCGCGCATGCGGCGTTTTTGTCGGCGCGCGGCTTTACCGGCAAGGCCGGTAGCCTGATCGTCCTGCCCAATGACGACGGCTCGCTATCGGCCTGGTTCGGCCTGGGCGCGCGCAAAGCCTATACGCCGATGACGTTCCGCGGCCTGCCCGGGCAGTTACCGAAGGGTAAGTGGACATTGAAGGCCGATGCGGCGCTCGACCTGCACGCCATTCACGTCGCCTGGGCCATCGGCAGCTACACCTTCACCCGCTACAAGGAAACGCCCAAGCCGATCGAGGCCTGGCTCGACGAGGCCGTGCTGACCGCTGACGAAAAGACCGAAATCGAGACCGAGGCGGCGGCACACGCCCTGGCGCGCGACCTCGTCAATACGCCGGCCAACGATATGGGTCCGGCCGAGATCGAAGCGGCGGCGCGCACCATAGCGGCGCAATCAGGCGCCCAGATCAATGTCACCGTCGGTGACGATCTGCTGGCCGCCAACTATCCGGCGGTGCACGCGGTCGGCCGCGCCGCCGCGCCCGGCCGTGAGCCGCGCTTCATCGAGATGTCGTGGGCCCCGGCAAACGCCGACGACGCGCCTGTGGTCGTGCTGATCGGCAAGGGCGTGGCCTTCGATACCGGCGGGCTCGACATCAAGCCGTCCTCGGGCATGGGGCTGATGAAGAAGGATATGGGCGGGGCGGCGCACGCCCTGGCCTTGGCGCAATGGATCATGGAAAGCGGGCTGCGCGTCCGCCTGCACGTGCTGATCCCGGCGGTCGAAAACGCTATTTCCGGCGCGGCCATGCGGCCGTCCGACGTCATCGCGTCGCGCGCCGGGCTGACGATCGAAATCGGCAATACCGACGCGGAGGGGCGGCTGATTCTGGCCGATGCCCTGGCGCACGCCAACGAGCTGTCGCCCAACCTGACCATCGATTTCGCCACCTTGACCGGTGCGGCGCGGGTCGCCCTGGGGCCCGAGGTCGTGCCGTTCTACTGCGATGACGAAGACATCGTTCGTCGCCTGGAGGTCGCGTCGATTGCCCAATTCGATCCGCTGTGGCGCATGCCGCTGTGGGGCGGCTATCGCGACGCGCTTGAATCGGACATCGCGGATGTGCGCAACGATCCGGCCGGCTGGGCCCAGGCGGGTTCGGTGACGGCGGCTTTGTTCCTGGCCAGGTTCGCGCCCAAGACCGGGGCATGGGTGCATTTCGACCTCTATGCCTGGAACCCGCGCGGCCGTTCGGGCCATCCGGTCGGCGCCGAGGCCCAGACCCTGCGCGCCGTCTATGCGCTGATCAAGGATTTCGCCTGAGGTACAAGACGTAGCCTTCGAGCGCGACACCGGGCATGGGCGAGAAGTCGGCGGCGGGCTCGCGCACATAGCCGCGCGCCCTATAGAGCCGGGCGACGCCATCGCAGCCATCGCGGGCGTGCAAACAGACCGCCGGCGCCTGCCAATCGCGCGCCTGAGCTTCGGCGGCGTCCATCAACACGCCGGACAGGCCGTGACCATGAAAAGCCGGTGCGACCGCCAGCATGCGCACATTGGCCGCGCCTTCGATCCACGCTTCGGTCTTGGGATTGCCCCAGCGATAGAGGGTGACACAGCCGAAAATCGCGCCGTCACGTTCGCCGACCAGCACCGTGCCGCTCTGGCGCCGGCCGGCCTGGTCGCGCAGATTGGCCAGGCGCTGTGCGCTCGGCATCAGGTGTGGCCGCTTGCCGGCATATTGGGCGAGATAGGCCTCGACCTGCAATTCGCCGAGCAAGGCGTCGTCGTCTTCCCGGGTGAGGCGGATGGTAATGTCGGTCAGGGTCATGGATGATCGATCGCGGGCAGGGGCAGACAATAGCTCTGATGGCGTGAGGATACGGCAGCATGGGGGGCTTTTGCCAGCGTCGAAATAGTTACCCAATCGTGACTCCGCGGGGACTCGCTCGATCGGCTTGTTTACTGATTATAAAGGAAAAATTTTCGTTGGAGCCTGCGCTGTTAACGTGACCTTTGCTTGTCTCCTGTAGGCTGCCCATATTGTTCAGATTGCAGGCTACGAGTTCATGACGCAAGAAAGCGACGACTCCTTCGACAAGCGTATCACTCCGTTCAAGGACGGTGTGACCGATCAAGCCTATGAAGGCCTGATCCGCGCCAGAACCTATGTCGCGGGTGAAATCCTGAGCTGCCACGCCGCCTCGGCCCCGATCCTGGCCGCGCCCGAAGCCGGCGCGGAACAGTGGGACCAACTGCTGCTCGGTGAGCGTTTCAAGGTCATCGAACGCAAGCACGACTTCTACTGGGGCCAGGCCCTGCGCGACGGCTATGTCGGTTATGTGCCGGTCTCGGCCTTCCACGGCGGCTGGTATTTGCCGACCCATTACGTGTCGACGCTGCGCACCTATGTCTTTGCCGGCCCGAACCTGAAATCCTCGACCCTGGCGGCGGTCAGCCTGAATGCCCTGGTGTCGGTGTCGCGTCGCGACAATGGTTTTGCCTATGTCAACGACATGGGCTGGGTGTTCGAAAAGCACCTGAGCGACTTCCACGATTTCGCCGACGATTTCGTCGCGGTCGCCGAATCCTACATCAATGCGCCCTATCAATGGGGCGGCCGCGAAAGCATCGGTCTCGACTGCTCGGGCCTGCTGCAACAGGCGCTCTATGCCTCCGGTTACGGCTGTCCGCGCGATTCCGACATGCAGGCCAAGCTTGGCTTGCCGCTGCACGTCGGCGGGGATCTCGACGGCCTGCGCCGCGGCGATCTGGTGTTCTGGAAGGGCCACGTCGCCATCATGGTCGACGATACTCACATCATCCACGCCAATGCCCACCACATGAAGGTGGCGATCGAGCCGCTGCGTGAAGCGGTCGAGCGTATCGACGGTTGCGGCTCGGGCAAGCCGACGGCTTTCCGCCGGCTGTAATTTAAGACGCCTCATGCCAAGTAGCGTTTCTGGCCGAAAAGTGGCATCCACTTTTCGGCCAGAGGCTTTGGATTACCCGATCTCCTGAGAAATCCGCGCCGCGGTTTCCTGCATCATCGGCAGGGCGTCCTCGATGCGTACGGCAAAAGCCCGGTGCGACAGGTAGGGGATGACCAGGCAGGCCTCGGCGATCTCCGTGTTGCGCTGAAAGATCGGCACCGAGATATCGGTAATCCCCATGGTCATCGGGCTCGGCGTAATCAGGTAACGCTGTCGTTTCGCCAGCTCGACGCCGTCGAGGAAGGTGCGCACGACGGCGCGTTCGCTCCGCTCCCGGCGCATCATGTTCAGCCATACAGCCTGCTGGTGCCGCCTCTGAAACGCGTAGAGCAGCCGGCCCGAAGTCGAGTAGGGCAGGGGCACGCGAAATCCCAATTGCACGGCAAAGCTGATCGGTGCTTCGCCGAGCGTGCGCGCCGCGGCGACGACCGCATCGACCGAAAACAGACTGATATGACACGACTGATTGGTGCGTCGTGACAGCCCTTGCATGTGCGGCATGGCGACTTCGAGCAATTGCTTGCGCGGCGGGTGGCGCATGCCGAGGTCGAACAGGAAACCGGTCATCTCGTAGCGGCCGTCGCGTTCGTCACGGCGGATATAGCCGCGGTTCTCCAGCGTGATCAGCACGCGATAGATTTCCGTCTTCGACCGACCGAGCGCCTTGGCGAGATCGGCAATGGTGAAGGGCTCGGTCTTGCCGGCCATGAACTCGAGAATTGTCAGACCTTTTTCAAGGGCTGGGGCGCTGTAGTCGGGCTTGCTCATGTCGCGGAGATTCCGGGGGCGATTCGCCTCAAACGTCGTTTCATATGTGAACCTGTCAATGAAATCGTTGTGCCTGTTAAACCATAAGGCTTTTGCCGTGACAATTATGTAACGGAATGATAGCGCTAACTCGGTTTTTATATGAAATGCCGTTTCGCATACGATTTTCTGTTGCGGCTCTGTAAAACTTCGAACATTTTAATGAGGCAGGCCACGGGGAGAACTGTGACAAAGTGTCGGACAATTCCGGCGCCGGCGCTTGGCTTCAAGCGGCTCAGTCCAGCGGCCTACAATAAGAAAAAGCCAGGAAGGAACATTCAGATGCCAGGAAAACCCACATTCCGCGTGCGTGCTATCGGCGGGGCTTCGCTGCTCGCGCTGGTCGTCGCCGCAGCCGTGCCGAGCTTCGCGTCGGCTCAGGACGCCTCGTCAACTGACACCGGTGTCAAGAAGGACGACAGCCAGGTTGTCGTCGTTACCGGTTATCGCAAGTCGCTGCAAACCTCGCTGAACCAGAAGCGCAATTCCGACGTCATGCTCGACGCCATCAATGCCGATGACATCGCGTCTTTCCCCGAAGCCAACCTGGCCGAAAGCCTGCAGCGCATCCCGGGCATTTCGGTCGACCGCGATAACGGCGAAGGCCGGACCATCTCGGTGCGCGGTCTGGGCGGCGATTTCACCCGCGTCCGCATCAACGGCATGGAAGCCCTGTCGACGGCGGGTGCCAATGATTCCGGCACGACGCCGAACCGTTCGCGTGCCTTCGACTTCAACACCTTCGCGTCCGAACTGTTCAACAATATCCAGGTGCGCAAGACGGCCGACGCCGAAACCGACGAAGGCTCGCTTGGCGCCACGGTCGATCTGAACACCGGCCACCCCTTCGACTACAAGGGTCAGAAGGCGGCCTTGTCGGTCGAAGACGCCTATTATGAAAACGGCAAGCACCAGAACCCGCGTATCGCCGGCCTCTATTCGACGCGCTGGGACAATGGCAAGCTCGGATTTTTGATTTCGGGCGCCTATCAGACGCGCGACACCTCGATCGATTCCTATGGCCGTTCGGGCGGTTCCGCCGACTACGACTATCGCGGCACTTCGTGGACCGGCAATGAGTATCCGCAACGCGCCGGTTTCGCCGCGCCGACGGGGACCATTTTCAACCAGCAGGTCCTGACTGCCGCGGGCACCTGCCCGGCCGGTCCCTCCGGTTCGACGGTGACGCCCTCCGGTTCACAAGCGATCGGTACCATCTGTTCGGCGACCAATTCGAGCGGCCAGCCGGTCAACTACGCCATCACCAATCCGGAAGTGCTGGCCGCGATGACCGGTTCGAACCCGGCGGCTTACGCCTTGCTGTTCCCGTCGTCGAATTCGACGGCCGGTCGCTATGATGATTCGACCGTGCGCATTCCGGCGCTGGCGACTCTGAACGACCAGGAACTGCATTCGGCGCGTCTGGGCATCACCTCGTCCTTCCAGGCGCAGATCGACGACGATACCCGCCTGACCGTCGACTACATGCATTCGCGCTTCCACAATCAAAGCATCAACTATCAGATCCAGAGCGTCGGTCTGAACCGCAACAATACCAATGCGACGCTGAACACCTTGGGCACCGGAGCGACACCGGCCACCTTGCGTGCGTTGTATCCCGGCGCCTGTGCGCCGGCGACCGGCAACGGCTCGATCACCTACTCCGTCGATTGCGGCCAGACGCTTTACGGCACCACGCCGGCCTTCTCGACCGGTTCCAACGGCGCGGCGGCCATTCTCGGTCAGGCCGCGGTCGTTCCGGGCGGCACCTCGCCGTCCAACGCCAATATTTTCTCGGTCAATCCGTACGATCTCGATCCGTACGACTACTATAACAACCCCAAATCGGTCGGTTATGTCGCCGATCCCTACGGCATTGGCGGCCTGATCGCGCTGCTCGGCCGTCCGACGACCAAGGTGCTGGCCGCCCAGGTCGACAATGGTGTCGCCGACTATCTGCAACTGTCGAATGTCGACTGGCGTTCGGCGGCGGATGCCAGCTTCTACACCACCAATTTCGACCAGGTCTCGGTCAATTTCGACAAGCGGTTTGCCAGCAATTTCAAGATGAACGCGGTCCTCGGCCTGTCGCAATCGGTCAATGACAGCCAGGGCCTGCTGGTCGAATTCGACTCGCTGGACCGCCCGGAAACCTTTACCTATGACGAACGCGGCAATCCGAAGATGCCGGTCGTCAATCCGGGTTGGAACGTTGCCGACCCGACGCAATGGGGGATCGTCAAGGGCTTCTCGGCGATGCGGAACTATATCCGCGACACCGTCAACAAGTATGGCCAGATCAAGGTCGATTTCGACTGGAACATCAGCGACCGTAACGAACTGCGCTTCGGCGGCGACGCCAAGAACTACACCTTCACCGCCAACCAGTGGGAACGCCCGACCGACACCCTGGCTCCGACTGAAAAGGAAGCCGGCGTCACCGTTGCGTCGCTGGGCTCGGTGCACTCGTTCGGCCAGGGCCTCGACGTCGCCCCCGGCACGCCGACCTCGTTCTTTGCGCCCAACCTGACGGCATTCGAGAACGTCTTCGGCTTCAATTGTAACTGTATCAATAAGTACGGCGACTTCCGCCTGACCAACCTGAAGAGCGGCGGCGCCCAGTACGGCGTCACCGAACAGGATGGCGGTCTGTACGTTCAGTGGGACTTCAAGTACGATCTGTTCGGGCGTGACCTGACCGGCAATCTCGGCGTCCGCGATGCCTCGACAAAGGTCGTCGGCACCGGCCACGACAACAAGCAGCGTCCGGTCACCGACAGCAATGAATACAACGACGTCCTGCCGTCGCTGAACCTCAACTACCACCTGATGGACAACCTGTTCATGCGGATCGGTGCGTCGAAAGACATGGCCCGCCCGCTGCTCAGCAACCTCAACCCGGCCATCAGCGCGGTGTCGATCCCGTCGGACGGTTCGGTCGTCGGCGGCAGCCTGACCATCGGCAATACCCACCTCAAGCCTTTCCGCTCGACCAATTACGACTGGGACCTGGAGTGGTACTTCGCCAAGAATTCGCTGGTCTCGATCGCCTTGTTCGACAAGGAAATCGCCAGCTTCCCGCAGACCGTGCTGTATGACGCGCCGATCCAGTCCTTCTTCAGCGGCGACGCTCTGACGGCCCTGCAGGCGCAGTTCACCAACGCCAACCAGCTGGCCTATATCAACGCCAACGACGAGGTCACGGCGCGTCAGTTCCGCGATGCGCCGGGCGG
>FTDJ01001007.1_pt1 | contig 10435 bp, 17 predicted proteins | sample 1639861 | NCBI WGS metagenome assembly FTDJ01 (sample SAMEA3914869, study PRJEB12502) | metagenome | biome: forest; material: soil | place: USA | collected 2012-03-12 | depth 0.1 m | reverse complement strand
GAGCTTGGCGCCCTGCTTGGCGAGGTCGCCCTTCAGATTCAGCGCGGCGGCCAGGGCGCGGCCGTGGGTCGGCCACACGCCCGTCGCCGGGTCGATCGAGAACGAGTGAATCTTTTCCGGGGTCGAATGGGCGACGTCTTCGATGTCCATGCCGCCTTCGGTCGAGGCGACGACCGAGACCATCGAGGTGACGCGGTCGACGAGGAGCGACAGGTAGAGCTCCTTCTGGATGTCGGCGCCTTCTTCGATGTACAGGCGGTTGACCTGCTTGCCGTGCGGACCGGTCTGGTGGGTCACCAGGACGCGGCCGAGCATTTCGTCGGCATTGGTCTTGACGTCTTCCGGCGACTTGACGACGCGGACGCCGCCCTTGGCGTCGGGGCCCAGGCCTTCGAAACGGCCCTTGCCACGGCCACCGGCGTGGATCTGCGACTTGACGACGAAGACCTTGGCCCCGGCGTCCTTGGCCAGGGTCTTGGCGGCCTTTTCGGCTTCCTGCGGGGAGAAGGCGGCAAAGCCGTGCGGAACGGCAACGCCGAACTCCTTGAGGACGGCCTTGGCTTGATGCTCGTGAATGTTCATGGAACCGGTCTTGAAATGCTGCGCAACGGCAGGCGCTTGGTGCAGGCCGGACTGAGGCGCCCGCCCTTCGAACGGGGGGCTTTATAAAGAGCGCCTTTCGCAAGTGCAACCGCCCAGTCACAGAAACTTGACATATTTCGGCGGGCCGCGACGTTGCGGCTTAAGCAATGGTAGCGCTAACGCACGGCTGACAAAAGGCGAAAACGCTGTCACCGGCGATACTAAAATGATCGCCGGACAAGGGACTTTCTTCGAACCGCTTCCGCAATTCAGCCAGGCCCATGGGCCACGCGCCGGGCGGCGGCAAGCGCGGCGCATGAGCAAAAAAGCCCCTCACCCGAAGAACATCTGCCACACCAGGCGGCCGGGGAAGAAGGTGAAGATGCCGGCGATGACCAGAGCCCCCAGGAAGACGTTGCGCATGATGCGGCTGTGCAGGTTCACATTGTGCCGCCGCGCCGCATAGACGCCCAGCGGCAGGGCGCAGACGGTGATCACCGACAGGATGTGGATCAGGCTGAACCCTTTCGGGTTGATGACGTGGATGAAGAAACTGGAGATCGCCACCGTCATCATCATGACCACCCAGGTCCAGCCCAGGACACGGTGCATCCCCGTGCCTTTCGGCCCAAGCAGCTGGATCAGGCCGATGACGAAGGCCAGCACCGCGAAGCCCAGATGCACCAGGATCACCGGCGAGACGTGCCCCAGCAGGGCCAGGTTGGGCGCGTGCGGATGGGCGAAAGAATTGAGGAGCGGCGACATGTGCGGTCTTCCTTTGCGATCGGCTTTGCCCCATAGATCACAGGCTCACCGGGGATTATGTGCGCCGATGCGTGAACCCACCGCAGAAATTCGCCAGATGCCGGCGCCGACCGCTCGCGCTTCGCGAATGGCGCCGCTGTTGCGCCTGGTCGGCGCCGACTGGTTGCGCACCTACCTGATCGCCACCGGCATAGGCGTCCTGCTGGGCGTCACCGGCGCCAGCGGTTCGGGCATGCTGCCGCCCGTCGCGCGGCTGGCCTACTGGCTGATCCTGATGATCGGCGGCACGGTCATCGCCCAGACGACCGACGCCTGGCTGGACCGGCGCCTGCGCCTCAACCTGTGGCAGGACATTGTGGTGATGACCGTGGCCATCACGCCGACGATCACGCTCCTGGTCTGGCTGGTCTCGGCGGCGTTCATGGGCGCCCTGCCCGACCCGCGGCTGATCCCGCATGAGATCCCGCCCGTCGTGCTGATCAGCGCCTGCATGGCCGTGCTGCACGCCACGGTCAACCGCGTGCCTTTGCAAAGCCACATCCATCCGGAGGCACCGTCCGCGCCGGCGCCGGGCGAGACCTTCCGCAACCGGCTGGAGTTCCGCTATCGTCAGGCCGAGATCCTGGCCCTGTCGGCCGAGGACCACTATCTGCGCGTCCACACCTCGGCGGGCGAGACGCTGATCCTGATGCGGCTCTACGACGCCATCGGCGAACTGGACGGCATCGAAGGGTCGCAGATCCACCGCTCGTGGTGGGTGGCCAGGGACGCCGTTACCGACATCGCGCGCGGCGACGGTAAGGTCGACCTGGTGCTGAAGGGCGGGCTGCGCGCCCCGGTCAGCCGGCGCTATCAGAAGGCGTTGAAGGCCGACGGCTGGCTTTAAGGTGCCGGCGTTGCCGGGCGCGCCTGGCCGCTGTTGAGTTGCCCGTCGAGTTGAATGATCGCATGGTTCAAAATGGCCACGGCATGTTGCTGCGCGGCTATCATGTCGGGATCGGTCAGGGACAAGGCGATCAGCTTGTGGCGGCGCGCCCTGAGCAGGCTGTACCGATCGCGGTCGCTGTTCATCATGGCCGCAGGTGTCGCCAGGACGATATCGCTTGCGACGCCGTCCTGCACCGCTACGTCCAGATATGTCTCGGGCTGGTCGTCAATGATCGTGGCTATTCGCCGTGCCAGCCTCACTGAAACCGGACCGCGATTGGCGACCAACGGGTAGACGGACGTGGCAACATGGATCGGATCGAGATCATTGCTGGATACCTTTGTCGTCAGGTCGTCGACCATCTGGTCCGAGATATCGGCCATCGCCGGGCAAGTCGAATCCTTGCATCTCCTCAAATCATGGAAGAGCGCCCCCGAATGGCCGATATCCGGATGCGCCGTATAGTCGCGCCAATGCTGAGCCGTCACCATGCCCTGCGGCGAACAGGCGGCCAGCGCTAGTAACGGTAGTATAAAAGCAAGACGTTTCATGAGCTCCCCCCGGATCGTGTTGTCAGATCTCGTAATCGAAAAGGTAGCTGTGCTTACCACCCTCGGCAATGACGATCTGCATCGTGCCCTTCAGCCCGGTCAGTTCGCCGGCGCCCGAATCCGGAATGACATGGAGGCTCAGCGTCCCCTTGCCGCGATCGAGCGTGCCTGAATGCTGCAGATAGAAGCTGCCCGACCGGCCGTCGAGCGTGCCGGTGACCTTCTCGATCGCGACATAGCCGGCCGACCCGGGCGTCGTCGTACCCGCGCTCAGCATCTCGCCCGTACCGGTGGCGTCGAGCGCCCCGTGATAGGTCTTGGCCAGCGCATGGCGGCCCAGCAGGCCTTCGGCCAGGGCATGCACCGCCTCGGCGGTGCGGATGACGTCGAAAGGGCCTTCGGCATGCATGGCGATCACGCGGTCTTTTTGGCGACCGGCCGTTTGCGGGCCGGCGTCCTGGGGGCAGAGGTCTGAGGCGGAGTGAGCGCGGAAATCATATGCTCGACGCGGGCCAGGCACAGGTCGCGCAGGGCGATCAGGTCCTTGTCCTTGACCGTGCGCAGCGCGGCGCGGCGTGCGGTCAGTTCCTTGAGCTGCTTGGTGTAGTCGTCGTTCATCTGATCGAGCGTCGCCGCGGCCGCCGCGGCCACCGCGTCGTCCGGCATGCCTTCGTCGCGGGTGAATTTCAGGAAGCGGCGCGGATAGGCGCGGATGAACGGCCCGTAGCCCGGCAGCACGTCGTCATAGGCCGTCGAATTTTCCGACAGCAGGGCATAGGAGGCGATGGCCAGCCGCACCGCCAGCGTATTGTTCTGGCCCATCAGCACGGTCAGCCGGTCGGCATCCTGAACCGTCGGCCGCGACGGATGGATACAGGCGTCGTGGTCGGTGCACGCCTTGACCTCGGCATAGACGGTATCGAAATGGCCTTGGGTGGGGCTATCGAGAAAAGCGCGCCAATCTTCGTTGAGCCGGACCGTCTCGGCGCCGACGGGGGACACAAACAGGGCCGCGGCCAGGCCAATGGCGGCGATAACGGACTTCATGCTACTCTCCGGGGCGTCGTCGTCCGGCAACCTAGCACCGCAACCCTTTACCGTGCAAGGGGTTGAGTTCTTTATCCGCTCAGGCCGTGCGCTACAGCGTCGTCTCGGGGACCGAAGCGGCGATCGCGTCCATCTCCGCGGTAATGCCGGAAACGCACGCGTCGCGCAGGCCGTCGAGCGCCGGGTCGGTGACGCCCAGCAAAGCCACGCGGCGCGCTTCCAGCTCGCGCTTGACCGCGCTGCCGGCCATGTCATCCGCCGTCGCGACGGCGTCCATCGTCACGATGCGCGCCGGGGCGCCTTCGTCGCGCGCCAGGCGGAGAAAGGCGCGCGGATCCGACTTGATGAGACCGCCATAGCTTTGCGCCAGCGCGCGGGCAGCACCCCCATCGAGGCGCGCCGCAGCGGCAAAGGACAGCCGGATCGCCAGGCGATTGCCCCGCGCCACCCATGCCGCCAGCCGGTCGATCTCGTCCGACGCCATGTCCGGACAACCATCGGTGCGGCAGGCTTCGATATCGTCATGGAGGGATTGCATGGTCGGCCGGCCCGGGGCGGCAACGGCGATATCGGCATCGTCGACGATCAGCAGGGCGCCCTTTAAGGGCACCACATCGGCCCGCGCCGGCGCGGACATCGCCAGGGCCAGGAGGGCCAAAGCCAAACACTTGTACATTACGCTATCCTGCACTGATGCCGGCGTCAGGGACGGTCCGGCATCCGCATTATTGCAGGTTCAGCTTAATGCTGAGGTAAAGTATTGCCTTAACGGATATTAAGGACCTTACGCCTTGAGCAGCAGAGCCGCCAGCTTGTCGAAGCTTTGCGACCAGCCCCCGGCATTGCCCATGGCGGCGAAGGCTTCGCGGTCGGTCACCGTCGGGAAGGCCTGCACCACCGTCACCCGCGTACCGCCGGCCTCGTCGGCGAAGGTGACGCGCGTGATGAGGGTCCGCGAAGGCGATTGATCCGGCGCCCCACCCGCCTTGGTGAACAGCTCGGCCAGATAGTCGTGCCAGTTCTGCGGATGGTCGTCGAGATGCATTTCCAGGACCAGGCGCTCATCCAGCACGACGTCCAGGCACTCGCCGGTGATCGGATAGTCGACGCCGTCCGCGCCGTGCATGGTCAGTTCGAACCGCCCGCCCTTGCGCGCGTCCATGCGGGCGCTGGCGGCGAAACCGTGCGGCCCCCACCACGCCGCCAGCATGTGCTCGTCGGTCCAGGCGCGGAAAACCAGGGCGCGCGGCGCGTCGAACAGGCGCGTCATCACGAATTCATGCGTATCGGCCGTTGCGGTGGCGGTCATGGGGTCAGCCTTCCTTGTGGTGCTGGGCTTCGAGATAGGCTTCGAACAGGTCGAACATGCCTTCCGACCCTTCGATGCGTTGCGGCAGGTGATCGTGGCCGTCGAGAAAGGCGATCTGCTCGGTGTATTTCAGCTTGGTGCCGTAATCGCCGGGCTGGAATTCGACGGTCGCCAGGGAAGCGGTGATCGGCACGCCGTCGACCTGCATCATGAAGGCGGTGATGATGCGTTCGTCGGGCACGATTTCCAGCGTCCGGCCTTCGTAACGCGAGACGAAGCCGCCCTTGGGCCCGCCTTCGTTGACCTCCAGCCCGCCGACGCGGAAGTCGGAATGCCGCTCGCCCCGGTCCCAGTCCGCCGGGCCGCTGAACCAGGCCTGGCGCGCCTGCGGGTCCGAAAAGGCGAAGAAGACCAGGGACGGCGCATAGGTGAATTCGCGCTCGATGACGAAGACGTGGTGATTGACCTGACGTTGCACGGGGTATCCTCCGGATGCGGCGTAATGACAAAGGCGGCGGCCGGGACAGACCCTGCGCCGGGGCCACTCCTCAATCTTAGTTCATCGGCTTGTTGACATTGATCATCCACGGAATGCCGAAGCGGTCGACCAGCATGCCGAAGCGCGTGGCCCAGAAGGTTTCCTGCATGGCCATGGTCTCGACCCCGCCCTTCACCAGCTCCTTGAAGATGTGCTCGGCCTTGTCGTCCGTTTCGGGCGAGATCGACACCATGAAGCCGGCGGGCTTGTTGTAGCGGCCGCCGATGGCGTCGGAACCCTGGATCAGGGCGCCGCCCGGCAGTTCCAGCGTGCCGTGGACGATCGCGCCGTGGTCCTCGACCGGAATGCCGTCGGCCATCGGGCTTTCGCCGAAGGTCATCAGGAAATTGATCTTGCCGCCAAACAGCTTTTCGTAAAACGCGAAGGCTTCGGCGCACTGGCCGTCGAAGTTGAGATAGGGAAGAACTTGCATGGCGGATCTCCATCCGTTGGGGTGATGTCTCTACTACGCCCTTAAGACGCCGGCCCGTCAATCACGATCGGGTGCGCCCAATGGGAACCATTTGCGGAACGGCCGGGCCTCGTCGACCGCGCGAGCAACCGATGGCCGCGCCAGCAGGCGGGCGCGATAGGCGGCCAGCGTCGGGAAGCGGTCGCCGATCGGCCCCGCGATCGGATGGACCCAGTCGGCATAGAACAGCGACGGCGCCGCGGCGCAGTCGGCCAGCGAGAAATCGCCCGCCGCCCATTCCCGCCCGGCCATATGACCTTCCAGCCAGCCATAGGCCTTGTCCAGCGCCGCCTTGGCGTCGGCGACCTCGACCGGGTCGCGGCGTTCGGGCGGCCGCAGGCTGTCGTTCACCACGCGCTGCATGTTGGCCATGACGTGGTTGTCGAAGATGCGGTCGAGCATGCGCACCGTGATGGCCGCGGCCGGATCGGCGGGCAGCAGGCGGACGGCGCCCGGATGATGGATGTGCAGGTATTCGATGATCGTGCTCGATTCCATCACCGGCCGGTCGCCGTCGAGCAGCAGCGGGAACTTCGCCGGCGGCCACAGCCGCACAAGCTCGGCGCCATTGTCCGGATGCTCGGCGTCGAGCATCAGCGGCGTGAACGGCGTGCCGGTCTCATACAGCGCGATCAGCACCTTCTGGCAGTAGGAGGCGAACGGATGTGAAAACAGTTTCAACGACATGGCGTGTCTTTCCGGGAGGGTGCGTCAGCTCAGGCCGGCACGTTTTCGATATAGGCGACCGCCTTTTCGACCAGCAGCTTGGTGCCGACCTCGCGATCCTCGGGCGTCGGATAACCGTCGAAATGCACCACCTGCTCGGTCAGGCTCAGGTGCGTATCGGCCCCCGCCGGCGTGAAGGTAATGGTGGCCAGCGACACGGAGATCTTCTTGTCGCCGACATACATGTCGTAGGTATAACAGATGCGCCGGTCCGCCACGATGTCGTGGTAGCGGCACTGAAAGTCGCTGATCGTGCCGCTGTGGTTCCAGCGGCCCTTCAGCCGCTCGCCGCCGCCCTCGCGGAAGTCGAAGGTGCGTTCGATCAGCGTCCATTCGCCGGCTGGCGCGGCAAACCACGCCGCCTTGGCCTCGGCGCTGGCCCAGGCCGAAAAGACCAGGGCCGGCGGCGCCTTGACCAGGCGATCGATGACGAAGGTGTGGTGCTGGGTGCTGTAGGTCATTGCTTGCTGCCTTCGAACTCAGTTCTTCAGGGCCGGGCCGGTAAATTCGCTCTCGATGGCGATGGCCACCTCGTCCGACACGCCCAGGTTCGTGCCGGGTGCGGGAATGCCGTACCGGACGCCGAAGTCGGAGCGCTTGAGCACGCCGTGCGCCGAGAAGCCGATGCGGGCATGGGGATCGCCCCCCGCCATGCCGGGATAGCCACCGTTGAAGGTGGCCTCCAGCGTTACCGGCCGCGTGACGCCGTGCATGGTGAAATCGCCGGTGACCCGGGCCGTCTTCGCGCCCGTCCTGACGATCTTCGTCGACCTGAAGGTCCATTTCGGCGTCAGCCGGACGTCCAGCCATTGCTTGCCCAGCAGCTCGTCATGAAAGCCCTGGGGCGGGGCGTTGATTTCCAGCGACTGGGGATCGATGGTCGCCACCATCTGCGCCTTTTCCGGATGGGCCGGATCGAGCGTCAACTTCGCGTCGAACGCGGTGAAACGCGCCGTGTAGCGGGAAAAGCCCATGTGGCTGACCGAAAAGGTCAGCGAGGCGTGCGGCTTGTCGAGCGTGTAGTCGCCGGCCGGCAACACGACGGCGGCCAGCTTGGCGGCAGCCGCCATCGGGGCGGCGGCCAGGACGGCCGCCGCGAGCGAAATCAACAGGGGTTTCATGACGGATCTCCGCGTTCTGCGAATGAGGTTTACTTGACCTTGGCGAGGTAGGCGTCGAGTTGCGCATAGGCGCCGGTGAAGCCCATCTGCATCGAGGCGTGGCCGGCGGTAAACACGGCGCGTTCCTCGGCCGTGGCGTTGATCGGCCACGACTGACTCTGCATCAAGGTCTTGCCGCCTTGCTCGATAAAGCTCTGCACGGCCAGCACCTCCAACGGCCACATGGGCGCCATCGGATGGCGCACCGGTGTGCCGTCTTCGGTGCAGAACGACACGACGTAGCTCATCTTCGCCGGCGCTTCGATCTCGCGGAACACCCACTTGCCCCACATGACGATGCCGCCCGGCATTTCCATGCCGTAGTGGAACAGGCCGCCCGAACGGAAGTCGAGCGTCTTGACCTTCACCGTGGTGCCCGGAGGGCCGAACCATGCACTCAGGTGCTGAGCCTCGGTGCAGGCCGCCCAGACCAGGTCGCGCGGCGCGTCGAAGGTGCGCTCGATCTTGAAGATCTCGGCGTCCGAATGGGGCTTGTCGTCAGACATGGCATTTCCTTCTCAAAGAGTCAGTCGGTAGGGTTTTGCAGCCGCTTCAGATAGGCCGCCAACCGGTCGAAACGCGCTTCCCACAGCCGCCTGTACCAATTCCGCCACCCGATCATCGTCAGCTCCTAGTTCAGCTCGCCATCCGGCTTCAGCGTTTTCAGATACGCATCCAGTCGGTCGAAGCGGGCTTCCCACATCTTGCGGTAGTCGCCGATCCACGCATCGACCGCCTTGAGCGGCTCGGGCTCCAGCTTGCATGGCCGCCATTGCTTCTCGCGCGAACGCGAGATCAGCCGGGCGCGCTCCAGCACCTTCAGGTGCTTGGACACCGCCGGCAGGCTCATGGCGAACGGCTCGGCCAGTTCATTGACCGTCGCCTCGCCCAGGGACAGCCGCGCCAGGATCGCCCGGCGCGTCGGATCGGCCAGGGCGTTCAAGGTCAGGCTCAGGGGGTCGGCGCCGTCGGACACGGGAATGAAACCTTCATTTAACGTACTAGTTAATTAACTTGATGGTTTAATACATCCGATAACGCGGCTCTGTCAAGCCGGGCTTCGACGAAAAATATCAGCGGGAGGCTTTCAGGCATTTGTGGCGGTTCTCCCGCCATTGCGCCGCGGTCTGGCCCCAGATGTCGACCTCGACATTGGCATAGGGATCGGGCAACCGGCCCGGCCCGCGATTGACCGAGCCAAGCTTGGCGGCTACGGCGGCCGAGGCCGGGTTCGTCGGGGCGATGGTGTGGATGATATCGTCCCAGCCCAGGGTGTCGACGACGTAGTCCATGACCGCCGCCGAGGCTTCGGGCGCATAACCCCTGCCCCAGAACTTCGAGCGCAGGCCCCAGCCGACCTCGGTGCCCGGCCAGCCGTGCGGGTACAACGGCCCGACGCGGCCCATCCATTCGCCGGTCGCCTTGTCGAGAACGCTGAACATGTGAAAGCCGTCGAGCGCCCAGCCGCCGGCGATGGCGCGCGTCGTCCGCCAGACCATGGGCGGCGACTGCACGCCGCCGAGATGGACCATGGCGGCCGCGTCGGCGTGAAAGGCGCAGAAAGCGTCGAAATCCTCACGCACCGGCGGACGCAGGATCAGGCGCCCGGTTTCAAGCGTGGGGCCCAAGGAAGAGGTAAACGGCGAGGTACGGATCAGGTCGGTCATATCGCCGCTTTAGCACGGCGCCGACCCGAACGTGACATCAATCATCGATACGATCCGTTGCCCGGCGGCCGTTGCGGCGATCGATGTAGACATAGCGCGTGACGACGTGGCTGCCGCCGCTGCCCCACGCCGACAGGCCAAGCAGGAAACCGAAATCATACCAGCGCCCGACATTGGGGAACTGGTACATGCGCACCGTGTGCGAGAACAGGCTGATGACGAAGCTGACCGGTGCGACAAGGCCGTCGATCAGGCCGCGGATGAAGGCAGGATCGCCGGTGTGTCCCATCGGCCGCTCGGCGCAGGCCGACAGGACGAACAGGGCGGCGAGGCCGGCAATGGCGAAGAGGCGTGAACGGGACATGGCGGGGCTCCGTTTTTCGATCCGCCGACTGTATCTCCTGACCGGTAAGAAGGCGATGAGGAACAAAAAAGCCGCCCCTTGCGGAGCGGCTTCTTCGTTGAACTTGAGGTTCGATCTTAGGCCAGCGACGGGTCGATGGTCTTGCAGGCGGCGATCAGGCCCTGGACGCTCTCGACCGACTTGGCGAACATCGCCTTTTCGTCTTCGTTGACCGAGAACTGGATGATCTTTTCGGCGCCGTTCTTGCCGATGACCGCCGGCACGCCGACGTACAGGCCGCGCAGGCCGTATTCGCCTTGCAGGTAGACGGCGCACGGCAGGACGCG
>FTDJ01001265.1_pt1 | contig 10472 bp, 6 predicted proteins | sample 1639861 | NCBI WGS metagenome assembly FTDJ01 (sample SAMEA3914869, study PRJEB12502) | metagenome | biome: forest; material: soil | place: USA | collected 2012-03-12 | depth 0.1 m | reverse complement strand
GGTGCGCGATTTCCAGACCATCATCGGCAAGGAAGCTCGCGCCCAGATTCTGGAACGTGAAGGCCGCCTGCCGGACGCGGTCATCGCCGCGGTCGGCGGTGGCTCGAACGCCATCGGCATCTTCCACCCCTTCATCCAGGATGACGGCGTCAAGCTGGTCGGGGTGGAAGCCGCTGGTCACGGGCTCGACGTCTATAACGGCCACGCGGCTTCGTTGAACGGCGGCCGCCCGGGCGTGCTGCACGGCAACCGCACCTATCTGCTGCAGGACGAAGACGGCCAGATCCTCGAAGGCCATTCGATTTCGGCCGGTCTCGACTATCCGGGCATCGGGCCGGAACACGCCTATCTGTTCGACATCGGTCGTGCCAAGTACGTCACCGCGACGGATACCGAGGCGCTCGACGCCTTCCAACTGACCTCGAAGCTCGAAGGCATCATTCCGGCGCTGGAATCGTCGCACGCCATTGCCCGCGTCGGCGATCTGGCCCGCGAAATCGGCAAGGGCGGCCTCATCATTCTCAACCTTTCCGGCCGTGGCGACAAGGACATCTTTACCGTCGCCAAGTCGATGGGCCAGGCCATGGAGGGCATGTGAGATGAGCGTTTCCCGTATCGATAAGCGCTTCGCCGACCTCAAGGCCGCCAATAAGGCCGCCTTCGTCGCCTACATCATGGCCGGCGACCCCAATCTCGAAGCCTCGTTCGAGGTGCTGAAAGGCCTGCCGGCCGCCGGCGCCGACCTGATCGAACTCGGCTTCCCATTCTCCGATCCGATGGCCGAGGGCCCGACGATCCAGGCGGCCGCGGAACGCTCGCTCAAGGCCGGCACGCGCATCAAGGACGTCTTCGACCTCGTTCGCCGCTTCCGCGCCTTCGACACCGAAACCCCCATCATCCTCATGGGCTATATGAACCCGGTGGAATCGATGGGCCATCAGGTGTTTGCCCGCACTGCCGCCGATGCCGGTGTCGACGGGTTGATCGTCGTCGATTGCCCGCCGGAAGAGGCCGAAGGGCTGACTGACGCGCTCGACATCAACGACGTCGCGCTGATCCGCCTGGCGACGCCGACGACCGACGAAAACCGGCTGAAGACGGTCGTGCGCCGCACGCGCGGCTTCATCTATTATGTTTCGGTCACCGGCGTCACCGGCGTCAAGGAAGCCAATGCCAATGCGGTTTCGGGCGCGGTGGCCAAGGTGCGTGAGGCGGCCAATCTGCCGGTCGCGGTGGGCTTCGGTATCCGCACGCCGGAACGCGCCGCCGAGGTGGCCCGGGTCGCCGATGCCGCCGTGGTGGGCTCGGCTCTGGTCGACGAAATCAAGAATTCTTTACTCGAAAATGCCCCCATCAGCACGAAAGTGCTGGCAAAGGCTCGGGATTTGGCTCAGGCTGTGCATTCCGCGCGGACCGGGCAAGTATAAAACGGTTGGTTAACGCTTTCGGTGGCATGCCTTTTGGCAAGTTTGAGTCGCCCCCAGAAGGCTTGACGGAGTAACATAGACGTATGGCTATGGCTGACAGAAACGACAAAAGCCCCAAACTGCCTCCGGCTGCCAAGCCAGGCGAGCGCCGTGAACGCGGAGGGTGGCTGTCCAAGATCGCGCCCGGCATTTCGAATTTCGTCAATAAGCGCGAAACGCCCGAGAATCTGTGGGTCAAGGACCCCGATACCGGCGACATGATCTATCGCTCGGATCTGGAGACCTCCAAGTGGGTAACTCCGTCCGGCCGCCACATGCGCATCAAGGCCGATCTGCGCATGAAGTACACCTTCGACGACGGGGCGTGGGAAGATATCGCCATGCCCGGCGTGCCGGAAGATCCGCTGCACTTTTCCGACGGCAAGACCTATACTGAACGGTTGAAGGCCGCTCGCGCCGCGACTGGCGAGGACGACACCATGTCGGCCGGCTTCGGCAGCGTGCAGGGTGTGCCGTGTGTCGTGCTGGTTCAGGATTTCGCCTTCATGGGCGGATCGCTCGGCATGGCCGCGGGTGAAGGCTTCATCGCCGCTGCCCGCTCGGCTGTCGAGCACAAGTGCCCGATGATCGTGTTTACCGCCGCCGGCGGGGCGCGCATGCAGGAAGGCGCCTTGTCGCTGATGCAGATGGCGCGGACGACCCTGGCCATCCAGGAACTGAAGAAGGCGCAACTGCCGTACATCGTCGTGCTGACCGATCCGACGACCGGTGGGGTGACGGCCTCCTACGCCATGCTGGGCGATATTCATCTGGCGGAACCGGGCGCGCTGATCGGCTTCGCCGGACCGCGGGTGATTGAGACGACAATCCGCGAAAAGCTGCCCGAGGGCTTCCAGCGTTCGGAATACCTGGTCGAAAAGGGCATGGTCGATCGCGTCGTGCCGCGTGCCGAGCTGCCGGAAGTGCTGGGTGCGCTGATGGCGATGCTGATGGGCGGACGCCGCCGGCTGGTGGCAGCGTAGTATCGGGGTGTGGGGTCCGTGACCCCTGGCCTCCCTCTTCAAAACAAAAATCCTGGCCCTTAAAGGCCGGGATTTTTTGTTTTGATAAGCAGGACTGGGGCCACAGGCCCCACACCCCGATACTGACGCACCACCACCGGTGTGTCACCACCCGCACCCGGGCGCCTTAAACTCAGCCCAATTTCGAGCTATCGCGCACTTATGCGAAACGCCTTATGGGGTGGTCTCATGCGCACGATCTCACTCAGCCTTGCCGTCCTGCTCGTGACCGCTTCGCCTGCCCTGGCGCAGACAGCGGCGCCCGATGCGTTCATGCCGCCCCCGCCGAAGCCGAAACACACAGAGCTTCAGCCACAATCGCCGCCGCAACAACCGGCGCCCCGATCCCAAAATCAGCCTCAAAATCAGCCGCAACCGCAAACCCAACCCGGCCAAACGGCCGATGACTGGGCCACCACCGAAATCACCATCGTCGCCAAGTTCCCGGGGCCGGCATTGTGGCGCGTCAAGAAAGGCTCGTCCGAGGTCTATATACTGGGCGGTCTGCCGGTGATGGAAAAGCGCTTCGACTGGGATCGCGGCCGTATCACCCGCATCCTCGACAACGCCAATGTGCTGCTGGTCAGCCCGACCGCCCGCGCCGGCCTGATCGGCTTTACCGAGTGGCAGTTCGTCAAGGGCGCCGGCGTCTTCAGCAATGCCTACGCCCAGATGCCGGCACCGATGGCGGCGCACTTCAAGGCCATCGCCACCGCCAACGGCATCGACCCCAGGACTTATCAGCACGACAATCCGGTCTATGCAGTGATGAAGCTGCGCGACGCCGTCTATGAAAAGCACGGATTGGGCACCCACGACCCGGAAAAGATGCTGATCTTCATGGCGCGCGATCGCAAGCTGCCGATGAAGCCGATCGCCTCCTATTCCGCCGCCAGTCTGATCGGCAAGATGGGCGGATTGAGCGCCCAGGCGAAGACGCAATGCGTCGCCGATACGCTTGACGAGATCGATTTCGCCCTTGGCCACGCCGCCATAGCCTCCAAGGCCTGGGCCGTGGCCGATCTCAATGCCGCTCGCGCCAATTCGCCCAATTCGGCGACGCTCGCCTGCCTTGAAGGCGCCGACTCGACACGCGCCCTGCTCGACCGCACCACTCAGGACGCCGTCAAAGCAGTCAATGACGCCCTGGTCAAACCCGGCAAAAGCGTCGTCGTCTTCCCGCTCAGTATCCTGCTGGGCTCGAACGGCGCGCTTGATCAATTGCGCGCCGGCGGGGCCGAAGTCACCGTGCCAGAGATGTAATCCCACGCTCTATTGTCTTGCCTCGGTCACTTGTTTGCGGTCTAAACCGCCGTCATGACCGACCGGCTTCTTCCCTTCGATGCGCCGCTGGAGCGACTGCGGGCGCTCCATCCCAAGCGGATCGACCTCAACCTCGAGCGCATGCTGCGGGTATGCGAGGCGCTCGGCCGGCCGCAGGATCGGCTGCCGCCGGTCGTCCACGTCGCCGGCACCAATGGCAAGGGCTCAACCCTGGCCTTATTGCGCGCCATGGCCGAGGCGCAAGGCCTCAGGGTCCACGTTTATACCTCGCCGCATCTCGTCCGGTTTGCCGAGCGCATTCGTCTGGCCGGGACTCTGATCACGGACGATTATCTGGCCGATTGCCTCGATCGCGTCGAACAGGCCAATGCCGGCCAGCCCCTGACCTTTTTCGAGTCGACCACGGCGGCGGCCTTCGTGGCTTTTTCGGAAGTGCCGGCGGACCTGCTGCTGCTGGAAACCGGGCTCGGCGGCCTGTTGGATGCCACCAACATCGTCGAGCATCCGAAGCTTTGCCTCATCACGCCGATCGACTACGACCATCAGGCCTTTCTCGGCAATGAGCTCAACCAGATCGCCCGCGAAAAAGCCGGTATCTTTAAGCGCGGCACGCCGGCGATTTCGGCACGGCAACAGGAGGAGGCCCGCGCGTCCCTGGAGCGCCAGGCGCTGAAGTTGAACGTCACCCTCACCTTTGCCGGCGAAGGCTTTGATGGATACTCCGAACACGGACGATTGGCGTTTCAGGACGAAGAGGCTTTGTACGACCTGCACCTGCCGCGTCTGGCCGGAGCGCATCAGATCGACAATGCCACCCTGGCCATCAAGGCCGCACTGATGCTGGGTTTTTCGCCCGAGGCCATCGACACCGGCCTGCAGACGGCGCAATGGCCGGCGCGATTACAGGCGATCAAGGCCGGACCACTATACACCGCCCTGCCCGATCCAGCGGCCGAGCTGTGGCTCGACGGCGGCCATAATCCTCATGCGGCCCGCGCGCTGCGTCAGTTCATTGACGAGCGTCAGGCGCGCGACGCCAAACCGCTGCAGATCATCTGTGGACTGATCAATACCAAGGACGCCGGTGAGTTCTTCGCTGCCTTTGACGGCCTCGACGCGCGCTTTGCCTGCGTCGGCTTTACGTCGGACGCCGTCATTCCCCCGGCGGAACTGGCCGAGACGGCCCAAGGCCACGGCATCCCCGCGACCGTCGCCGACGGTCCCCTCGCCGTCATCGCAGGCCTCGATGCCCAGCCGTGGCGTGTGATCATCTGCGGCTCGCTCTACCTCGCTGGCGACGTCCTGGCCATGTCGCCCGAAACCTGGCCCACTTAAAAAGAAAAAACCCGGCGAAGCAGCCGGGCTTTTCTTATTGTTTATCATCCACCGGCCGATATCGGCGTCAAAATGGATGAGATGCCAGGAGGCGAGCGACGGCTGTATTGAAATACAGCCTAGCGACGCCGACGCCGCAAATCGCCATTTTCACGCCGATATGCCGCTGTCAGCGAGCCATTCAAGAAGCTTCGCCTTCGGCATGGCGCCAACCTTCATCGAGGTCATCTGGCCATTCTTGAACAGCATCATGGTCGGGATGCCGCGCACGCCAAAACGCGATGGCGTCATTGGCGAATCTTCGATGTTCAGCTTGGCGATCTTGACCTTGCCGCCCAAGCCTTCGGCCATTTCCTCGAGGATCGGCGCGATTTGCTTACACGGCCCGCACCATTCGGCCCAAAAATCGACCAGGACGGGCGTATCGGACTTGAGAACGTCGGTTTCAAAGCTGTCGTCGGTAATTTTGACGGTGGACATGGGCTGACCCTTTCAAACTGTAGCCCCTAAAGTAGTGATTCCGTGCAACGAAATCAACGCCGGGCGATTTCCTCGAGCCTGAGATTTACTAACGCGTCGCTTAAGGGCGTCAGCTTGGGCCCGTCGGTCCATAAAAGCGCCGATTCCACCTGGCGATCCGGATAGACCTGACGCAGCAGGGCAACGTAACCCGCCATCTGGCGCTGATAGGCAATCGAGGCGTCTTCGGCACGATCGGGCGCCGGGCGATTGGATTTGTAATCGATGATCAGGACGCGATCGGGCGTCACCACCAAGCGGTCGATGCGCCCCGACAGCATCAACGACTCGCCACGATCATTGACCGAGATTTGACCGGCCAAGGCGACTTCCGGGCGCGACTGCGGCCCGAACGCCTCGGCGAAACGGGCATCGGTCAGCACGGCCATGACCGCTTCTCGCATCTCATCACGCTGATCGTCACGCAGGTCGGCCTGACGCGACAGGTAGCGGGCGGCGATCGCCTCGCGCTCGGCCGGGCGGACTTCGGGCAGGATTTCGAACAGCTTGTGGATCAGGTTGCCGCGGCGATAACGGCCAAGCGTGCCGACGGTTTGCAGAGGCGACGGCGCGCGTTCCTCACTGGTGCGCTCATCGTCGCCCATTTGCGAGATCGCCGCCCAACGCTCGAAGTCGACATCGGTCTGCGGCACCGGGGCGGTAACGAAGGCCGGCAGCTTGACCTTGGCCGGCGGCACATGGGCCTCGGCGGTCAGGGTGGCGCTGCGGGCGCCGTAAAAGCGGATGATGGCCTGCTTGGTCTGCTCGGCGTCGTCGAACGGCGCCTTCAGCGCCATGGTCTCGGTCGAGACGTCGTCCAACCGGTCGAAGGCCATGTCGCACAGGTCGTACCACGAGGCGAAGGTGCCGACGCGCGGCGACTTCTTGCCGGCATAACCGCACAGCGTCAGTCGATCCCGCGCCCGCGTCAGGGCGACGTACAACAGGCGCAGCGATTCCTGATCGTCGCGTAAGGCCTTCGCCGCCCGCAGCGCGGTGATGCCGGCCGTGTCGCAGATCTTGCCGCCGGCGCAGAGATAGAGTCCCTCCGGCCCGGTCAGCAGCAGGTCGCCGCTATTGCCCGAACCGTAATTCGGCCCAAACGGCAGGATGACCCACGGCGCCTCCAGCCCCTTGGAGCCGTGCACGGTCATGACGCGGACCGAACGGCCGCCCTCTTCCTGTTCGCGCTTTATTTCGGAGGCATAGAACTCGAACAGGTCGAGCACCGAGGCGAGACCCGTGGCGCCGGCGTTTTCGCCCTTCAGCGCCAGGGCCAAGGTCTCGTCGAGCACGTCCTCGCATTCGTCGCCCAACCGCGTCAGGAAGCGCTGCTTGATCGAGCGGCCATGATCGTCACGGCGATTGAGCACGCGCGACAGGAAATCGAAGACCGGCAGGCTGTTGGCGGCATTGCGCGCCCACACCAGAAGCACGCGCGCCTCGGCAAATACGCCGGTATCGCCGCCCTTGTCGATCAGGGCGTGCCACAGCGAGCCTGTCCGTCCTTGCGCCAGTTCGTAGAGGTCGTCCTCGCTGAGCGAACACAACGGCGAACGCAGCACGCAGGCCAGGGACAGGTCGTCGCGCGGCTGCAGGCAAAACCGCATCAGGGCGCGCAAATCCTGAAAGGCGATGTGCTCGCCGAGTTTCAGCCGGTCGGCGCCAGAAACCGCCACGCCCGCCTGTTTCAGCTCACGGATGATGTGCTCGAACAGGATATCGCGCTTGCGCACCAGGATCAGCACGTCCCCGGCGTGCATCGGCCGCCATTGGCGCTGCGACTTGTCAAAGACGGCGCGACCGGCGGCGATTTCGCCGCGGATGGTCGCCGCCAATTGCTGCGCCAGCCGCTTGGCTGGATGCGCCGTCGTCACCTGATCGAGGGCAGCGACCTCTTCCGACGCATCGTCATCGGCGGTGAGCTCGGGCGCATCGATGGCGCGCGCCATCGGCCACAGCTCGACGCAGCCTGGACCTTCGCTGCGGCGGGCTTCGTGCGTGATCGCATTGGAAGCGAAATTCAATGCGTAGGCTAAGTCCGGGTCTGCATAGACCGCATCGACAAAACCTAGGATACACGGCAGCGAACGCCAGCTTTCTACCAGAGCAGGCTCAACAAATTCGCCTCCTGCCGCCTTTATTCGAGGTTCGAAATACTCGCGATTGTCGAGGAACAATTCCGGCTTGGCGCCTTGAAAGCCGTAGATCGACTGCTTTTCGTCACCGACGGCGAAGACGGTCCGATCGGCGCCCTCGGACCGACCTAAGCCTGAGAAAAACTCCTCGGCCAGGGCGCGGACGATGGCCCACTGGTTGTCCGAGGTGTCCTGAGCCTCATCGACCAGAATGTGATCGAGGCCGCCGTCAAGCTTGTAGAGCACCCAGGCGGCCATGTCGGCGCGGGTCAAAAGCGTGCGCGTCCGGTTGATCAGGTCCTGGAAGTCGAGCGCGGCCTCGGATTCTTTTTGCGCGCGGTAAAGATAGCTGAAGACCAAAAACAGCCGCAGCGCGTCGAGCGTATCGGCGGCGATATCGGCCGCCTTGACCTGTTCGGCCAGGGCCGCAACCTCGCGCGCCAACCGGTCGAGCAGAAGCGCATCGCCCGCCGACGTTTCCTTGGTGTAGGGGCTTTTGCGCGGCTCGCCTTTTTGCGTGAAGAAGACGCCCTTCAGCGTCTCGAAATCGAAGCGGCCTTCGGATTCGTAGGCGGTAACCAGGGTGACAAGCGCTTCACCAGCCTTCTGATTGGTCGCTGTCTGACCCGTCGACAGACCCGCCGCGAGGTCGCGCACGATCTGCCATTCCAAGCGCTCGGCATAGGCCATCAGGCAGCCGTGCGACGAGCACGGCGCGTCAAGCCCCATATGGACGAACAGCTTGTGGACCCAGTCGTCGCTGTCGGCGCGGAAGGCGTCGAACACGGCCATGATATCGTCGTGCTGATAACAAAACTGCGTCAGCAGCTTCTCGAAGCCCATGGCCTTGAGCTTGACGATCAGCCGGTCACGCGCGACGACGGTTTCGGTGTCGTTGATGGCTTCCAGCGTCAGTAGGCCGGTCGTCGCCGCTTCGGCGAGGTCCCCGGCCAGCAGGTCGTCGAGGATCTGAAACGCCGGCGACAGCCCGGCTTCCAAAGGAAAACGGCGCAGCAGCTTTTCGCAGAAGGCGTGGATGGTCTGGATCTTCAAACCGCCGGGCGTCTCAAGCGCGCGGGCGAACAGGGCCCGGGCGCGCGGCAAGTCGCCGGTCGGGGCGTCGATGCGCGCCAATTGTTCGGTCAGGGTTTCGTCGGTGGCGACCGCCCATCCGCCCAGCGTCTCGTACAAACGGCCCTGCATTTCGGCGGCGGCGGCCTTGGTATAGGTGACACAGAGGATGCGTTCCGGCGACGCGCCGCTGAGCAACAGTCGCGCCACACGATTGACCAGGGTCGAGGTCTTGCCCGAGCCGGCATTGGCCGTCAGGAAGCACGAGGCGCGTGGATCGGCGGCGATGTTCTGGGCGTTTGCGGTCATGCGTCGGCCTCTTCGGCGTCGCTGACCTCATCGTCGCCCAACACGTACCATTCGTAGAGCCTCGCCAACTGATCGTAGTCGCCGCCACGCCCCTTGAGGAACTGCGGCGCCGTCCACGACTTGTAGCCCTTTTGCACATGGTCAAAGGCGGCGATGCGCGCCTTGAACCGCGCCAGAGCGACGTCGGCGAGGTCGTCATTGGTCATGGCCTTGTCGCGCACCGGACGCACCGTCGTACGATCCGGCGACAGACGAACATAGATCATGTCGCCGACTACTGTGCCCTCAGCGATACCCTCGAAACCGCCGTGCTTGAGGATGGCCGCCGTCAGGGTCAGCTGCGGATAGAATCCGGCCAGCACTTGCTTGACCGAGGCATGACCGCCCGTCTTGAAGTCGATGATATCCGCACCGTCTTCGCGCGCCTCCAGCCGGTCGGCGCGGGCGAGCAGGGTGAAGTCGCCGCGACCGGTAGCGAAGGTCAGCTTGCCCTCGGGCTCGATCTTCAGACGCGGCCGCATCTGGCGGCGATCACGCTCGAAATTGACGAAAGCCGCCGCCATGCCGGGCAAGAGCGGCCGTTGCAGCGCCATCTGCGACGGCGACAAGTGGGTGGCCAGAAGCTCTTGTTCCAGCAGGTCGGCCAAATGCCGCGTACCGGCCTCGCCCAGAGGCGCCTCTTCGGTGACGAAGCGCTCGAGGCTCTTGTGGATGGCGGTGCCGCGCTGGCGCGCCTCGACGGGCTCGTTCGGCCGGTCAATCGGCCGCAACCCCAGAATTCGCCGCGCATAGATGGCATAGGGGTCGCGCACGAAAGTCTCGACCTCGGTCACCGACATCTGCGTCGGGCGCACCGCGACCGGAGGGGTCGGCGCCGGCTGATGCGCCGGTTTCAGCTCTGCGGGCTTGACCGGCAGACCGCAATCGAGCGCGCGGGCCCAGTCGATAATGTCAGGATGGGTCTGGATCGGCACACCGGCACCGGCGCACAGGGTCTGCAGCCGCCACAGCCACCGGCTCTGCACCTGCGGCTCGCCCTCGCGGCGGTGACGCGTGACCAGATAGACCTCCGGCGCCGTCGCGCCCTGAACGAAGTCGTGTGCCGACAGCCCTGTGCGCCGTTCGGGCGATGGCAGGCCCAACTTGGCGCGCATCGGCCGCGACAGGAAGGGATCGTTGTCCGGCGCCTGCGGCCACACGCCCTCTTCGAGGCCGGCCAGGATGAGACGGTCGGCCTTGACCAGTCGCGATTCAATGGCGCCGAGGATCAACAGGCGCGGATGGAAGTTGCCGCCGGTGCGCACCTTGGCCTTGCGGATCAGGGCGCC
>FTDJ01000325.1_pt1 | contig 10635 bp, 8 predicted proteins | sample 1639861 | NCBI WGS metagenome assembly FTDJ01 (sample SAMEA3914869, study PRJEB12502) | metagenome | biome: forest; material: soil | place: USA | collected 2012-03-12 | depth 0.1 m | reverse complement strand
CGTGCTGGCCGGCGAAGTTTCCAAATACGTGCCGATCGGCAAGAAGGGCGGGGCCACTGGGATCGGCGGATCGTCGTCCCTGGCGCTGATCGGCGCCGGTCACCTGATGGGGATCACGGTCGGCATCGCCTTCGCCGTCGGCCTGTTCATCGCCTGGGGTGTGTTCGTACCCTACCTGACCATTCACGACCCGCTGGCGGGCGGCACCGACGTTCAGGCCCATGCCACCTTCATCTGGAAGAACGAAGTCCGCTTCATCGGCGCCGGCGCCATCGGCGCTTCGGCCGTATGGACGCTGGGCAAGCTGGCGGTGCCGGTCTGGGGCGGCCTGGTATCGGCGCTGGAAGCCGACCGCGCCCGCAAGACCGGCGGCGTCGTGCCGCGCTCGGAACAGGACCTGCCGGTGTGGATCGTCGGCGTCGTCACCCTGCTGTCGATGGTGCCGGCGGGCTGGTTGCTGGCCCACTTCCTTATGGGCACGGCGCTGAGCAGCATCGCCATGCCGCTGGTCATCGCCGGCGTCGTCTACATCATCCTGGCCGGCCTGCTGGCGGCAGCGGTGTGCGGCTACATGGCCGGCCTGATCGGGTCGTCGAATTCGCCGGTCTCGGGGATCGCCATCCTGACCGTGCTGGGCGCCGCCGTCATCGTCGGCGTCATCGGCCGCACTGTGGCCGGCCCTGACGCGCACCAGGCCCTGGTCGCCTTTGCGTTGATGGTCACCACGGTCGTTCTGGCCGTCGCCGTCATCGGTAACGACAATCTGCAGGACCTCAAGACCGGGCAACTGGTCGACGCCACGCCGTGGAAGCAGCAGGTCGGCCTGATCATCGGCGTCATCGCCGGCGCCGTCGTCGTGCCGCTGGTGCTCAACCTGCTGAACCACGTCTGGGGCTTCCCGGGCGATCCGCACTATCATCCGCTCGACACCCATTCCGGCCCGCTCAACGCGCCTCAGGCAACGTTGATTTCGACCCTGGCGGTCGGTGCCATCGGCGGCAAGCTGCCGCTTGGCTATCTCGGTATCGGGGTCCTCGTCGGCGCTGTTCTGGTGGCTTTCGACGAAGGTCTGCGCTTTGTGAGCAAGGGCAAGTTCTCTCTGCCGCCGCTGGGCGTCGGCCTGGCCATGTACCTGCCATCGGCGGTGACGTCGCCGGTCGTGCTGGGCGCGGTGGCCGGCTGGATCTACGACAAGTCGGTGAAAAACATGAAGACTGCCGAAACCGCCAAGCGCCTGGGCGTGCTGGTGGCCTCGGGCTTCATCGTCGGGGAAAGCCTGCTCAATGTCGGCCTGGCGGTGGTCTATTCGATCACCGGCGACCCGGCGGTGTTCACCAAGCTGTTCACGCCGCCGCCGGAGCGTTATACCATGATCGGTGCCCTGATCATTGCCATCGTCATCGTGCTCTGGCTGTACATGTGGTCGGCGGGCCAAGCCAAGAAGATTGAGGATCAGGCGGGCTGAACAGGTCCCATTTTTCGGGACTTTAAATGACGATTTTGTTTGTATCCGGGTGGTTCCCGCCACCGGCGAATTGCGTTAGACACGGGCCCATGAGCAACACCGAAGACCTCCCCAAGATCAAGCCGATCCCCGCTGAGGGCGCGACCTATTACCTGCATCCGCATCCGCGCTCGCCGTTTTCGGAAGCCGTCCAGGTCGGCGACGTCCTGTACCTGTCGGCGATGATCGGCCTCGACGCCAACGGCAAGCTGGCCGACGGTTTCGACAACGAAGTCCGCTTCATCATGAGCAACACCGCCGATATCCTGGCCAAGTACAGCCTTGGGCTCGAGCACATCTTCAAGTGCACGGTGATGCTGACCGATATCGACAAGTGGGGCGACTTCAACCGCCTCTATAAGCCGTATTTCCATCCGGCGCGTCTGCCGGTGCGCACGGCGTTCGGCGTGACCTCTCTGGCCTACGGTGCCACCGTCGAAATCGAATTCTGGGCCCACGTCCCGAAGGGCGAATAGATGCCGTCACTGCATTTCCTGGCCGTCGGCGTCGTGGCTCTGGTCATCCTGATCCACCTGTACATCGTCGTCCTGGAAATGCTGCTATGGAAGACGCCCTATGGCCGCAAGGCCTTCGGCATGACCGCCCAATTCGCCGAGGAAAGCCGCGTCCTGGCCGCCAATCAGGGCCTGTATAACGCCTTCCTGGCGGCCGGCCTGTTGTGGGGCCTGGTCGCCAGCCGCTTCGACGTCACCGTGTTTTTCCTCGGCTGCGTCATCGTCGCCGGCCTGTTCGGCGGCATCACGGCCTCGCGCCGCATCCTGCTGGTTCAGGCCTTACCGGGCGCCATCGCCCTTGCCCTGGTGTGGCTGTCGCATCCGCGATGAGCGCCCCGATCGTCTTCGATCCGCTGTCGGCCGACTTTGCCCGCGATCCGTACCCGATCTATGCGCGCCTACGCGGTGAGGGGCCGTGGTATTTCGAGGGCTGGGACGTGTGGCTCTTCAGCCGCCACGCTGACGTCACGGCGGCGGCCGTCAATCCCAAGCTCATCCGCTCGTTCGATGATATTCTGACGCCGGACGAGATTGCCGAGCAGACGCGGCGCGACAACTGGCACGACATGCCGTTTCATTCGCGCTTCGTGCAATTCTCAATGTTGAATTCGGACGGCGAGGTGCATCAGCGCCTGCGCAAGATGCTGTTTCGCGAGTTCACCAACGCCCATATCCTGCGCCTGAAAGACGAGGTCACGGCCCACGTCGCCCGCCTGATCTACGAGGTGGCGGACAGGGGCGAGTTCGACTTTATCGACGATTTCGCCGCCCATGTCCCCGGCCACATCATCGGCCGGTTGTTGGGTGTGCCGGACGAGGACTGCGACGTCCTGCGGGTCTGGTCGGAAAACATCGTCCAGTATTTCGACATCGACCGCTCCGACGCCAAGAAGGCGTTGGCGGAAGACACGACCGCCGAATTCTACCACTACCTCGTCAAACTGTCGGACGCCCGCCGCCGCCAACCCCGGGACGACCTGATCTCGCGCCTGATCGCCGTCTTCGACGCCGGCGAGATGACCGAGGACGAATATATCTCGACCTGCATGCTGATCCTTATGGCCGGCCACGGCTCGACCATCGACGTGCTGGGCAGCGGCATGCACGCCCTGCTGCGTTTTCCGGATCAGATGCAGCGTCTGCGCTCTGATCCATCGTTGATGACGACGGCGGTGCACGAGATGTTCCGCTTCGAGAGCCCGCTGCCGTACTTTCACCGCAACGCCGTCGAGGACGTCGACATCAACGATTTCACCATCAAAAGAGGCGCCAAGATCGGCCTGCTGTACGGCGCCGCCAACCGCGACGAGGCGGCTTTTCCGAAGGCTGAGCAATTCGACGTCGGCCGGACGCCCAATCGCCATCTGGCGTTTGGCGGTGGGGCGCATTTCTGCCTCGGCAATCACCTGGCACGCATGGATATGGAGATCATCTTCACCGCCATGCTCAATTGCTTTTCGCGCATCGAATTGACGCAAACGCCGGTCTACAAGCGCGGCCTGTCGATCCGCGGCGCCGAGCGGTTGCAGCTTACCGTTAAGACGAGCTGAATTGTCCAACTATTTGCCGTTAAACGGAAAATTCACGCCAATCGGATAGGTTGAGACATCTATTTCAGCCTCAAGCCTCCGGTGTCCGTGACTCGTTTCTCCGCCACCCTTAAGCGCCTTTTGCTGTTGTTCAGCGTCCCGGGTACCGATATGGACCTGGTGCGGGCGCAGTTCGCTGCTTTTTCCAAGCACATCCCGCTGGCCTATTTCATCCTGGTGACGTCGTCGCTGTCGACGGCCTTCACCTATGCCCGCATCGCCCCGGCCTGGCTGTCGATCTACATTCCGGCCCTGCTGACGATCGTCTGCGCCACGCGCTGCCTCTGGTGGATCCGCGCCGGGCGGAAAAGCTTCAGCGACGCCTTTATTCTCAAGCACATGCGCCGCACGCGGACCATCGCCGCGGTCCTGACCATGGGTTTCACCGTCTGGGGACTGATGCTCTATCAGTACGGCGACGGTTACGCCAAGGGGCAGGTGATGTTCTGCATGGCGCTGACCGTCATCGGCTGTGTCTTCTGCCTGATGCATCTGCGTCCGGCGGCCCTGGCCGTGACGTTGTGCGCCAATACGCCGTTCGTCCTGTTCTTTCTGTTCCAGGGTCACAATCTGCGCTCGGTGGCGATCAATCTCGCCATGGTGTCGGCCGGGATGATCGTCATCCTGTTCGTCTATTCGCGCGATTTCGCCCGCCTGGTGGCGTCCGAGCGCGAGACGCGGCGCCTGAGCGATGAAAATTTCCGCATCGCCAATCTCGACAGCCTGACCGGCCTGCCCAATCGCCGCTGGTTCTTTGCCTGCCTCGACAAGCGCTATGACGTCGCGGCGCGCACCACGACGCCGTTCGCCATCGGCATCATCGACCTCGACGGCTTCAAGCCGGTCAACGATACCTACGGCCATGCGACGGGCGACAAGCTGCTGGCCGAGGTCGGGCAACGGTTGATCGATGTCTGCGGCGACACCGTCTCCCTGGCGCGGCTGGGCGGCGACGAGTTCGCCATGCTGGTCACCGGCGACGTTTCGCCGGAAGCTTTGAAAGCCTTGGGCAGAACCATCGGCGCCGCGCTCAGGCTGCCCTATGCCATCGGCACCGCCCAGGCCCAGATCAATGCCTCGATCGGCTTTGCCGTATGGCCGGACAATGCCGCCGACCCCGAGGAATTATTCGAGCGCGCCGATTACGCCCTCTATTTCGCCAAACGCCACCGCCGCGGCGACACCATTCTGTTCGACGCCGAGCACGAGGCCCAGATCCGCAATGACGGCGTCATTGAACAGGCCCTGGCCTCGGCCGATCTCGCCGCCGAGCTGTCGCTGGTGTTTCAGCCCATCGTCTCGATGGGCACGCGTCGCACCCTGGCACTCGAAGCCCTGGCGCGGTGGAATAGCCCGACGCTGGGCGCCGTCTCGCCGGCGCGCTTCATTCCAGCCGCCGAACGCATCGGCCTGATCGGCGCCATGACGCGCGTTCTGTTCGACAAGGCCTTGGCCGAGGCCGCGACCTGGCCGGAAGAGGTGCGGTTGTCGTTCAACCTTTCGGCCCACGACGTGTCGTCGCCCGATTGCGTGCTGGCGATCATCGCTGCCGTCAACCGCAGCGGCGTTTCGCCCAAGCGCATCGATTTCGAGATCACCGAAACCGCCATGGCCAACGATTTCAACGCCGCCGGCGCCGGCGTCGATACGCTGAAAGCGCTGGGGGCAGGGATATCGCTCGACGATTTCGGTACCGGCTTCTCATCCTTGAGCCACGTCCATCGCCTGCCGCTCGACAAGCTGAAGATCGACCGCAGCTTCGTCATGGACATCACCAGCAACCCGGCCAGCGTCAAGATCGTCACCTCCTTGCTGGGCCTCTGCGCCGACATGAAGATCGACTGCGTCGTCGAAGGCGTCGAAACCGAAGCCCAGGCCAAGGTGCTGCACGCGCTCGGCTGCATCCACGCCCAGGGCTATCTCTATGCCCGGCCGATGGCGCCCGATGATCTGACCCTTTATCTCGCTCAGCCGATCCGCGCCGCCGGCTGATACACGGCGGCGGACAGCGTTGTCATCTCACTGTTGATCTTTGCCCGGAACGTGGTAACGCTACCAGCAAAACCACGATACTCAGGGAAAGATACGTCATGACCGGTTCCGGAATGGATCGTCGCCGCCTGCTGATCGGTGCGGGCACCTTGCCGCTCGCGGGCATTGCCGCCGGAGCAGGGGCGCAAACGGCGAATGCGCCTCAGGCCATCGGCCAGCCCCTGCTGAACAACGCCGCCGACCTGCCGGACGCCAAAAAGGTCAACTGGGCCGTCGTCGGCCTCGGCAATTTCGCTGTCGGTCAGGTCATTCCGGGCTTCGTCGCCTCGCACCGGTCGCGCATGACGGCCTTCGTGTCGGGTAATCCGCAGAAGGCGAAGGATCTTGGCGCCCGCTACGGCGTCAACACCTTCTACGACTATGCCAATTTCGACAGCATCGTTCACGACAAGACGATCGACGCCGTCTACATCGTGCTGCCGGTCGGGTTGCACGCCGAATACACCATCCGCGCGCTCAAGGCCGGAAAGCACGTGCTGTGCGAAAAGCCGATGGCCTCGACCCCCGAAGAATGCGCGGCGATGATCGCTGCAGCCAAGGCCAATAACCGCCAACTGGGCGTCGCCTATCGCGTCCATTTCGAGCCCAACAATGTCGACGTCGCCCGCCGCTGTACCTCGGGCGAGCTCGGCACGCTGCGCTATTTCACCGGCGATGCCGGCTTCAATGCCGATCCGGAACATTGGGTGCCGCACCGCTGGCGCCTGCAAAAGGCCCTGGCCGGCGGCGGCTCGATGTACGATATCGGCATCTACGCCATGAATGCCGCCATGATGTGCGTGGGCGAAGACCCGGTCGAGGTGTCGGCGGTCTATTCCTATCCGCATGACGATCCGCGCTTCAAGGAGGTCGAGGGCGGCGTCAACTGGCGCATCAAGTTCCGCTCGGGCATCTTTGCCCAGGGCTCGTCGTCCTACTGCTATGCTGGCGGCACGCGGCAAAAGATCTACGGCACCACGGGCGCCATCGTCATGGAACCGGCCTCGGACTACTACCAGCAAAGCGTCACCCTGATGCCGACGGGCAAGTCGCCGGAAACCCTGCACGCCGGCAATCCGATCGTTCAGTTTGCCGCCCAGGTCGACGCCTTCTCGCAGGCGGCGCTCTCCAATACGCCGCACCTGACTCCGGGCGAGATGGGGCTGCGTGACATCCGCCTGATCCAGGCGATCTACAAGAGCGCCGACCAAAACGGGGCCGCCGTACCCTTCCAGGTTTGATTTTTAAAGATAACCCGCCTTCGTCGGACAACGAAGGCGTGGGGCGCGCGGCGCGGCTTGGCCGCCGCCGCGTTTGGGGGCGAAGGCTTCCGGCTTGCATGGGCCGGAAGCCTTCGATTTTTTTGACTAGATAACGGGAGTATTTTGAAGGTAACGCTCTTAAGTGGTTGCCAACGGGAGGAGTCAAAAGACGTGTAAGGTACTCGCTCGATGACTAATATCAGACGGAGTTGGTTGTGATTTACAGAGTAACTATCCTTGCGATGATGCCTTTAAAGGCATAAAGAAATCAAAAGGCGGAGGGGAATTTGGCGGGGCGTTCGATTTCTGACGAAGAGATATCGCTTATTAAAGCGATGCTCGATCGTGGATATAAAAACAAAGAAATACAGTTTTATTTCAATAGGCCGGGGCGACCGGTGAACTCCGGACGAATATCTGGAATATTGTCTGGAGATTATAGTAATTCCATTGAGATAGCGGCCGCCAGTCAAGGTGAGCTCGACAGATTTCTTGAGAAACTTGGTCATCTTGCTCACGGTGCGACCCTGGAAGTCGAAATTTCTGGGCCCGGTGAAATACTTGGCCCGTTGCATACGAAAACGCTTGCGACCTTATTTTCCAAAGATGTTGATGGTTATTGGAAATTGAGTGTAGAGGAAAGCGATCGGCACGAATGTAAAGAAAATTTTGGATTTAAGCACGCTGACAAATGGTTGAAAGCCATAGCGGCGATGGCAAACAATTCAGGCGGATACATATTTTTTGGTGTTCGAGACAAAATTGTTGATCAGGGGATTATATCTAAGGACAGTTATCGTGTCGTTGGGCTTTCTAATAACGATTTTACAAATGCTGACCCTTCAGCCTTTACAAAAAGGATGAAATCTATTTTTGATCCAACGCCTAAAATTGAAATTGGAAGCTATTACGTTGGAGAAAAAAACGTCGGTGTAATTTATATATACCAACATCCTAGTCGACCTGTAATTGCTACCAAGCAAGAAGCTTCTATAGGGGAGGGAGATATATTTTATAGATATCCAGGTCAATCAAGCCGTATAAAGTATAGTGATTTAAGAAGCGTCTTAGATGAACGGGACCGAAATAGTCGTGATCAGCTAATTCCTTTAGTGGCAAAACTTTTTGCAATCGGCCCTCAAAACGCGATGGTCGCAGATTTGAATGTCGGCCAGTTGTCGGACTCCGATAGAACTATAGTGATTGGAGAGCATCTATTAGAGCAAATTAAGTTTATCCGAGAAGGTGAATTTAATCAGAAGCAAGGTGCGGCCACATTGAGACTGGTTGGTGACGTTGTGGCCCTTTCAGGTACGTCGAGCGTCGCAAGAAGAGCTTTTGTAACACCAGCCAATTTGATGGAAGATTTTTTAAATCAGAGCACGGTTTACGATCCGCAAGAGTACATTCGCTGCGCGGTTGAAGGAGCGAATGGCGCATGGGTTCCAATGCACTATTACGCAAAAGAGGCAGGTCTCTCAAAAAGCGAATTGGCTAAATTCATTATGGGAACAAAGGGTTCGCTAAAGCGTCGAAAGGATTATGCAGCAAGGGCTACAGGAAAAACTAGTGCTTACAATTCTGTCGGCAGCAAAGGCTTGCCCGGCGTAATGCTGGAGAAGATAAAAGCCGGAGAAATGCCTGAAATAAATGATTTAGTCAGCGCCGCAAATTTTGGGCGCGCTCTCGCTGCACTGGAGCTCAAGCCGCTTATGAAATTGGAGGAAATGTTAGACGCTGCTAAAATAAGCTCGGCGGTAATTTCCGATAGTAGCAAGCCCCATTGGATGACGTCTATCCGCCGAGGCGTTGCGCGCCTAGACGAGCTTTATTTCTCAGGCAAATAAGTCTGGACCATTTCCGAATCCATAGCCTTCCGAAACCCCACGTATTGCCAGAGAAGTAGGGCGGCCGGCCTTGGACAATCGTCTTGACGCAATGCCCCGTTTCACCCTCAATGCCCGGGCCCCCGCTACCGGCGGGTTTGACTCGGAGGCAAGGTAAATCCCATGAAAATCAATCTGAAAACGGCGACCGCCATCCTTGGCGCCACGGCCATGCTGGCCGGGACTGGCCTGACGATGCCGACCCAGGCTGTGGCCCAGGACGCGGCCCGCGGCTATGACTATGACGGCTTCTGCTACGTCAAGAAGAGCGACCTAGCCGGCAAGGATGCGGCTCTTGGCGCCATCGGGGGCGCCATTGCCGGCAATCTCTTCAGCAAGAAGGGCGACAAGACCAAGGGCACGATCGAAGGCGCGGCCGTCGGCGGGGCTGCCGGTTTCGTCATCGGCAAGAACTCCAAGGACAAGGTGCGCTGCTCGAAGGGCCGCTACTACGTCTACACCCACGGCTACTACGCGCCGCCGGAAGCCCCGCGCGGCTACAAGGAAGTCTATTTCGAAGAGCGTCCGGACAATGTCGACCTCTACGCTATCGACAAGAAGGGCAAGATCTCGGCCTATCACGGCCACTAAGGATGCATCTTTCTTATACCTCCCCGCTACGCGGGGAGGGGGACCGCGCGAACACGAAGTGGAGCGTGGTGGTGGGGGCCTTCCGACAGGGAGGCCTTTTCCTTTTGGGCTTCTGATCGGCATCCGCCCGCCGCGATAACGATCCCGGCACGAGCAACAATCGCTATATCGCAGGGCCTGTGTCTGCTGTAGGGCTTATGCCCGGGTTGCACCTGTGTCCCGGATGCCGCGTTCGCCGGCGCCCACGGAGGCTTTCATGGCCAAGGGACAAAAGAAGAGCAACAAGGAAATCCGCAAGCCCAAGGCCGCCAAGGTCAAGGTCGAGCCCCTGGCGCAAACCGGGCTGACGCGCGGCCAGCAGGCGACGCTCAACAACATCAAGAAGGCTTGATCGCCCAGACTGGGGCGGCAATCGCTTGAAATCGTGCGCAGCCCCTTCACAACCCCTTGGCGGGTCGGCTATACCGCCTTTATGTCTGATCTCGATATTCGCCCCGCCGAACCCGCTAAATTCATCCAGGGCCGGACCGGCCCGTGGGAGCTGATCATCGGCCTTGAGGTTCACGCCCAGGTCGCCTCCAACACCAAGCTGTTTTCCGGCGCCAAGGTCGGCTTCGGCGCCGGTCCCAATGAGCAGGTGTCGCTGGTCGACGCCGCCATGCCGGGCATGCTGCCGGTGCTCAACCGTTTCTGCGTCGAGCAGGCGGTCAAGACCGGGCTTGGCCTGAAGGCGCAGATCAACCGCTCGTCGCGATTCGACCGCAAGAACTACTTCTATCCCGATCTGCCGCAGGGCTATCAGATCAGCCAGCTGTTCCACCCGATCGTCGGTGAGGGCGAGGTGCTGGTCGAAATCGATAATGCCGAGCCGATCGTCGTGCGCATCGAACGCCTGCACCTGGAACAGGACGCCGGCAAGTCGATCCACGATCTCGATCCCCATGCGACCTATGTCGACCTCAATCGTGCCGGCACGGCCCTGATGGAAATCGTGTCGAAGCCCGACATGAGGAGTTCCGACGAAGCCGTTGCTTATTTTAAGAAACTGCGCACCATCCTCGTCTATCTCGGCACCTGCGACGGCGACATGGAAAAGGGCAATATGCGCGCCGACTGTAACGTCTCCGTGCGCCGCCCGGGCGAAAAGCTCGGTACCCGTTGCGAGATCAAGAACGTCAACTCGTTCCGCTTCATGCAACAGGCGATCGAGTTCGAGGCGCGCCGTCAGATCGAGATCCTCGAGGACGGTGGCAAGAT
>FTDJ01001429.1_pt1 | contig 10796 bp, 8 predicted proteins | sample 1639861 | NCBI WGS metagenome assembly FTDJ01 (sample SAMEA3914869, study PRJEB12502) | metagenome | biome: forest; material: soil | place: USA | collected 2012-03-12 | depth 0.1 m | reverse complement strand
GCCGGCGCGTGATATCGGCATACGCGCCGCTGTGCGCCTTTTGAACGCGATAGAGTCGCCCGGCGAGGATGCAGGCGCCGCCGAGATCCTGCCGCACCGATTGGTGGTGCGCGGCTCGACGGCGCGGCGCCCTTAAAGCGTCGACGACACCTTCCACAGGTCGATCTCGCCCTCAGTGGCGTAAACGTCGATCTCGGCCAGCTCTGCCTCGCTAAAGTCCAAGTTATTCAGCGAATCCAGCGAGTTGGACAGCTGCGCCACCGTGCGGGCGCCGATCAGAGCCGAGGTTACGCGCGGGTCGCGCAGCACCCAGGCAATAGCCATTTGCGACAGGGTCTGGCCGCGGCGTTCGGCAATGGCATTCAGCGCCTGGACGCGGCGGATATTGTCGTCCGTCAGCAAGCCCTGGCTGAACGAGCCTGCCTTGGCAGCGCGCGCGTCCTTGGGCACGCCCGACAGGTACTTATTGCTGAGCAGGCCCTGGGCCAGGGGCGAGAAGGCGATGCAGCCGGTGCCGAGATCGCCCAACAGTTCCAAAAGGTCGGTCTCGATCCAGCGGTTCAGCATCGAATAGGACGGTTGGTGGATCAGCAGCGGCACATTGTGTGACTGCAGGATCTCTGCCGCCTCGGCGGTCAGTTGCGGCGAATAGGACGAGATGCCGACATAGAGCGCCTTGCCCTGCTTGTGCAGGGTTGCCAGCGCACCCATGGTTTCCTCCAGCGGCGTTTCCGGATCGACGCGGTGCGAATAGAAGATGTCGACATAGTCCAGGCCCATGCGCTTCAGGCTCTGGTCGCACGACGCGATCAGATACTTGCGCGAACCGCCGACATCGCCGTAAGGCCCCGGCCACATGTCCCAACCGGCCTTGGTCGAGATGACCAGTTCGTCGCGGTGCGACTTGAAGTCGGTCGCCATGACGCGGCCGAAGTTTTCTTCGGCCGAACCGTAGGGAGGGCCATAGTTATTGGCCAAGTCGAAATGGGTGACGCCGCGGTCGAAGGCATGGCGCAGCATGTCGCGGCCGACCTCGAAGACGTCGTCACCGCCGAAGTTCTGCCACAGGCCGAGTGAAATCGCCGGCAGCTTCAAGCCGGAGCGGCCGCAGCGGCGATAGGGCATGTTGTCGTAGCGCGTCGGGGCGGCGGTATAGGGCGTGGGGAAGGGCATGTTCAGGTCCTAAAGCTTGAGGATAGCAGCGGCGCCCGCCTGGGCGAATTCGAGATCTTCGACGCCGCTCAGACCGCTGACCGCAACGGCGCCGACGCAATGGCCGTCTATAAACACCGGCACGCCGCCGTCCCAACCGACATAGCGGGCGTCGCCATGGAAATGCATATCCCAGCCTTCGCTCGAGGCTGAGCGACCGACCTCGCCGCTGAAGGCGCGAAGGCGGGCCGAGGTATAGGCCTTGTTCGACGCGATGCCGACGGCGGCCAACAGCGCGCCGTCCATGCGCCAAGTCGCGATCAGTTCGCCATGGCAATCGGCGACCGCGATGGCAGCGGCCTTGCCGGCGGCGCGCAGGGCGCTAAGGCTGGCCTCGATGGCCGCGCGTGCCTCGGTCTCGCCGAGGCTTGGGTAGGTTTGCATGGCTGATTCGTCTCCCGGGCGGTTTATCGTTATGTCAGCGTTATCATTTATTGTCGTGAAACCGTCAACTCTATGCCCGTGAAAAGGTTGTTTTTCAAGCTGTCGCAAAAATGTAAACGTTGACATTTTTTGAAGCAGGCTGCATCCCTTTGCGTAAAGGCGAAGGTATGGTCTCCGGTAAAAATACCTTCTATTTTGCAGTGGGTCGACAGGCGCGAAAAGCGGCCGGACCCGCCAGGGAGAAGAGCATGTCCAAGACGTCCCACGCGCACCGCGCCGCCTGTTCCGTTGTCGCCCTGATCGCCGTTCTGGCCTTTGGTGCGCATGCCACCGTCCCGAAAAAGGTCCTGTTGCCAGCGCCGGCCGTCCATCCGGCCCTGTGGCCGAAATCGAAGTCGCCAATTGGTCTCGACCCTGCCATGGAAGCGCGTATCTCAAAAATCATCGCCGGCATGACGGTCGAGGAAAAGGTCGGCCAGGTCATCCAACCCGAATGGAAGTCGATCAAGCCGGAAGAGGTCGCGCAATATCATATCGGTTCGATCGAGAACGGCGGCGGCTCGGTGCCGGGCGGTAACAAGCATGCCACCGTCAAGGACTGGGTTGACCTGATCGAACCCTATTACCAGGCCTCGGTCAGGCCGGGTCAAAAGACGATCATCCCGCTGATCTGGGCATCGGACGCTGTTCACGGCCACAACAATGTCTATGGCGCCACCCTGTTCCCACACAATATCGGCCTGGGCGCTGCCCACGACCCGGCCTTGATCGAACGCATCGGGCGCGCCACCGCCGAAGAGGTGCGCTCAACCGGCATGGACTGGTCGTTCGCTCCAACGATTGCCGTGGCCCGCGACGACCGCTGGGGCCGCAGCTATGAAAGCTATTCCGAGGATCCGAAGATCGTCGCCGCCTATGCCGGCGCCATGGTCCAGGGTTTGGAAGGCAAGGGAGATACCTTCCTCGACCACACCCACGTCATCTCGACCGCCAAGCACTTTTTGGGGGACGGCTCGACCGACGGCGGCCGCGACCAGGGCGATAGCCTGGCCAGCGAAGACGACCTGATCCGCCTGCACGCCCAGGGCTATGCCCAGGCGATCGACGCCGGCACGCAATCGATCATGGCGTCCTATAATTCCTGGCATGGCGTCAAGATGCACGCCAACAAGGCGCTGATGACCGATGTGCTGAAAGGCCAGATGGGCTTTGACGGCTTCATCATGGGCGACTGGCTGGCCCATGCCCAGATCCCTGGCTGTTCCAACCAGGACTGTCCGGCGGCCTTTAATGCCGGGCTCGATATCTATAACGCGCCGACCGACTGGAAACAGCTCTACGCCAACATGGTCCGCGAGGCGAAGGACGGCACGATCCCGCAAGCCCGCCTCGACGACGCGGTCCGCCGCATCCTGCGCGTCAAGCTGCGCGCCCACGTTTTCGACGAACCCTCGCCCGCCCACCGCCCGGATACCTTCAAGCCGATCGGTACGCCCGAACATCGCGCCATCGCCCGCCAGGCTGTGGCCGAATCCCTGGTCCTGCTAAAGAACAATGGCGCGGTCTTGCCACTGAAGGCCGGGGCGCGGGTGCTGATCGCCGGCGACGGTGCCGACAATTTCGCCATGCAGGCGGGCGGCTGGACGCTGAGCTGGCAGGGCGCCGACAATGGCCAAGGCGACTTCCCGGGCGCCACCTCGATCTATGAGGGGCTGAAACAAGAGATCGAAGCCGGCGGTGGCCAGGCCTGGCTGAGCCCGGACGGTACGGCGCCGCAAAAGCCGGACGTGGCCATCGTTGTTTTCGGCGAGACGCCCTATGCCGAATTCATGGGTGACCAAAGCGACGTCGCCCTGCACCATGACAATGTCGAAAGCCTGGAGCTCGTCAAAAAGCTAAAGGCCCAGGGCATACCGGTGGTGTCGGTCCTGCTGTCGGGCCGGCCGCTTTACGTCAATCCGCAGATCAATGCTTCGGACGCCTTTGTTGCCGCCTGGCTGCCGGGCTCGGAAGGCGAAGGCATCGCCGACGTGCTGACCGGCAAGCGTGATTTTGCTGGCAAGCTCAGCTTCTCGTGGCCCAAGCGCCCGGACCAGACGCCGCTCAATGTCGGCGACGCCAGTTACGATCCGCAATTCGCCTATGGCTACGGTTTGAGCTATGCCGCGCCGGCGGAGGTGGCCCCGCTGGTCGAGACCGCCAGCACGGTGCGTTATGGCGAGCGCAATGTCTATTACAGCAAGGGCACGGCGTGGAACGGCTATCACCTGGCGATCGCCGATACCGCCGCGCACCACATGGACTATGTCGGCACCAAGACCTCGCTTTACGGCTCGGCGGGCCTGACCATCGAACCGCAGGCCGACGGGGCGTTGCACGCCGCATGGAACGGCAAGGCCGAAGCCTGGCTGGAGGTCGGCGCCGACAAGCTGAGCGACGTTGCCCGCGAAGCCAATGGCGCGATGATGCTGTCGGTGACGCTGCGCATGAATGTCAAGCCGGACAAGACGGTGGCGCTGGGCGTAGGGGCGGCCGATGTGCCGGCGACGGGTTTGTTGAACGGCCTGGCCATCGGCAGCTACCAGACCATCGCCGTGCCGCTGTCGTGCTTCGCCAAGCAGGACTTGGCTCATACGCCGACCGTGCTGCGTTTGCAGACTTCAGGTACGCTCGACGTGTCGATCGCGGACGTCAGGCTGACTGAGACCAAGTCCGGCGCTGTGTGTCCGGCCCAATAGAAACAAGGATGCGATAAAGGGATTGGCGGCTTCGGCGTTCTAAGTTGCCGGTATCATTTATAAGATAATAAACCGGGAGACCGCCATCCTGAGCCTGCCGGCGCGGGTACGCGCGGTTGTCAAATGGATATCAAATGCGTGCGAGCATGATTTACCTTGAACCCGGCCGATGGTCGTAGCGCTCATGTCCTGGTCGTAGTCCTTCAGATTGATGGCCAGCAGGTCGAGCACCCGTTCGCAGGCGTGGACGAAGGCGCCACGGCTCTTGATCGGATCGCTATGGCCCGAAGCCTTGTCCAGCCCTGGTGCTGGCCGTGGCGCCTACCCGTCGCCTACGGTACAAGTCAGAAGACAGACCGTATATATCCAACCGAATTCCTGATCGATTCAAGCGACCCTAATTTCGCCCTGACCCGCTTGAGCGTTCCCACACGATTCGACATGGCTCACCAAGTCCAAATCCCCTTCAACGCAGATTGGGTTTCTAAGGCACCTAGTCCGTTGCCAAACATGCCGCTGCCGAAATTGGAGGTACTGCCGGCCAATCTCGTCAAGGTGGCCAAAGAGGCAGCTAGCAGACGCAAATGACGTTCCCGCCTTTCGATGAATTTGCCGCAGAACTATCCAAAAGTCTCGGCTCGGATAACCGCCTCGAAGCCGTCACGCCGGTCGTGTCCGATGCGGTCGACTGGATTTACCTGCCTGTGGCGAAATAGGGAGCGCGGCCGTTCCGGCGAATGGAATTCTTACGGTCTTTCAAGGACATTTCGGGTAAATTCGCCGGATATCCTGACATGACCGATTTTCCTGTTTCGCCGCTGCGCCTCATACCGATCTGCCAATACCGGCTGTGGGGCGGGCGCAACCTGGCCCATTGGCTCAGCGTTGACCTACCGGACGGTCCGGTCGGCGAGGCCTGGCTGGTCAGCGACCGCGACGATAACCCCAGCATCGTGTCGGAAGGGCCATTGAAGGGGCGCAGCCTGCCCGAACTGGTGCAGACCTACCCGCAACAAATCCTCGGGACATTCGCCGGCCGCTTCGAGCGCTTTCCGCTGCTCTTAAAATATCTCGATGTGGCGCAGATGCTGTCGGTGCAGGTCCATCCTTCCGAAAAACAACCGCAATTGATCCCGCCGGGCGAGCAGGCAAAGACCGAAGGCTGGGTCGTGCTGGAAGCCCAGCCCGACAGCCGCATCTATGCCGGGCTGAGGCCCGATGCGACGGCTGAGGCGCTCAAGGACCTGTCCTTGACGACGGTCGACACCGTCTTGCCGAGCTTCACGCCGAAGGTTGGTCAAAGCGTCCTGATCGAAGCTGGCGACGTCCATTCGCTGGGCGATGGTGTGGTCGTGCTGGAGATCCAGCAGAACAGCGACATGACCTTTCGTCTCTATGACTGGGACCATATCGATCAAACGACTGGGCAAAAACGCCCCTTGCAGATCGACAAAGCGCTGCAATGTGTCGATTTCGACCAAGGCATTATCGGACCGGTGGTGCCTGAGGTGACATCGCAGGGCAGCGCCAAACGGGAGCGGCTCCTGGCCTCCCGGCACTTCGAGCTGTCGCGAATGATAACCGCCGCGCCCGTCACGGTCGGGCAGGCCGACGCGCCAGCGATCATTGTCTGTCTCGCAGGCGAGGGCGCGTTAGGCGACAGCCCCATGCGTAAAGGCGACGTACTGCTCCTACCGGCCGCCGCCGGCACCCTTGCATTCACACCGGCCGGTGAGGCGACGGTTGTTGAAATCGTCATCCCGCAGCCCCATACCTAAGACATGTTGGGTCCGTCACGCCATATCGCCGAACCATTCCGCAAGGCACTGGTCTCCCAGGTCCGCGGCATCTTCAATGACAAGGCGCGCGGCGAGCGGCCCGTCCAGCGGTCCAATGAGGGACTTTTCCGGCCCTCATCTGTCATCTGGCGCGTCCACGGCGACGTGGCGACGATGATGATCGGCGGCATCGCCGCCCTGTGCTGCCAGATGCTGCATCCGGCGGCCTTGGCCGGGGTGTGGGATCATTCGACCTTTCGCCAGGATATGTCCGGCCGGCTGCGGCGGACGGCGCGGTTCATCTCAGAAACGACCTATGGCGATCGCGCCACGGCCCTGGCGGCCATCGAGCGGGTCAAGCGTATCCATAGCCATGTGTCCGGCCTGACCGAGGATGGCCGCCCCTATAGCGCCGACGATCCGCACCTGCTCGCCTGGGTGCATGTGTCGGAAGCTATCTGTTTTCTTGATGCCTGGCGGCGTTATGGCGAGCCCAACATGTCCCGGGCCGACCAGGACCGCTATTTCGCGGAATTTGCCGAGATCCCGCTCGCCCTGGGCGCCGATCCCGTGCCGCGGACGCGTGCCGAAGCAGAAGCGCTTATCCGCCGCTTCCAGCCCGAGCTCGTGTGCAATGCGCGCACGCGCGAGGTTGTCGACCTGGTGCTGAAGCAGCCACCGGCCAGTCTGGCGACCGCGCCCTTCCATACGCTCAGTATCCAGGCGGCCATCGATTTGCTGCCGCCGTGGGCCAAGGTGCTGCACGGCCTCGCCGGTCCGGGGATCACCCTCCCGGCCGTCCGGCTGTCGACCCATGCCCTAGCGGGCACATTGCGCTGGGCTTTTGCCGGCGAACGCCCCAGATAGGCGGCGGCCCCGGTCTGTGCTTTATACGCAGAGCACAGGGGGCAAAATCATGAAACTGAATGCTATTTTCGCGACCTTGGTGACGGTCCTGCTGGTCCTGGCGCCGCAGGTCCACGCAAAACCGGTGCGCGTCGAGGGCGGCCAGATCGAAGGCACGGTCAAGGACGGCCTGCGCATTTGGCAGGGCATTCCCTATGCCGCACCGCCGGTCGGTGATTTGCGTTGGCGCGCCCCGCAGCCAGTGGTGCCGTGGCTAGGGGTACGCGAAACAACCGCCTTCGCGCCAGCCTGCCGCCAGACGGCGCCTTGGATCCCCTACACCCAAAGCGAGGATTGCCTCTATCTCAACATCTGGGCGCCGCCCGCCCGGAAAGGCGAAAAGCTGCCGGTCATGGTTTGGCTCTACGGCGGCGGCTTCTATTTCGGCACGGCGACCCAACCCCTCTACGACGGGGCGCACATGGCGCGCCATGGGGTCATCGTCGTCACGCTGAATTATCGCGTCGGGGTCTTCGGCTTCTTCTCGCATCCCGACCTGGCCGCCGAAGGCAAGGTCGATGGGAATCAGGGCGTGCTCGACCAGGTGGCCGCGCTGAAGTGGGTGAAAACAAATATTGCCGCCTTCGGTGGTAATCCCAATCGGGTCACCATCTTCGGCGAGTCAGCGGGGGCGGAATCGGTCGCCATGCTGGAAACCTCGCCTTTGGCGAAGGGCCTGTTCCAGCGCGCCATCGCTGAAAGTGGGACGACGGCGCTCGATCCGCGCGAAGATTCGGTCTACGACAAGTCGGTCGCCGAAGCTGAGGGTATAGCGCTTGGCCACTCGCTGAATGCGCCGCGCCTGGTTGACCTGCGCAAACTCGACGCCGGAACCATTCTGAAGCAGCCGTGGTCGCCGCGTGCCATCATCGACGGATATCTTTTGCCGGCCGATATGACGACCGCCTATGCGGCCAGCGTGCCAAGCCGTGTGCCTTTGCTGGTTGGTTCGAATGCCGACGAGGGCAAGGACTTGGCACCCGGCGCGATCGAAGGGCACGTCGTCGACGTGGCGCACTATCCTGAACTGGCGGGCTTGGTGCTCGGTCATGTCCCCTCCCAAGCGGTGCTCGACGCTTATCCGGTCAAGAGCGAAGCCGATCTCAAACCCATGCTGTTCAAGCTGATGACCGATTCCATCAGTTGGCATATGGGGCAATGGGCTAGGTTGCACATCGCGTCGCGCAGCGGCCCGGCCTATGTCTACGACTTCGTCCATATCCCGGCGCAACCCGTGAAACCCTGCGGATATGGCTGCGGTGCCGGCCATGGCGCCGAAATTCCCTTTGTCTACGACCAACTGGCGCAGGATCCACGCGCCTGGTCGGCAGAAGACCACATGATGGCCGAGCGCATGGTTAGCTATTGGACCAATTTCGCCAAGACGGGCAATCCAAACGGACCGGGCCTGCCGGCCTGGTCGCGCTTCGACGGCGGCACCGCGTCGGTCGTCCGTCTGGGTAGCGACGCCGAAGTCGAGAAGGCGCCGCCGGTGCCCGACTACAGACTGATCAATGGCCGCTAGGCCTTCGAATTTGTGCGAAATGCCCCACGCGCATTTGGGGAAATGTCCCCGCCTCACCGCAAAAAGCTTCCCTCGCGGTATGTTGCGGCGCGCTCACGAAACGGGTGTGCGTTGCGAAGTGGGTGATATAGAGATCTCGGGATGAAACATCGGATTTTTGCATGAAATTATGCTATCATATTGATTTTATATCGTTATATATTTGTGGTAAATTTGAAACATGCGGCCGTAAACTTGTCTAAAAGTGTGCGGCGCGCCGGAAGGGGCAGCGCCATTATCACGTCCCAACACATCCCCAGGGGGGCTCGCTGCAAAATCGACGACGACGCAATGTCGCCTGACGGAGCGCATCTGTGCCCGAGGTGACCGCCCCTATGGCGTCAAGGGACTTGGGGTAGGTGTACGAATGGCAACCAAGATTGCGAGCTGAGCTCCCTGATCGTACGACAAGCGACTTGCGCGACGGCGGAAGGTTGCCACCTCCAGAGGGCGAGCCTTCGCCTCTAAAACCCCGGTAGGGCTTTTCCTTTGAGGCGTTGCCCCAAAGGAACACTGTTACTGCTATAAGGATGGTCTCCCTCGCCGAGGGGGTGAAGTCACGGGGCCCCGGTCTTCGGATCGGGGCCTTTCACAACCGCGCTCTTGATCTTCGTACGCAAACCATGTGTCATTTGCCATCACGTCAAATGGCTCTGCCAGGGCGACTTGGGCGACGGGTTTAGTCCAATGCGGGCGTTCACACCTCCAAGGTCAATTCCGCTAATGGCTTCCCGGAACCATGGCGCTCAGCCCCTGCTTGACCATGTCACCGAACAGCGAGCCTTTTTTCTTTTTAGACGGGTCACCCGCTGCCGTTGACACCGACGCGCCCGCTTCACTGGCCTCATTGCTCTGTGCCCCCATAAAGCCACCGTCACCGGTCATCGTGCGACCCAGCATGCCCCCAGTCGTTGTCTTGTAGCGAACCTTCGTTTCCCACTGGATATTCCAAGGTGTTTTTGGATCCTGGGGGCGCGCAGGATAGGCGAAATTGGCTTCTCCGCCATAGGCAGTCATGGAGTAGAAGAGGGCGCCTTGGGCACCTGTGGCGTTCAACACTTCAGCCGGGACGGTGCAGGACGTGGCGTCGCCCGGAAGAAGCAGCTTGGCGGTGATCAAGCGGTCTTCGTCGTGCGGCGTCAGATAGTCAGCTGCAAGTCCGGTCCAGCCCATCTGCGACTGAGCCGACGTCCATACAACCACGAGTGAGCTGCCGTCGCTGTCCTTGCCCCCGCCCATGGCGCTTGCGATGATGCCGCGCGCGCCTGGAACGGCATGCCACTGCAAGGGTACCGCGCCATCACCGTCTCGCGAATTGCTGATAATCGTGATCGGGGCCATGAAATCCTGGTTTGGCGCTAATGTGAAATTGATGTCGGGGCTGTAGTTGCCCTTGACCAGATGAGCGCCTAGGAGCGACGAATTGCCATCCAGACCCACCCGCGATTTCTGATTTGGCCATTCGCCATAAGTCTTCCAACGGTCGGGTGAAGGCGGGCGAACGGTATCCAGAGGCACCGGTTGAACCGGCGACATCTTGGCTATTAAAGCCATTCGAGCGGCCGGATCGGCCAGTTTGGAAAGGTCTATTACCGTCGGTTGGTTCTTCGGCGCGTGTTCGCCGCAGCCCCAGAAGATCAGGATCTTTCCCTTGGGAGGCTCACTGGGTTGAGAGGGCTCACCTTGGTTATCTGAGGGCACCGTCTTCTCTGAGACCGGCACCTTGTAGAAGAGCGGCAGGTCCTTGCCGCCATCAAGCGCCACAGGCGGCAAGTGGTCAGCACTCGGATCGCCCGATGCGTTCAGACTCGAGCCCAGCTGAAGATGCATGGTGTGTGTCACACCGCCGCGCATCATATTCATCATCGAACCGAGCGATGGGCGTCCACCGCCCGCCAACCCTGCAGCCGATATACCCGTCGATGTCGTGGTGCTGACCCAATATTCGGCGACGGGGCCTGTAACGGTCTGATGTTCAGCAGGCGCTGCCTGCGCCAGTGAAATTCCGCCACCGCCAATGACAAGAAGTATCGTAGATCCAAAAATCTTTTTGAACGTGTCTGAATGATCCACGAGCCAGCCTCCCCGGTCGCTACAGGATGTCAAAAAACGCCATTTACGAGAAATATCTGGAGCGTTTCATAGGCTGAATTTCCCGTCCTGGCAATTCCAAAGATAACGGGGTTATCGCAAGGCGTGTCGCGCGATCGTGCG
>FTDJ01001148.1_pt1 | contig 10869 bp, 8 predicted proteins | sample 1639861 | NCBI WGS metagenome assembly FTDJ01 (sample SAMEA3914869, study PRJEB12502) | metagenome | biome: forest; material: soil | place: USA | collected 2012-03-12 | depth 0.1 m | reverse complement strand
CGGGAAGACGTTGGAACCATTGCCGGTGCCGCCGATATGGTCGCGCTGGTAGGACAGTTTCAGCGTCAGCTGGTCCGTCGGCTTGTACAAAAGCTTGGCCCGAAGCGACTGGGCGCGCACATTGCCTTCGGTCGGATCGCTATAGTAGGAGCTGCGGTTCAGCGTCGCCGCCGAAATGCGCAGCGCCGCCTTGTCGCCCAGGGGGACGTTCTGGGCGATTTCGGTACGCACCAGGCCGTAGTCGCCGAGCGTGAGCGAGCCATTGCCCGACCAGCTGTTCAGTTTCGGATCCTTGGTGATGACATTCATGACGCCGCCGTCGGCGTCGGGGCCGTAGCGCGTGCTTTGCGGGCCCGGCAGCACTTCGATGCGATCGACGTCGAAGAAGCCGACGGTCGTGCCCTGAGAATTGATATTGTAGACACCGTCGAATTCCAGCGCCGTCGAGCCCTGGGTCGAGCCGGCCGGCAGGTCGCCGCCCTGGCCGCGGATATCGATGCTGACGCCGCCGGGTTGGCCCGTCGCCTGGACGCTGGGCAGGTCGGCGACGATCTGGGCGACATTGGTCAGGCCCTGGGAATCGATCTTGTCGCCACCGACGACCTGTACGGCCGATGACACCTTCTGAAGGTTTTGCGAGTGACGCGCGGCGGTCACGATAATTTCGGTGATACCGTCGGGGGTCTTGACCTTGGCGACTTGCTGGTCCTGGGCGTGGGCCATGCCGGAGGTCAGCGCCAGGAGGCTGACACTGCCGAGACAAAGGGGAAGTAGGCGATTGAGCTTCATGTTTGTTCCGTCCTGTTATGCGATTGCCGTGTCCGGACACTAAGCGGTCCGTTTTCTTCGATTGTGTCGTCAGCCTGGCCTCCGAAGGTCATCGGAAAGGGCAGCGCCCGAAGTCAGGCGAAAGGATATGAAAGCCGCCCGCCCTTCTTCACCCAGGCATCATCGCACCAATGCAAAGGTGACAGTAATAGATTTTAGGTTATCTTGATAAGATTTTGGAATTGAATATAGAAAATTTTCGGCATAAATCTACATCGCCGATGAAAATACATCGGCGATTATTATAACAATTTACATACAAATCGACAAAAGGCCGGGCGAAATAAACAAATTAAACATTGTGGCTGAGATTTTTTCTAAAGATATTCAGCCGTTTGAAAATCAATTCTGATGCGCGCCGGACATCTGGCCCAACATGTCGATAATCGCCGTGGCGACCGTCTCGGCGCTTCCCCGGGCATAGTGCGAACTGCGCGCTTCGTAGGTGATGCGGTCATAGGCGTCGGCCGCCGGCATATATTTGGCCGCACCGTCGACCATGGTAACGACCAGGGTGTGGGCGAACGGTGAGTGGGAGCGAATCCAGCCCCCCGTGCTTGCCGACAGCTCTTCACGCAAGCCGACAATAACCGTGTCGCCGATGCGGATCAGGATGACCGGCACATCCGTCTTGTCAGCCGGCTTGAAATCGACCGACTTGATCGGGCCGGTCGGCGGCGGGCCGACCGTGGTGCCGGTTTGCGAGGTGACGGTGACGCTGCGGCGAACGATCTGCAGATCCGCGACATCGCTTGTCTTGATGCCGTCGCCGGCCGCGACCGTGTCCTGGCCGAGGCGTTCGCCCAAAAGATCGACGATGGCGAAGCCGGCGTCGTGGACATCGCTGCGCGTCACGGTGCCGTCCGGTTTGACCACGTGGCGATTGGCCTGGATGATCGGCGCCTGGTCGGCCGCGGCGCCAACCATGAACAGGCTGACCGCGCCGTAGTGGTTTTCGACGTAGCGTGTGGCGGCGCCGGCGAGGTCGGACGACACCAGCCGCCGGCCCTGCCCGTCGACCGAAAAGTCGAGAACCGATGACTGAATGCCGAGATCCATCAGGACGGCTATGGGTTTTCCCGTAGCCCCATCGATGCGCAGTACGCCAAGCGTCGGGTCGGTAAAGCCGGTATCGTTACCGCCCAGCCACCAGCCGTTCGCGGTCGGCACGTCACGATTGACGCCCACGCGACTGGTGCCTTCGGCAAAGCCGGCGCGCGCCGGCTGGCGGTCGGCAACGGCGTCCGTGGCCGCCGCGCGCACGGCGGCGCGAATCGCCTCGGCCAGGGCCGCGCTTTTGGCCCTGGACTCAGGCGGCGTGTGGTCGGCCGGAAAGACGTGCGGCGACGAAAAGCCGTGGCTGGCGCAGACGATAATATTGTCCGCGGGCACACCGGCGACCTGGCCGACGATCGCCTTCATCTCGGCAATCGAATCCGCCGAGATGGAGGTCTGGTCGACGACCACTATGCCGAGATGTTGCGCGCCTTCGTCCAAAAGCAGGACGCGCACGGCGAGCGGGTCGTGAACGCCGGAAAAGCCGTCGATCGGAAATACGCCGGCCGGTATCTGGATGTCGGAATGCCCCGCGCCGGCGGTGAAGGTTGCGGCATTTGCCGCAGGTGCCAGACCCACCAGCATGGCCGCGAGTATCCCGCTGATACGCTTGTCGCGCATGTCCGGCCTCTCCCTTTTACGCCCGGCCCTCGCCGCGCGCGCAAACCCTGTTTTATCGCCAAGGGCGTGGTGAAACGCCCGGTACGTATCCGTTAAAATAACTGGTACTATTGCGTACCTTTAATGTCAAGCGCATCGTCACGGCGGCTGGACGGTGAGGATCAGGGGGAAATGATTGGGCGTTTTACGCCGCCGTTCTCCCGGCGCAGCCGCCTATTGCGGCCGGTCGGAATAGATGGCGAGGCCTGCCAGCACGATCTCCAGCGAGCGCAGGACATGGGGCGCCTGTTCGGACAGGGCCAGACCGAAACCTCGGCGGCGTCTCGGTTGCAAAATGCCGAAGACCACATTCATCAGCAGGCTCGCCACCAGTTGGACATCGTCAAAGCGAATACGGCCGTCGCGCCGTTCGACCAGCAGCCAATCGATCAAGACTTCACGCGTCTGGATAATGCGCCGCTCGTAAAGGTATTCCGTCAGTTGCGGAGACGTGGCCGCCTCTCGCGTAATGAGGTCCAGCAACGCCAGGCGCTCACGACTTTCTGCTTCGGAGATATCCAGGCGAAAGAGACGCGCCAGGCGATCCAGGAAAATCGGCGACCCCTCGTCCGGCCCCGGCGGATCCAGGATCAGGTGCCGTTTTTGCAGGACGACGTCGGCAAAAAGCTCGTCCTTGCTGGCATAGGCCTGATAGATCGATCGCTTGGAAATCTTGGCGCGTTGGGCAACCAGGTCCGTCGTGGTCGCGTTGAATCCCTTTTCCAAAAACACGTCATAGGCCGAGTCCAGTACCTTCTTTTTTATGGACTGGAGGTCCAGGTCAAGCTTAGGCCGGCCTCGCTTTCGCTGTTCAAATGTCGAATCGTTCTGGTCAATCGTCATGCTTTTTGGCCCTGGCGCCCAGGCATGGGGGCCAGTCGGGTATTAACATATAATGCCTACCTGCCAAGGGGTGGGATCAGTAGCCGCGCCGGCGCAGGGCGGCATCCAGCCGCGGATAAACGCGCCGGGCATTACCCTCGAAGACCTGGTATTTCGCCTCGGCGGATACGGTCAAATTGTCGACATAGCGCTTGGTGTCATCGAAATAGTGCCCGGTTTCCGGATCGATGCCGCGCACGGCGCCGACCATTTCCGAGCCGAACAGGATGTTCTTGACGTCGATGACCTTGAACAGGAGGTCGATACCCGGTTGATGGTAGACGCAGGTGTCGAAATAGACGTTCTTCATGACGTGATCGCGCAGGTTCGGCTTCTTCAGCATATCGGCCAAGCCGCGATAGCGCCCCCAATGATAGGGTACCGCCCCGCCGCCATGCGGGATGATCAGCCGCAGGTCGGGAAAGTCCCTGAACAGGTCGCCTTCGATGAACTGCATGAAGGCCGTCGTGTCGGCATTGATGTAATAGGCGCCCGTGGCGTGGAAGGCCCGATTGCACGACCCGGAGACGTGGATCATCGCCGGCACGTCGAGTTCGACCATGGCCTCGAAGAACGGGTACCAGTATTTGTCGGTGATGGGCGGGGCGCTGAAGTGTCCACCCGACGGATCGGGATTCAGGTTACACCCGACAAAGCCCAGCTCCGAGACGCAGCGCCGCAGCTCCGCGATGGAGCCGTCGAGAGAGGTCCCGGGCGACTGCGGTAGCTGACAGACCCCGATAAAGGTCTCCGGAAACAGATCCACGACCCGCTTGATGATATTGTTGCTCTCGACCGTCCATCGCCTGGAGACGGCCTCGTCGCCAATGTGCGGGCCCATGGCCGAGGCGCGGGGCGAGAAGATCGTCATGTCGGCGCCGCGGGCCTTCAGCAGCTTCAGCTGGTTGGCCTCGATCGTTTCACGGATCTCGTCGTCCGATACGACGACGCCCGCCGGCGCCGGTTTCAGCGGGTCATGAAAATGCGCGATCTGGTCTTCACGAAAGTTGGCCAGGGCTGCGGGCGCGGTCGTATAGTGGCCATGGCAGTCGATGATCAGGGGGTTTTCCAGGCTCATTGGGGGCGATCCTTGGGTGGCAGTTGGGCGCGCATGGCGTCGAGCATGTCTTTCAGGTCGTTGTGCGCGAGGGCGGAGGCCAGGCCGGGCGCCCACGCCTGGCGTTCGGCGGCCGCCTGGCTCATCCACGGCGTCACCCCGGCTTCGGCGACCGTGCGCGCCGCTTCCCACATCTCTTCCGCCCGGCGCGTGCCGTGCTCGAGCGTCCGGGACACCATGTAGCGGGCATAACCCGGCCAGTCGGCATGCGGGAACAGATTGTTCAGGCTTTCCAGAACGATATCCTCGACGCCGTAAAATCGCGCCGACAGCAGGGATTCCGAAATCAGGGCTTCCAGCCCCTTGATCATGACGCTGCGGCACAGCTTGGTGGCCGCCGCCTTGCCGGGCGTGTCCGAATAGAAGACCGCCCCGCCGAAGCCCAGGGCGCGCGCAAGGGGCGCGAAGGCTTCGGCGTGGGGGCCACCCAGCAGCATGGGGGAGGATAGCCGCTTGGGTTCGATCGGCGACATGACCGCCACCTCGACATAGCGTCCGGTAACGCCGTCAATGGCGTCGGCCGCTTCGATCTTGGCTTCAGGCGAGGCCGAATTGAGGTCCATGAACCAGGCGCCGGGCTTCAGCGCCTGCGTCACCGACCTGGCCGCGGCCACGGTCTGGGCCGCGGTGACGGCACAGATGACCAGGTCGGCGCCGCGGGCCGCCTCGGCGGCGGTGGCGCAGGTCACGATGCCTTGCCGCGCCGAAGCCAGCGACGGCGCAGACGACGGGTCGGCGAATTTCGGATCATGGGCGCGCAAGCTCAAACCGCCCGAACCCCGAAGGTCGCCGGCCAGCACCTGGCCGACTTCGCCAAAACCCAATAGGGCGACGGTCCGAATGGTCATCTCGCCCATACCTTCGACGATACGAAGACCTCGCCCGTCATCAATTTTCGCGCGGTCCGCAACAGCGCCGAGCGCCGTATCCTCAACGCCTCGCCCTCGCCTTGCGTCTGCATCGACACCGTGAAGAAGCCGGTCGGATGCTCGATTTCCAGATCGACCTCAGGCCCAAGGTCCTGCGCCGTTTCGCAATAGGCCGTCGAGCCCTTCAGCACGCAGGCGGTCGCGACCGAAACGGCGCCGAAGACGCCGATCGCTTCATGTACGCGGTGCGGAATGAAGGTGCGCGTGGAGATCGCCCCGCCCTTGCGCGCCGGCGCCACGAGCGTGACCTTGGGCACCGACTTTTCGCTGACATCGCCCAGGTTCATCAGGGGGCCGGCCTTGAGACGGATGGATTCGACCCGTCCCTTCAACTCTGCGTCGGCTTCCATCGCCTCCGGGGTCTCGTAGCCGGTGCGGCCGAGGTCGGCGGCCTTGATGACGATCACCGGCATGCCGTTGTCGACCAGCGTCACGGGTGTCCCGTCGATCAGGTCCAGGCTGTTGCCGGTCGGCAAGAGCGCGCCGCAGGAAGACCCGGCGACATCGAGAAAGTCGGTCGGGATCGGCGCGGCCGTACCCGGCACCCCATCGATACGGGCATCACCCTCGTATTCGACGGCGCCGCCCGGCGTCTGGACATGCGCCACCGCGACGCTGCCGGTATTGAGCATATGGATGCGCACCGGCGTGACCTTGTCCGTCGCCGCGACCAGTCCCTGTTCGATCGCAAAGGGGCCGACGGCGGCCAGCAGATTGCCGCAGTTTTGCTGGTCTGTGACGATCGCCTTTTCCGGAAATATCTGCAGGAACAGGTAGTCGACATCCGCGTCGTCACGCGTCGATTTCGACACGACGGCGACCTTGCTGGTCAGCGGGTGCGCCCCACCCATTCCATCGATCTGGCGAGCGTCGGGTGACCCAAGGGCGGCCAGCAGAACCGCGTCGCGCGTGGCGCTATCAGGCGGCAGGTCGGCCTTCAGAAAATACAGGCCCTTGGACGTGCCGCCGCGATAGATGCTGCAGGGAATGGCTGTCTGCGGCATAGCTACAGATCCTTCTGGTCGATATAGATCAGGCCCCTGGCCTTCAGGGTCTCGCGCATGTCGTAGATATCGAGGCCCAGTTCGCCCTGCTGAAAGCGCAGGCGGCGCGCCGCTTCGGATGCGGCCCGGGCGTCCGCCTTGGCGGCGACCTCTTCGGCCTTGTCGCGCGGGACGACACAGACGCCGTCATCGTCCGCGACAATGACGTCGCCGGGATGGACCAGGGCATCGGCGCAGATCACCGGCACATTGACGTTGCCCAGCGTATTGCGCACGCAGCCGCGGGCATAGACCGCCTTCGACCAGGCCGGGAAGCCTATCTCCGTCAGGGTCGCGATGTCGCGAATGCCGGCATTGATGATCAGCCCCCTGACGCCACGGGCCTTGAGGGAGGTGGCCAGCAGGTCGCCGAAATAACCGTCCTCGTTCGCAGAGGTCGGCGCTACGACAAGGACATCGCCCGGTTGGCATTGTTCGACCGCGACGTGGATCATCCAGTTGTCGCCGGGGGCCACTTCGACGGTAACCGCCGGCCCCGCAATCATGGCGGGTCGATAGATCGGCCGCAGGGCGGCATTCATGAGGCCAGTCCGCCCCTGGGCCTCGTGCACGGTGGCTACCCCATGGCGTTCAAGCACCGCGCAGGCATCAAGGCTGGGACGTTTTATATGGGTGACAACGGTCGGCATGGCGGGCTCCTGGCAACACGTCGACCGATACGCCCGGCAGGGAAAGGCCGGTACGCGGGATCCTGTGCAGAGCCATAAATTTGTGTTATAGTGCCTGATGCTCAAGCTTCGTCGGCTAACGGCTGCGACGGCCACTGCCAGCCTTGGCAGTGCGTCACAGGCAGCCCGTGCCTTGCACACCACCCAACCGGCGGTCACCGCCTCGATCGCCGCCCTGGAATCCGAACTCGGCACGCCCCTTTTTACGCGCACGGCGCAAGGGATGACCCTGAGCGCGGCCGGCCATCCCTTCATCGCGCATGTCGAGACGGCTTTCGCCGTGATCGATACCTTCGGCGCCGCCTTGTCGGGGAACGGGGCGCCACTGCACCGGCGCATATCGGAGACCCAGCTTCAGGCCTTCCTGGCGCTGAATGAAACCGGCAGCCATGGCGGTGCGGCGCGGCGTCTTGGCGTGTCGCAGCCGGCCATCAGTCGCAGCGTTCGCGACCTCGAGATCGTTTTGGGGGCCACGTTATGGCGACGAACGGGCACGTCGGGTGAACCGACGTCCGAAGGTCGCGCCTTGGCGCGCGCGACAGGTGTCTTTTCCCGTGAGATCGAACTGGCCGTCGAGAGCCTGCGCGAGCATCAGGGGCGTATCGACGGCGTTATTCGCATCGGCGCCCTTCCCCTATCGAGGTCCGATTGGGTGCCTGACGCCGTCATGGCAACGCTGCGGCAATTCCCCGGGGCCCACATCAGCCTGGTCGATGGTCCCTACAGCGAACAAATTGCCGCCCTTCGCCACGGTCGCATCGACATGATCGTCGGCGCCCTGCGCGACGAGGGCGAGGCGACGGCGGATATCGACCAGACGGCGCTGTTCGACGACGCCCTGTCGATCGCGGTGCGTTCGGACCATCCCGTCCTCTCGCATGGGGTTTCGCCCGCCTGGCTGGCGGCGCAGGCATGGGTCCTGCCGGCCCGCGGTACGCCGGGGCGCGATCGCTTCCTGGCCTATCTGGCAACTCAGGGCTTGGCGGAACCCGGGAAGGTCGTGGAATGTGGCTCGTTGGTCGCGACCCGTGCCCTGTTGCGCGGCAGCGACCTGGCGGCCCCCCTGTCCCGGCGCCAGATCCGGCTCGAGCTGGAACGCGGCCTGCTGGCCCTGGCGGCCATGGACCTGCCGGGCACGGTGCGCCCAATAGGGGTTACGGTACGTCGCGGATTCCGGCCGACCCGGCTGTATACCGGCTTCCTGGACGCCTTGAGTGAAGGCGCGCAGCAGCTATAAGAATCGGTTATATCTTTATGTCGGCCACCGAATAGACCGCGCCCGGCGCATTGCGGCTTTCCAGGAAGACGTCAAGGCTCTCGCCACGCATGCCGGCATAGACGACCGCATTGGGTAATCCGAGGACCGCCGCCAGCTTTTCCAACCCGAAGAAGATGGCGCCATAGTGGATCATGGCCGGCCAGTCGCGATTTGTGATCATGCCGGCCTCCTCGGCCGACAATCCGGCGCGGGCGAAGGACGCCGCCGGATCCGCCAGGAAGAAGGCCCGATGCTCGGGTTCGACCATGTCGCGCAGATATTTGTTGAGACGGAAGGCGCGCACGCTTTGTTCCAGGGTGAAGGGATAGGTCCCGTGCAGGTGTTCGGCGCCCTCCAGCTGGGCGTCCGGACGCGAGCGGTAGTCATCCGCGTCGACGCCCGCGACGCCGTTTGCCGGCTCCAGGATCAGGTTGGCGATCCCGGTCATCGACGGCAGATAGTAGCTCTTGTGCAGGCAGGTGACGCCTTCGGGCAGGGCGCCGCGCATGACCAGCCACATGATCACTTCCGCCCCTTCCCATCCGCCCAGTTCGGCGTAGCGGGCAATCGTCATGTCGGCCAGGGTTTCAGGATCGCGTTCGATCAGCTCGAGGAAGCGACGGTCCCAGTCGGGGTTGTTGAAACCGGCGCGTTCGCCGTGGACCTGGTGCGACAGGCCTCCGGTGGCGACGATGGCGACCTTCAGGTCCTCCGGATAGCTTTCTATGGCGCGGCGCAGGGCCTGGCCGAACTTGAAACAGCGGCGCGCCGACGGGATCGGGAATTGAAGCACCCCCACGGACAGCGGAATGATCTTGCCGGGCCAGCCGCCCTCCGACGGCCACATCACCGAGAGCGGTGACAGGCAGCCGTGATCCAGCGGCCTTTGCTGGAAGAACGACATGTCGAACTCCTCGGCCATCATCGACCGGCCGATATGGCGCGCCAACTCGCCGTGGGCCTGGACGGCCGGCAGGTTACGCGGCCCGCCGCCCTCGTCCGCCACCTCATAGGACTCGCCGACCCCCAGCGCGAAGGCCGAATAGTGGTCGAAAAAGAAGGACGTGACGTGGTCGTTATAGATGAAGAACAGGACGTCCGGCTTGCGAGTCTCCAGCCACTCGCGCACCGGCCGGTAGGCTTCGAAAATCGGCGCCCACACCGGATCGTCCTGTTTCTTGGCATCGACCGCGAAGCCGATGGTCGGCGTATGCGACGAGCCGATGCCGCCGATAATGGTCGCCATAGTCTACTCCGTTACCTGAAGAAAATCAGCCGCCTGTGTGGGCATAGGGCTTGTAGAGATTGTCGCCGGCCCAAGGGGCGGGCACGAATTTTTCATAGCCGTCGACCGTCTTCGGCGCCTTGCCGCCGGCCGCCGGCGCGAAATCCGCCAGCATGGGATAGGGCGTAACCGTCACCACATTGGCCATCAGCGCGACCGGCTGTTCCGCCGGCATCGCCGGCATTCCTCCCGGCGGCGGCCCCGCCATGCCGGGCCCCATGCCTGGTCCCGCGCCGGGCTTGAAGCCGGCCGGCGGTGGCCCCTGCATCATGTCGTGCTGCTCGGCGTGCGCCGCTTTCAGGCTGTCCGGCGCCTGGCCGCTCTCGATCCACGCCATCATCGGCGTCAGGACGTCGAACTGGTTCAGCCCGTCGCCGCCGCCGCAGTGATAGAGGCCGGGGAAGAGATAGAAACGCATGCCCTGGCGGGTCGCGGCGGCGCCCAGCGTCGCTTCGACCGCCCGGTAATAGGCGATCGAATTGATCGGCGAGATGTGCGGATCCGACCAGCCGTGCCACAGCAGCAGGCGTCCGCCGCGATTGAAGAAGGCGCCAAGGTCCGGGTCGGTTGCGCCATAAAGCGGGTTGAACGCGGTGATTTTCCGGAAATTGGCCATGTCGAAGGCGAAATCCTTGACCGCCCACGTGGCCGGCAGTGCCGGAACATTCAGGAGATACTTGACCGAATCCCCGGCGAACATGGCGGCCGGCACCGGGCCGTCCGGCGACATCGGCACTTCGACCCCCGTCCAGCTTAGCTCCGATCCCGGCATCAGGGTGCCGACGACGAACCGGTTGCCCTTGTCGTCATGGGGACCCCCATAGAAGCGGCGCGCCACCTCGACCTCGGCCGGCGTCAGGCACGTCTCGCTTGCCTGGCCGCTCTTGCACGTGATCGTCGTCGGATCAAAGTGGCAGCGTGTCGGATCGGCGATAATGCCGTCGGCTGCGCCATCGAGCGTGTCGCAGGCCTTCAGGACGGCAGCGTGAAGGACCGGAAGCTTGGCGGGCAGCAGAATGGCGCGACCATCCGGGCCCGTATTACTGACCGCGTTCCAGGCGTGGTAGAACGAGTTTTGCACCGTGAAGTTGGCCGCCGGCGCGCCGGCGGTGATGCCGTCAT
>FTDJ01001271.1_pt1 | contig 10917 bp, 10 predicted proteins | sample 1639861 | NCBI WGS metagenome assembly FTDJ01 (sample SAMEA3914869, study PRJEB12502) | metagenome | biome: forest; material: soil | place: USA | collected 2012-03-12 | depth 0.1 m | reverse complement strand
GGCCCGTGCCGGCGAAGCGGGCAAGGGCTTCGCGGTCGTCGCCTCGGAAGTCAAGTCGCTGGCCCAGCAAACGGCCAAGGCCACCGACGAGATCCGCGACCGCATCAAGGACATCCAGGCCGCGGCGCAAAACGGCGTCAACGCCATCCGCGGCATCGGCGAAACCATCAAGCACATGAACGAGATCGCCTCGTCGATCGCCGACAGCGTGCACCAGCAGGGCGACGCCACCAACGAAATCGCCCGCAACGTCAACGAAGCCTCGGACGGCACCTCGATGGCCTCGTCCTCGGTGGCGCAACTCTCGGCCTCGGCCGCCGACACCGAAAAGGCGTCGACGGAGATGCTGGGCGCCGCTAACCAGCTGACCCAGCGCACGGAAGCGATGAGCGAAAACATCCGCCGCTTCCTGGGCGAACTGACCGCCGCCTAATACAAAAGAAAAAACGGACCTCTTGAACGGAGGCCTCGCAAGAGGCCTCCGTTTTGCTTTTTGCCTTGCCGCGTAAGGCTTTCGCGGCGGCACGGTATTATATAGCGCCGTTCTGATAACGGCGGTTTGCAATGCGCTGCAAAAAATTTATCGCAGTGCGGGATAGATTCACCCGAAGTTAAACACGCCCCGCTAGAAGTCCTCTCGCTTCCTGGGCGAATTCGCCGCCGCGAACCGGCCCGAACCCTTCAAATCGCTTACCGCGTAAAAACTGTGAGAGTGTGCAAAATGCAGAAATCCGTGTCTTCCAAGTGGCTGATCAGCTCCGTCGCCGTCCTCGCCGGTGCCTTCGTCGCCACCCACGCCCTGGCGGGCGAATGCGATGACGATCAAACCGACATCGCCGGCAAGGCCGTGGCCGCCGCCGCCGCCAGCAAGCTCTCGGGCCTCGTCCCGGGCGCCGGCAAGCAGATGATCAGCGTCGACAGCTGTGACTCGGTCGGCGGCGCTCTGAAGACCGATTTCAAGTACAATGTCATTGGCTCGGACGGCCTGTACTGGGTGTCGGGCTCGGCCAAGGTGTCGGGCAAGACCGTCTCGGATTTGAAGGTCACCGGCATGTCACCGAACCTGGCCGCCGCCTCGGCCAAGTCGGGCGTGAAGCTGGCCTCGAACTAGTTGATTTAGAGGCGAATTCTCGCCACTAAACCTGCCTTGAATACACGCCCTCGCATTGGAGCTGAAGCTCGATGCGGGGGCGCTTTCGTTTTGGATAACGCTGTAACCCGTGGATTTACCGAAGATTATCCTCTTTGCGGTAGGGTAGCGCTACCCTGAAGAAAATCAAGGAGTGAAACTATGATCAAGAAAGCCCTTTTCATCGCGGCCGTCGCCACCTTCGGCGCCATGACCGCTTCGGCCGCCTTCGCCGGCGATTGCTCGGACGACCAGGAATCGCAGGCCGGCATGCTCGCCGCCGGCGTCGCCAAGGAAGCCGTTGGCAAGGTCATTGCCGTCACCGGCAAGCAGATGGTGAACATCGAGTCGTGCGACTTCCACGGCGGCTCGTTCAACGTCGAATTCAAATACAATTTCTTGGCCTCTGACGGCCTGTACTGGATCGAAGGCACGGCGAAGTTCGACAGCGCCGGCAATAACGGTTCGGTCAAGGTGTCGAAGGCCAGCCCGAACATGGCCGCGGCCGAAACCAAGGCCGGCGTGAAGCTGGCCTCGAACTGAGCCACCTCCTTCCACGCCCTTTTCATTCAGGGTGAGGCGTAAACAAAAAAGGCCCCTCGCGGATCGCGAGGGGCCTTATTACGTTTTCCGAGACCGGAACTTACTTCCGGTTAAACGGTTTGAAGTCCTGAGGACGGCTGACAGTCCGCGGAGCATTGCTACGCGGGCTAAGGAACAATCCCCCGAACAGGGCGAAGGATGTCATGGCGTGTTGCTTCTTGTCTTGGTCTTGCATTGTGATGCGCCTCCTTATTCCAAAGACATAGATGGACAAAGAGACGCGTCGCGAACTCCCAGGGGTTCTCACCCTCACAGCCGTCGTCGCGTCGGATACCAATGTGCCACGTTTTTCCCTGGACGCAAGAACTAATCCGAACCCGGAGCAATTATTTTTTCTATAAATTTTCAAATATTTGAATTTAAACAAATTAATATCGGTTAACTTTTTGCCAATCGAACTATTTTCGCGTTTTCCCGTCGCAAAAAGCGATTCATTTTAAAGCAACCCTGTTCGTTTAGGATGCAGCCACGGGCAGAACCGCCCGGATTGTGCCGGAGAGTCGGATGTTGCGACCGATCATAGTCATGACCTGCGCCGTGATTTCGGCAATGGGTGCGGGCCTGGGCTTCGTCGCCCTGGAAAAGCACATGGCACCGTCGACCGAAGCCTCGGCCGTCGCCTCGCTTCAGAGCTCGGCCAGCGACGCCGTCAGTGACGTCAGCAGCAATACCGGTGACGACCACATCACCGCCATTCCCAAGGGCCAGGACGGCCATTTCTGGGCCAATGCCACGGTCAATGACAAGGCGGTCCATTTTCTGGTCGATACCGGCGCCACCGTTGTCGTGTTGACCGAAGCCGACGCCCTGCGCCTGGGCATCGACAAATCAACCCTGACCTATAACCGCAAGGTGATCACCGCCATGGGCCCGACCCAGGCGGCCCAGGTCACGCTGGCCAGCGTCGGCGTCGGCCAGAGCGTCGTGCACAATGTCGAGGCGCTGATTATTCCTCAGGGCGGCACGTCCCTGCTCGGCATGAGCTTTCTCGGCCGGCTCAGCCGCATCGAAGCGACCCCGTCCAGCCTGATCCTGCACCCGTAACCGGTCTTAGCCGGCAGTTACGAGGGAAGCCTCATAAGCCGTGCGCCGCGCCTCGGCGGCGTCCTGCATGTCACGCACCGCGGCTACGGCCCGGTCGACGACCGCCATCCCCGCCCCCACCTCGATCGACTCGACGGTAAGTATGCGCCGAAATGCCCGCGCCCCCGGCAGACCGTGCATTAGACCCAGCATATGCCGCGTCATGTGCGACAACGGCGTGCCGGCTACCAACTGCTGCTCCATGTACGGGCGATAGGCCTCAAGCGCCGCGAACGGCCCCACATCCCCCTCGCCGCCAAGGAAACGGCGATCGACCTGGCCCAGCATGGCCGGCTCGTGATAGGCCGTGCGGCCCAGCATGACCCCGTCGACGTGGGCCAGATGCGCCTCCGCCTCATCCAGCGAGGTAATACCGCCATTGATGGCGATGGTCAGCTCCGGGTGGGCGCGGTTCAACTCATAGACAAGGTCGTAGTCGAGCGGCGGAACGTCGCGGTTTTCCTTGGGCGACAAGCCTTTCAGCCAGGCCTTGCGGGCATGGACGATGAAGGTCGTTACCCCGGCCGCGGCACAGGCCTCGACGAGCGTGAACAGGGCATCGCGCGGATCCTGGTCGTCGACGCCGATGCGGCACTTGACCGTCGCCGGCAGTTTCGACGCCGCAATCATCGCCGCCATACTGTCGGCGACGAGCTGCGGCTCGCGCATCAGGCAGGCGCCGAACGATCCTGACTGCACCCGGTCAGACGGACAGCCGCAGTTGAGATTGACCTCGTCGTAGCCGAAATCCTCGGCGATCTTCGCGCATTGCGCCAGTTCGCCGGGCTCGGATCCGCCCAGTTGCAGGGCGACCGGGTGCTCGACGTCGGAAAAGCCGATCAGACGCTGGCGATCGCCATGAATGACCGCCTTCGACGTCACCATCTCGGTATACAACAGAGCATTCTTCGTCAGCGCGCGGTGAAACGCCCGGCAATGGCGGTCGGTCCAGTCCATCATGGGGGCCACAGAGAAGCGGAAAACTCTGTCGTGCGCGGCGGTTGCAGGGGTATCGATCATTCGCGCCTTATGCCGCAAGGGGGCGGATCAAGCAAGATTGAGGACATATGGCGCCATATGGGCGCATCTACCGGTCGTCAGCGGGATGGTCGTTCGTCTACCACCCGTCGCATATTGCGAACGGCGTTTTTTCGGCGTTAACTCCTGGCAGGCGAGCAATTGCACGGGGCGGACAGAATGACGACCAGACGGCAGGCAATGGCGGGTGCGGTCGCGACTCTGGCGGCAGCTGCATCGACAGCGCGAGCTGACCCGCCGTCGAAAGCCACTAAGCTTCCGCGTCGCGCGCCAATAGAGGGTGCCGATACCGCGGTCACCGCTTTTGTCGGCCGGACACTGTGAGGACCGACCGGTACGCCCACTGAAGTCGATAGCCTTGACTACTATGTCGACACCTTCGGATATCTGGACAGCCGCTTCCCGCTCGGCCAAGCGGTCGCCGATTTCTTCGATAATGGTGGGAGCCGCGCCATTGTCCTACGATTAGTCGGGGCTGACGCCGAAGCCTCCGGCACGGCTGGCATCGCGATCGGCCCCGTTCGCCTCAAGGCATTGGAACCGGGTGCCTGGGGCAATACACTAAAAGCGGGCGTGGTCGAAACCGATGTCGGGTTTTCGCTCGCCATTGTGGGCGAGGGCCTGACAGAAGGCCATTTCGTCAGCTTCGATGGGCCCCATCCAATCAATACGCAATTTGCGACGTCGAGGCTGGTGCGTTGGGACGGCGATGCACCTGCGACGGATGCGCAGGCAGTTGCCGCGGACCTCACCACGTTCAGCGGTGGCACCGGCGGCCTGGCCTTGACCTCCGCGGATTATTTGGGCGACGGCGACACGGGAGGGATCAACGCCCTTGCGGGCACGGCCTTCAACCTCCTGTGTGTACCTGCAGACCAGCAGGGCGGCGACACCGACGCCTCGGTCTGGCAGGCAGCACACGCCTTGTGCATACAGCGCAGAGCGGTGCTGATCGCTGATGCTCCCGCGGCATGGCAAACCGCGACCGATGCCGAAACAGGCCTCAATGCCACCGGGTTGGCCGGTGCCAGCAACGCGACGCTTTATTTCCCGCGTGTTCTCGTGCCCGATCCGATCGAAAACACGCCACGACCGGTCGTCGCTTGCGGCGCGGTCGCTGGCGTCTATGCGCGTACGGATGCGGCACGCGGTGTTTGGGTATCGCCTGCAGGGCTCAATGCCACAGTGTTGGGAGCTTCTGATTTGGCCGTCGCCGTAAACGACGCCACGGCCACGGCGCTCACCTCGCTCAATGTCAATACATTGCGGCGCTTCAACGGGGCTGCGCCGGTCGTATTCGGCGCCCGCACCCTCAATTCCTGGTCGGAGTATCGTTACGTCAATGTGCTGCGCATGAGCCAATTTATCGAAAACAGCGTGCGCGCAGGCCTGTCTTGGGTGCCCACCGCGCCAGACGGCGAAGGGACGTGGAGTCAGATGCGCGCCCTCGTCTCGACCTTTTTGAATGACCTCTTCCGACAGGGGGCGTTCCAGGGTGTAAAGCCGGCTGACGCCTTTTTCGTGCGTTGCGATGCGACGACAACAGCCCCGATCGATGTCCTTTTCGGGCGGGTCAATATGCTGATTGGTTTCGCACCTTTAAAACCGGCCGAATTTGTACTGATACAGATTAGCTGGCAACGACGTGGCTGAAATTGCCGAACGACCTGGTGCTTCGGCTCAACCGACGCGAGGGCGAAAGGCTCAAGCCTGCTGACCTGGCAATGGACAAAGAGATTTCGGATAACAATGGCTTGCGAAGGCTCGGAAAGTCGTGCGAGGTGGATCTTTAAGGGGAGATCACTCAATGAAAATCATGGTCGTTGTGTCGATGGCGGCACTTCTGGCGACGCCCACGTTTGCCCAGACGCACAAGAAAACCGCCGCTGAGTACGAGGCTGATGCCGCCCGCTATGAGGCCCAGGCAGACGCCCTTATGGCCAAGGCCAATACGCAACCCAACACCCCTCAGGCACCTGTCGCACCGGGCGCCGCAGTCCGTCCGGTTGCGATGACAGCGCCCGCAGGCGCGACCGGGGGCTTCTTACGCGACGGCACCTATAACTGCATCGCGGGTTTCCGCGTCATGCTGACGCTCGGCACCATGACCGTGAACGGCAACCACTACCGCTTCCACCCGCCGCAGGGCGCAGATACCGCAGGAACCTTTGTTCCTAATGGTAATGGCATCCGCTGGACCGGCGATGTCGGCATCATTAAGAACGCCGACATCGTTGCCAGCGGTCGTGACCAGGGTACGCGCACCGACGACTTCTGGCTGACCTTCGCCAATGACTTGACCCGCGGTGAGAAGGTGTCGCTGAACTGCAAGCTGTAGGGAGGGCGGTTCGCAGACCGTACGACTAAGCTCTTACGCAATTTCGTATAGCGATCCGAAATCGCGATGACACCGCGACGAAGCGGATCGTGACCGGCTCGTTACCTTGCAGCCGGCGCCGCAATATGACTCGCCAATGCGATGGTTCGCAGACGACAGGATCAATCCGATCTGTTCGGCAATGGGGGAAAGTCGGCTGGGAGCTTTGATTAGGTCATGATGATCTACTCGACTCCGGAAGCCTTCACGCTGACTATTCCGGTGGAACGCACATCATCCACTATACCTCAGCCACTATAGTGCCAGGGACGTCTGTAACGTTCATGAGTGCCAGTCAGTCGGGGCGACCGATTTTTCGTTTGCCCTATAGCGCCACTGGATCACGCGATCTTGCGGTGAACTTTTTTATGTTGCCTCCAGCGTCGACGGGTTGCCAGCGGCACGCTTTCGCGGAGGTCAAGCGCCAGAGCGGTTGGCTTTTCTCAAAATCCGACCAAATCCGAGAGCTTGAAGCGCCGCCGGCCATTCGCGACCTGCTCGAAAACCAGCTTCGTTCGTTATTTTAGTGAGCGCCATTTGGCTCATCTACGTCGAACATGACGCCTGGATCGTCGCAGGCGATCTGAGACCACTTTCCGCCAAGGCCGTCGAACAGGGATCGCGCACCCTGATCGCCGCGAAGGCCTGCCAATATCGGAAACACATCGGCGCGAAAAACGGCGGGATGACCGCGGCCGCCGTCGAACACCGGCGCCGCGGCCATGGCGCCGGCCCTCACCGCTTCAAGACCTTTTGCCGCCATATCCAAAGGGACCAATGGCATGTCGCCCAGAAAAATCACGACAGCCATGATATCCGGCCCCAAAGCCTTGATGCCGGCACTCAGCGACGCGCCCATGCCCTCGGCGTAATCGGCCGCGTTGACAATGATGACCGGCCTCTGGGCATAGGTTTCGACGACCGCCACTAACTCCGTCGCTTGGTGGCCAACAACGACCAGGACCTCATCGACGGGCGCGGCGCAAGCCGACGAGATGGCATGGGCGATTAAGGGGCGGCCGCGCCAATCCGTTAGCAGCTTATTGCCGCCGAAGCGCCGGCTTAAGCCGGCGGCCAGGATGATCGCTGCCGTGGCCTTAGGCCCTATGGTGCTGGGCATTGAAGTGCTGCATGACTTCGCCGATCACCGAGACGGCGATTTCCCACGGGGTGTGCGATCCAAGCGGCAATCCGACCGGCGCCTTAAGCGCACTCAGGCGTTCGTCTGACAGGCCTTCGGTTTCAAGTTTTGCCAGGTGAGCATCGATCTGCCGCCGGGCTCCCATCAGACCGACATAGGCCGCCGGCGAGCGCAAGGCGGTAATGACCGCCGCATGGTCGGCGTCGAAATCGTGCTGGGCGACCACCACAGCGGTGCGCGGATCAAGGTTTTCGTCAATCGGGCTGCGGCAGTAGCCGATATTGGCCAAGGGCGGCGGAACCGCGGGCCCGTTAACGCGGACGATCGTCGTCTCAAGACCGGACTGGCTGGCCAGTGTCGCCATGGCCAGGACGGCCGGATCGCGGCCGACGATCGTAAAGCGCAAGTGCGGCCGATAAAGCTTCAGCAGCACGTTGTCTCTGGTTTCAATGATCTCTCGGTTATCGTGGCCGGGTTCGCACAGCCTGACGATGCCGTCAGATATCCATAGGGCGTTCAGGCGGCGGGCGGTCAGGTCGAGTAGCCGGCCGACAGCCACGTCGTCCGGCATCAGGCGCTCGATCCGCACCTCAATGCATCGGCCGCACAGCAGACGAATATCGAAAAAGGGGCTGCCGTCGCCATAGACGAGCGTTCGCGGCCGCCCGTCCGCAAGGCAGGCGCGGGCATGGCAAACAATATCGGCCTCGACGCAACCGCCCGACAAAAAGCCGCTGACATCGTCCTTCGTCACGGCCATCTGAGCGCCTGGACGTCGCGGACCGCCGCCCTCCGCCTTAACCAGGGTCACGAGCGCCGCTGCCTCTCCGCTCGCACGGGCGCGTGCTAGGAACGGCCGCATGTCGGCGTCCAGTCCGAACACTGGCCAATCCGGCAGGTTCGCGGCCTGATCCTCCGGCCTCGCACTGAAAGGAGCGTGCCCGTCTGCCATGCGCTAAAGCAGCTTTTCGGCGCGGATCGGTAGATCGCGTACGCGTTTGCCGGTGGCATGAAAGACAGCATTGGCCACCGCCGCATTGCCGCCGACAATGCCGATCTCACCTATACCCTTGATGCCGAGTGGGTTCACCCGTTCATCCTTTTCCGGCACGATAATGATCTCGACGGAAGGCACGTCGGCATTTACCGGTACGATATAGTCCGCGAAATTGTTGTTGGTGTAGCGGGCGTGAGCGCGGTCGATCTCGGTGCTCTCGAACAGGGCCGATGACATCCCCCAGATGGCCCCTCCCATCAACTGGCTGTGTGCCGCCATGGGATTGATAATGGTGCCGGCAGCGAAGGCTGAAACGATGCGCGGTAGGCGGATCTCGCGCGTGCGGCTGTGGACACGGACCTCGACGAAATGGGCGCCGAAAGCAAAGGCGCTGACGTCCTTGCGGCCACCGCCGCCGGACATGGCGGCCTGTCCCTTTTCGACCGAAGCCATGGCGCCGGCAGGCATGCCCTGAGGGACGTTTTCGGCGTAGACTTCAACGCGCGCCCCCAGGCGGCCGACCGCAGGCTTCAAATCTTCCGTTTGCGTGCTACCAGCTGTGAGTTTTCCGGCGACCAGCTTCAGGCTGGTTGGATCGGCGCCTTTGAACGGACTATCGGCGGCCTTGACCGCAGCGGCCGCGATCCGGCTGCGCACTTCCTCGCAAGCCTTGGCGACGGCATGGGAGGTCGAAGCGGCATTGTTCGATCCGCCGGCAATGACCACGGGCGGCAGATCGCTGTCGCCCATCAGGACGGTGACGTCACCTATCTTGAGCCCAAGTGCCTGCGACGCGGTGATGGCCATGGCGGTATAGGCCCCGGTACCGATTTCGTGGGCGGCCAGGCCGACTACAGCCTTGCCGTCGGCCCCAAGCGAGACTCGCGCCGCGGCGGGGCCGATATTGGTCGGATAACAGGCCGTGGCACAGCCATAGCCGATCAGCCAGTCGCCGTCGCGCATGGTACCGGGTTTAGGGTTTCGCGCCGCCCAGCCGAACCGGGCGGCGGCCTGGTCGAAACAGTCCATCAGATGGCGCGACGAGAACGGCAGGCCGGTCGTCGGATCGGTCTGAGTGTCGTTGATGCGGCGAAGCTCGATCGGATCCATGCCGAGCGCATAGCTTAACTCGTCCATGGCCGATTCCAGGCCGAACATGTAAGGCGTCTCCGCCGGCGCGCGCATGAACCCCGGTGTCGCACGGTCGGCGTGGACGACGTTTACGCCGGTTTCGATATTCGGACAGGCATACATTCGCGACGTCGTCTCGGCGCCGGCGACATTGTAATCCGACGGGCGCGAACTGACTTCCCAGCCTTCGTGATGAAACGATACCAGCTTGCCATCCTTCGTGGCGCCCAACCTGACGTGTTGCTGGGTTTCCGCGCGACAAGTGTTGATCGTAAAGCCCTGATCGCGCGTCGGAACCAGCTTGACCGGCCGCCCGGCGCGTTTCGCCGCCAGCGCCACCCAGGCCGTGCGAGGATTGGGGCCCTTGCCGCCGAACGCGCCGCCGATGAAGCGGCTGACGACGCGGACGTCGGCGGGATCGAGCTTCAGCGCCTTGGCAACATTGGCCTTGGAGCCGACCATATATTGCGAACCTTCGAATATGGTCAGCTTGTCGCCATCCCAGGCCGCCGTGGTCGTGAACAATTCGATGGCGTTATGGTGCTGGGTCGGCGTGCTGTATTTGGCGTCAACCTTGACCGGCGCGGCGGCAAAGGCCTTGGCGGCATCGCCTTTTTTCGGATTGGGCCCCTTCTTGGGCTTTTGCACTTCGGTCTTCAGGCCCGCCGAGCCGAAGGTCGCGCTTGGCGTCTCAGCCGCATGGACGACATCCACCTTATGAGCGGCTTCGCGGGCGGCTTCAAATGTGTCGGCGACAACGATGGCGATGATCTGACCGGCGTACCAGATCTGGTCGTTTTCCAGCGACGTTGTGGTTTTGCCACTGTCCGGGCCCGCTGCGGTCGCGACCTGATCGCCCACATTGTCATGGGTCATGATGTCGATGACGCCGGGCACGGCCTTGGCGGCATCGAGCCGGAAGGCTGTGACGCGACCACGAGCAATCGCGCTGGTCACCAGATAGGCGTAGGCGGGGTTACTGACCGGCTCATCAGCGGCATAGCGCGCCGCCCCCGTGACCTTGGCCATGCCGTCGATGCGGGCGGTCGGTTTATTGAACAGGGTGGCGGGATCGCCAAATCCATCCGCGGACGCCATGTTCAGACCTCCATCGTCTTGGCCTGAAGCAAGGCGCGCACGATGGTGCGTTCGCCAAGCTCCGGCTTATAAGCATTGTGCTCGTGCGTCACGGCGCTTCTGAAAGCGATTTTCGCCGCGGCCTCGGCTGCTGCCTCGGTCAACGGCTTGCCGACAAGGCTGGCCTCTGCTTCATGGGCGCGCCAAGGACTATAGGCCGCGCCGCCGATGCCGATGCGGACCTGGCGCACCGTGTCGCCGTCCAGATCGAGCGCGACCGCGGCCGAGGCGATCGCGAATTCGTAAGACGTGCGGTCGCGGATTTTCAGGTAGAGCGACCG